>VYLK01000010.1_pt1 | contig 76034 bp, 63 predicted proteins | sample 5114321 | NCBI WGS metagenome assembly VYLK01 (sample SAMN12291792, study PRJNA351875) | freshwater metagenome | isolation source: freshwater lake | place: USA: Michigan, MSU2 Lake | collected 2011-08-16
GCGCGACGACCGGGACGCTGGCGCGAGCCGCCGGCAAGCGCCATTGTTGAAGCCCATGAACCGCCGCGCCCTTCTGATCCGCACTGCAGGACTGGCCGCGGTCGTGGGCGGGGCGTGGTGGGCACGTGAGACCCTGCTTTGGCCGAAACCGACACTGACCTTCGGCGAAAGCGGGGCCACGCCCTGGCTGGCCTATGCCCGGTTCAGCCGTGTCCCGACCGTTCGGGTCAGGATAGGCAGCCTCGAGGTGGTCGCCCTGATCGACAGCGGGGCCCAGTATTCGGTGATCGATCGGGCTCTGGTGGCGTCGCTACCCTCGGCCGGACGATCGATGTTCGATATGCCGCTGGTGGCCTATGGGGTCGGCGGCGGTGCGCAGGTAGGACGCGGGACCACCCTGGCCCTCGACCTGCCCGGACTGGCCATTCGCGGTCTGCGGGCGGCCATTCTCGATCTGGGTCCGCTTGCGTCGAAGGAGGGCCTGCACACCCCGCTGATCCTGGGACAGGATATACTGGGCGAGGCGGTCCTGGCGCTGGATCCGGGCAAACGATACGCGCGTCTCGTGCGGCGTGAAGCCTTTGTGCGCCCGCCTGAACTGGTTCCCGCCGCGGTCCGCCGGCTCGGGGGCTCGCTTGTCACGGAGGTGACGGTCGAGGGCGCACCGATCCGGGCGGTGATCGACACCGGTGCATCTTCCTTGCTGGGGCTCAGTCGCGAGGCGGCGAGCGGTGCGGGCCTGCTGGACGGACGGCCGCAGGGCAGCGGGATCAGTCTGGTGCTGGGCGGGGCGATCCGTGCTCTGACGGTCGAGGCCGACAGCGTGACCTTTGCCGGTCATCTGTACCGCCGGGTGACCGTCGGTGTGTTCGATCAGCCGCCCCTGCCGAACTTCCCCGGCGGGCTGGTCGGGATGGAGGCCTTCAGGGGTCGGCGGGCGGCCATGGACCTCGGCACCGGGTCCCTGTTCGTGTCGCGTCCGCTGGACCTGACGGTCGGTTGAACCTCCGGACGTCGGCCAGGTGTGCAGGCGGACGGGCCAGTCGATACACAGCCCGTCGACCCTGGTGCCTGCTCGCCCGCCTTCCATCCGGTCAGCCAATCCGGGCCGGGTCGTCAGGGGTTCCCGGACAGGGTCCAGACGCGGGTCCGTTTGACAGCGTCGTCCTCGAGTTCGCGGGTGGTTGGAACGGCGTATTCGGCGAGCAGATCGAAGCCCTGTTTCGGGAAATAGGTTCGCAGCGGGTCGCCGACGAGAACCCGGGTTCCGCGGCGGGCGGCCTCGGTCAGCCAGGCGAGGACCCGCCCGGCCATCGGCTGTTCATAGAAGACGTCACCCGCGCAGATCACCTCGACGTCGGGCGGCACGCCGTCCAGCAGGTCCGCATCGGTGAAGGCCAGCGTCACGCCGTTGGCCCCTGCATTCAGCGCAACGGCGGCGGCGCAGAAGGGATCGATGTCCGCGCACAGCGCCGAGGCCGCCCCCGCCCGGATCGCGGCAATCCCGACCAGACCCGATCCGGCCGCGAGGTCCAGCACCCGCTTTCCGGCGACTTCGGCCGGGTTGTCCAGCAGCCAGCGGGCCAGCCCCTGGCCGCCGGCCCAGGCGAAGGCCCAGAACGGCGGCGGCAGGCCCATTTCGCCCAGTTCCTCCTCGGTGAGCCGCCAGATCGGCGTCACCTCATCGGCCAGCCACAGCGAGATCTCCGGCGCATGCGGCACGGGCTGCAGGCGGGTGTTGGCCAGGATGAAGGCTGTGGGGTCGGATATGCGGGTCAGGTGAGATCGTCGAGGTTGACGGCGAGGGCGATGGCGATCCGGCCGAGGGTCTCGACCGTTCCTGCCCTCGCACCCGTTTCGATCTGTGACAGATAGGCGGCGGACACCCCGGCCTTTTCTGCCAATTGAGCGATGGTCAAACCGCGATACCTGCGCCATGCGCGGACAGGGTTCTCGCCAGCCAGCACGGCATCGACCAGGGCTGCGGGAACGAACTCCTCCCGTCCGTCGGCGACGGCGCTTGTTGCAGCATCATAAGCCACCACATCGGCGAGCATTTCGGCATCTGCAACGAGCCGGTCGTAGTCCGCTCTCGGCAAGACCACGAGATCTTCGCCGCCGGGTGTTTTCAACAAGGCATGTCCCAAGGCCGCCTCCTAGTCGTAAACGTCGCCGCGGGGGCCGACGTCAAGAATCTCCAGCACAGCACCGTGCTCGTCGAAGATTACACGCCAGTCTCCGACCCGCAGGCGCGAGCCGGTCCGTCCCTTGAGCCGCGTCACATTGTTTACGAGGCTGGCCGGGTCGGTGGCGTACTGGTCGATCTTCGCACGCACGGTCGTCGCCACATTGGCAGGCATTCGCCGCAAGGCTTTGAGTGCCGTTCGTGTGAAGACGACATGTCGCATAGCATATCGTTACAAATAAATCCAGCAAATAGCAATGATCCGGTCGGGCAGCGCTCCGGTCCAGCCGTGGGCCATCGGCGCTCCTTCGCTCTCCGGCCCGGCGCGACCGGAAGTCGGGTGTTCCGGCGCGGGATGGCCGCCTGGAATGGCCTCGTCATGCGAACCCGACAAAAAGTCAGGTTTACATTACAATTTCGGTATGTAAGGTAAGGCTTACTTGAAGTCGGGAACGCCTTCCATGCTTGCTCTCGGAAAATCCACCTCGTCGGCACAAGGGCGCTATGTCGTCCGGACCGTCGGCTTCATGTCCGGCTATGTCGTGATCAATGTTGTCGCCATCCTCGGTGCCTTCGATGACATCGCCTCGCCGGTTGCGGCCTGGGCCCTGGCGCTCGCGGTTTCCGCGCCGGTGATCGGCCAGATCTGGGCGACGCTGGCGCTGATGCGCGAGTCGGACGAGTTCGTGCGCGCCGTCGTCGCCAAACAGTTCATCCTCGCGGCCGGCGCCGCCATGGCCCTCGCCAGCGTCTGGGGTTTCGGCGAGAGCTATGCGGCCGCGCCTCACATTCCGGCCTGGATGATCTATCCGCTGTTCTGGTGCTGTTTCGGCGTGATCGCTCCCTTTGTGAAGTCGTCCAACTGATGCGGAACCAGCTCAAAATCCTGCGCACCGGGCGCGGCTGGACCCAGGAGCAGCTGGGGCAGGCGCTGGGTGTTTCGCGGCAGGCGGTAAATGCGCTGGAGACGGAAAAACACGATCCGTCCCTGGACCTCGCCTATCGCATCGCCGTGCTGTTCGCCCGACCGGTGGAAGAGATTTTCGAAAATCCGCACGCCTGAAAAGTCAGGTTAAGCTGACACCGTCAGATCACACATCTCCGGTTGCCTCCTTCATCACGGCCGGTTGACGAGACCCGCGAGGCCGGCGTTGCCGGGCAGGGTGCAGGCGGAGACGATCCGCTGACGGCGTCCCGCCTGACCTGTGTCCGGGGCCAGGTCGAGGCAGTCGACTATCTGGAGCGGATCGGTGTCGGCGATGATCACCCCGCCGCCCTCGACGCAGTCGATCTCGATCAGGGGGCCGCCGTCGCGGGTGCGGCCGATGACGGCAGCCTCGGCGACGGCGCAGACGAGGCCGGCGCGGGCGATGGCGTCGGCGGCCTGTTCCTGAACGGGGGGCGCGATGGCTGAGTTGCGGCCGCGGTTCATCTCCTCGCGCGAGCCGGGCATCCGGCTGGGGGTCTCGGCCGTCACGCCGAACTGGGCCGGGCTGTAGATCCGCAGGCCTTCCGGCTCGGGGGCGCTCTGCGGCAGGGCGAGGGCCGCGATCCAAAGCAGGTCAAACGGACCCATCAGGTCGTCTCCGGTGCGGGCGCGGGCGCAAGGGCGGGGGTGACATCCCCCGACTTCAGCAACTGGCCGGCGAAATCGTCGGCATAGGCGATGGCCAGCAGGGCGCGGAAGGCGGAGACCGGGATGGCGATCTCATAGCCGCCCTCCACGCCGGGACCGACCTGGTAGGGGTTGATCAGGAAGATCAGTCCGGCGGCACGACCGTTCACGCTGCCGGGCGCGAGGACGAAGGCGGTGTCGGCGGCGCGGGGGCAGGCCGAACCGGGCCGCCCACCCACCGTCACCGGCGCGCTGTTCGGTACGCGGGCCCGTTTGGCGGTGTTGATGGCCGCGCACAGGGCCTGGTCCAGGCCGGTCAGGTCGGCGTTCCTGCGAAACAGGTCCGCCAGACCGATGCGCCGCTTCAGCGCCTTGTCCCAGAGGATGCCGGTGGTCAGGGTGTTGGGATGGGCCCCGCCCGAATAGTCGAAATCGACCTGTTTGAAGCTGATCAGCTTGCCGGTCTCGTGGGCGGCGGTGACCGTGACGGTCTTTTCGTATTTGGGCCGGTCGGTGTCGGCGCCGGCCTCGGTCAGTTCGCCCTGGGCACCTTCGACGAACTGGCGCAGCTGGCGCACCTGCTCGGCATAGAGGCGGGCGTGCAGGTCGCTCTGGGGCTTGATGGCGTCAGGCAGGGTCAGGCGGACGTCGGCGTAAGGGGTCTTCTCCTCAAAGCCCATGGGGGCCGCTGCGTCCGCCGGGGTGACGGCGGCAGCCTGTCCCGGCGCGGCGGGTGCCTCACCGGGGGCGGGCTCGCGGTCACGGTTGCAGGCCGACAGGCCGGCGGCGAGGGCGGCGGTCAGCAGCAAGGCGCGAACAGCGGACATGCAGGTCTCCTTCAGAACGGCCAGGATACAGCGCCCAGGATGATGGCGGAAAGCAGGATGAAGCCCGCATCGCGGTTCGAGCGGAACAGTCGCAGGGCGAGGGCGGGGTTGTCCGGCCGCACGTCGCGCGCCTGTCGGAACAGATGGGCGGCAAAGGGCAGGAGGACGACGTAGAAGATCGGGCCGAGGCCGGCGCTGACGCCGGCGAGGACGGTCAGGGCGACGGTGATCGCATAGAAGACGCCGACCCCGGTCTGCACGTTGGCCCCGAGGCGGCGGGCCGAGGATTTGACCCCGACCATGGCGTCGTCCTCGATGTCCTGCAGGGCGTAGATGGTGTCGTAGCCGAGGGTCCAGAAGACGAGGGCGAGGTAGAGGAGGAGGGCGGGGAGGAAGAGGTTGGTAAAGGCGGTGACGACCTCGGGCCTGCAAGGCTGGATGGAGGCTCCAATTTCGGCGCAGAGCTCCAGTGTGTTGGCGTCGTGAACCGCCGCCAGCAGCCACGGCCCTGACAGGGCAGCCGCGAAACCCATCAGCGCCCCCCAGTTGAAGGTCAGGCCCAGCCAGGCCTGGGGCCACCAGGTGATCCGCTTCATGAAGGGATAGGCCGCCACGAGCGCGAGGGAGGCGACGCCGAGCAGGATCGCCGTCAGGTTCAGGGTCAGCAGGATCAGCAGGCTGATCAGGCTGCACCCCACCACGAAGGCCAGTGCCTGTTTCACCGAGATCCGGCCCGACGGAATCGGTCGCAGCGCCGTGCGCGCGACCTTCGCATCGATGTCGCGATCGACGATGTCGTTGAAGGCGCAGCCCGCCGCCCGCATCAGACAGGCCCCGATCGCGAAGCCGAGGATCAGCCAGGCATCATACAGGTCCGGTGTCTTGCGATACTGGCTCAGCGCCAGGGCGATGCCCTGCCAGCCGGGCAGGAGCAGCAGCCAGATGCCGATCGGCCGATCGAACCGGCCCAGCTTCAGCCAGGGCTTGAGCCCCTCCGGCGCATGTCGGTCGACCCAGTTCGTCGGGGCGTCGGGAAGCGGGGCGGAGGTCATGGGGTGGAGATAGCCTGTCGGGGGGTAGCGGTGAAGCTTTCCTGCCTCATGGGAGAGGCTATCCGCCTCAATCTTGAATTTCCGGCATACATTAGCTAATCTTGGTCAAGCACGAGGACGAACGCCATGACCACGGTCAACATGCTCGACGCAAAGACTCGCCTGTCGCAACTGGTGGAGGCGGTTGAGAGCGGGGCTGAGGCCGAAATCCTCATTGCTCGCAACGGCAAGCCGGCCGCGCGGCTGGTGCCGATCGCGCCCCAACGCACGATCGTGTTCGGCGTCGCCAAAGGCCGTTTCACCGCGCCTGAAGACATCAACGCCGACGACGATGTCATCGCCGCCCTGTTCAACGGGTCCGAGCGTCCGCGGTGAAGGTGCTGCTCGACACTCACATCGCCGTGTGGGTGATTCTCGACAGCCCGCGCCTGACAGAACGCGCGCGGGACCTGATCTCCGCGCCCGGGACAGACGTCTATGTCAGCGCCGTGTCCCTTTGGGAGATCGCAATCAAACACGGCCTGAATCGCACCGGTCCGAACGCCATGCCTATCTCGGCCAGGCAGGCCCATGCGTGGTTCGAGGCCTCGAACTTCCAGAGCCTTCCGGTCAGCGACGCCCATGCGCTTGCGGTTGAGACACTGCCGCTCCACCACGGCGACCCCTTCGACCGGCTCCTGATCGCTCAGGCGAAGGCCGAGCCAATGCGGCTTCTGTCCCATGACGCCGCGATGGCGGCCTATGGGGAGCTGGTAGTGACGGTGTGAGAGAAGACCGGTCGGCGCGCCTTCCCTGACGGGCAGAAGGAAGGTCGAAGGTCGTGCCTACGGATGCACCGTCTCGCCGTGCTGGGTGTAGTCGAGGCCCTCGATCTCCTCCTCCTTCGCCACGCGCAGGCCGGTGGTGAATTTGCAGATCATCAGGATGGCGAAGGTGCCGACGGCGCTCCAGGCGATGACGGCGACCAGGCCGATGGTCTGGTTGAGCAGATTGGCGCTCGCGGCGACCGGGTTGATGGCGGCGGTGGCCAGCACGCCGGTCAGCAGGGCGCCGACGATCCCGCCGATGCCGTGCACACCGAAGGCGTCGAGGCTGTCGTCATATTTCAGGGCGCGCTTGAGCCAGACGGCGCCGGCATAGCAGGCCGGGCCGCAGACGATGCCGATCAGGAAGGCCCCCTTGGGATCGACGAAGCCTGCGGCGGGGGTGATGCCGACGAGGCCGGCGACGATGCCGGACAGCAGGCCCAGCAGGGTGGGCTTCCTGTGGTCGATCCATTCAACAGCGGTCCAGCCGATGGCGGCGGCGCAGGCGGCAAGGATGGTGTTGAAGGCGGCGACGGCGGCGATCCCGTCCGCGGCCCAGGCCGAGCCGGCGTTGAAGCCCAGCCAGCCGACGAACAGCAGGCCCGTGCCGATGGCGGTGAAGGCCAGGTTGTGCGGGGCCATGTTATCTCGCCCGAAGCCCTGACGTGGGCCGAGGACGAGGGCACAGACCAGGCCGGCGACGCCCGCATTGACGTGCACCACGGCCCCGCCGGCGAAGTCGAGCACCCCCAGCCCGCCCATCCAGCCGCCGCCCCAGACCTGATGGCAGATCGGCGCATAGACGATCAGGTGCCAGAGGAAGAAGAACAGGATGGAGGCGGAGAATTTCATCCGTTCGGCAAAGGCCCCGGCGATCAGGGCCGGGGTGATGATGGCGAAGGTCAGCTGATAGGCGATCCAGAGGAACTCCGGCAGGCCGGGGGCCAGGCTGTGGGCCGTGGTCGGGGTGACGCCGTTGAGGAAGGCGGCCTGCAGACCGCCGATGAAGCCGTTGGTCGCCGCGCCGCTGGTCCCGAAGGACAGGCTGTAGCCGGCGATGAACCAGAGCACGGTGACGATGACCATGGCGGCGGTGGAATGGGCGATGGTGGAAAGGACGTTCTTGCGTCGCACCATGCCGCCATAGAACAGGGCCAGACCCGGCAGGGTCATCAGCAGGACGAGGGCCGTCGAGGTCAGGATCCAGGCCGAGGCCGCCTCGTTGAGAACCAGCGGCGTCTGATGCGCGAGCAGGGCCGGCGCGGCCGGCGTCGCCGCCAGGACGGGCCCCGCGACCAGGCCGAAGCCGAGGGCAAGAAGGGCGGCGAGGCTGCGGGAATTCATGCGCGGGGTCCGAGGCTGGGCGACAGAAGGCTCGGCTCGAACCGCGTTCGGGGCCGCGGATAGGGATAGGAACCTATTGCAACGCAGCAGGCAAATCATTTCGTGTGCGGTGCAATAAATCGCTCCGGCGCTGCACAGACAGGGTTTCGAGGCTGACGTTACGGCACGTCCTGACCGCAGGGCTTCGCGTTTGCGGTGAACTGCGTCCGCGCTGGCGAATGCAGGTTCATCACAACGGGCACAACGGGGTCACGACGAACACGACGGGACCGGGTCTGCGTCCAGGCCACATGCCTTTCCCCGCGCGCCAGGATCGCGGCTTCGCCGCCTTGATCCGATTGATGCGCGGCGGCGATCCGGAGTCATATTCGTGCGTGGAGGCCGGCGTCGCCCGGCATTTGTGCAGAGCCCGTTGTGTCCGTTGTGACCCCGTTGTGTCCGTTGTGATGAACCCGGAACCGCCCGCTCAAGGGAACGGCGGCGCGTCAACGTGGACGGCACCTAGACCCCGTAGAAGCCCCGATACCAGTCGACGAACCGCCGGACGCCGACGTCGATCGGGGTCGAGGGGGCATAGCCGAGGGCGGCGCGGGTCTCGGTCACATCGGCCTCGGTGCGGGTCATTTCGCCGTCCTGGGTCGGCATGACATTGAGAATCGCCTTGCGGCCCAGGACCTGTTCCAGCACCTCGATATAGCGGGCGAGCGGCTCGCGCCGACCGGCGCCGAGGTTGAGGATACGCCAGGGCGCCACGCCGCTGGTGCCGGGCCCCGGGGCCTCCGCCCGCCAGTCGGGGTCCTTGCCGGGGGCGGCGTCCAGAGCGGCCACGACGCCGTCGACGATGTCGTCGACATAGGTGAAGTCGCGCTCCATGGCCCCGGCGCCGTAGACGTCGATCGGCCGGCCTTCGAGGATGGCGCGGGTGAATTTGAACAGGGCCATGTCCGGGCGGCCCCAGGGGCCATAGACGGTGAAGAACCGCAGGCCCGTGCACGGGATGCCGAAGATGTAGGCATAGGCGTGGGCCATGGCCTCATTGGCGATCTTGGTCGCGGAATAGACGTTCAGCGGATGGGCCACGCCCTGCTGCACCGAGAAGGGCAGCGCCGCATTGGCCCCGAACACCGAGCTGGTCGAGGCAAAGACCAGATGCTCCGCCTTCACGGCCCGGGCCCCCTCGAGCACGCTCAGGAAGCCGACGACGTTGGAGTCGATATAGGTCTCGGGATTCTCGACACTGTAGCGGATGCCGGCCTGGGCCCCGAGGTGGACGATGCGGCGGGGCGAGTGCTTCGCGAACAGGGCGGCCATGCCGTCGCGGTCCGCCAGATCCAGCGTGTTGTGGGTGTAGGCCGGATGGGTCAGCAACAGGTCCAGCCGCGCCTGTTTGAGGGCCGGGTCATAATAGTCATTGAGGTTGTCGACGCCGATCACGGCTTCGCCGCGCGCCAGCAGACGCTGCGCGGTATGAAAGCCGATGAAGCCGGCGGAGCCGGTGACGAGGACGGGACCCTGGGTGCTCATGGGATTGCGATAGCGCCGGGCGGGCGGCTCCGCCACCTCCTATCGAACCCGGCCTGTCAGGGGCTGCCGTCTCAGGCGCACCGGTGCCGGGGATGGATCGGGCCTTTGCAAAGCCCGGTCGCCGCGCGATAGGTGAGGGGACAGCGGAGCCTGCAGGATGCCGGGAACGATGAGGCGGATCGGTTTGCTGGGGCTGGTGCTGGCCCTGTTCGCGGGCCCGGCCTGGGCTGAGGTGACCCTGACCTTCTACGCCCACCCGGGGGCCCGGGTGAGGGACGGAAACCTGCTCTTCCCGCACGCCTTTGTGCAGGCCACGGGCACGTTGGCCGAGACCGGAGAGACGGTGGACTGGGCGGCGGGGTTCACGGCCCGCAACCCCGGCCCGCATCTGCTGTTCATGCGGGGCACCGGCGTGGTCGAGCTTCCGAACCCCCGCTATGTGGGCGACGGCAAGCCCTATCTGACGCTGGTGGTCAGTGACGCCGACTACCGTGCCGTCCGGGCCCAGGCCGACTGGTGGAACAGTCCGGAAGGCTCGGTCTATGACCTGCAGAGGCGCAACTGCATCACCTTCATCGCGGATCTGGCCCGGCTGGCCGGACTGCAGACGGCCGATGAGCCGTCGCTGAAGCCGGGGACGTTTCTGGAAGCGACCGCGGCGCTCAATCCGCATGCCGTCTGGAGAGGGCCTGCCCCTGAGGTGCCGGTCACCGTGGCCGTTACGGAACCAGCGGCTGGCCCGCCGCCCGCCGGGCGGTGATTTCCGCATTGACCCTTTCGAGGTCACGGGCACGGGCCTCGGCCGAGGGGTGGTTCCATCCGGGATAGCGAACCCGCCAGTTGAACGCCGCGAACCGACGCCAGAAGGCCGGTGCGATCGCGGGATCGAACCCGGCCCGGGCCGCCAGATAGAGACCGACCCGGTCCGCCTGCCGCTCCGTCCCGCCCGCCGTGCCGCTGAGGGCCGGAACCGTCTGTGTCTCGCGCCCCCGGGCTTCCGCCTCATGCCAGCCCCGGTGACCGAGGACGTGGTGGGCCAGCTCGTGGCCGAGGACGAGGGCCAGTTCGTCGTCAGTCGCCGTGAAACCGGCCATGGCGGTGGTGATGAACAGGCGTTTCCCGTCCGCCCGGGCGTTGAGTTCATCGGACGGGTCCAGCTGGACGTCGTAGCCGCAGGCGCGGTGCGGCGTGAGCCTGACCGACCGGTCCGCGCCGTCCCTGCGAAACACAAGGTCGACCGGCCCGTTGGCGAGCGCGAGGTCGAGGGCCCGGATATTGGCCTCAACCCCCTCCCAGGCGGCGGCCCGGCGCGGGGCACCGCGTGCCAGGGCCGCGCCATTGACGCTGATGAGCAGGTCGTCCCGACGCAGACCGGCGAGGTCGGCCGCCGAGCCCTCCGGTACCGCCAGCAGCCCGGGCAGGTCGCCGTCCAGTCCGAACCGGGCTGCGGCATAGGGGCGCAGTTCGGGGCTGTACTGGCTCGCCGCATGCAGCAACCAGCCGGCCGAATTCCGGACTGCCGGGCACAGGTCCGAATTGGCCGCCGACAGGCGATAGCCGACCCTTGCGACCCGCTGGTCCAGATCGGTGAGGGCGATCAGCCGCTGCTCCGCGGGAGCGGCGATCTCCAGTCCGGCATCGGCCACAGGCACATTCGAGCCGCACGCGGACAGGGCCCCGGTCAGGAGGATCAGGGCCGCAAGGCGGGCGGGGGAAGGCCGGGTCAACATGGCGGCACCATGCGACGGGGTCCGGGGCCTGCCAAGTCTTGCGCCGGTGTCCTTTCCGCGACCTTCGGGTTTTGCGGAACCGGTCAGGCCCGGGCGGCGGGCGATCCGGCCCGAGGGCCCGGCCGTGGACGCGTGAATTATGCGACAATCGTGAGACGGGGTCGCGGGTATTCATCCCATCCTGATTGCGTTGCGCTTGTCGTTTTGGCCCGTCGCGCTAGGGTCCCTTTCTCTGAACGTTCATCCTCGACGGTGGTCCCATGTTTTTCGGCTTGAACAGCAATCGCGGCAACGGCAACGCCATCCAGTTTCTTGAGACCTACGAGGGGCCCTTCGGTCAGACCGGGCGGTTCACCGGCGTCGGCGAAGCGGTTGATCCGGTTCAGGATTCTGCCTTCGGTGCCATCGCCAGCTATCAGATCTGCGCCTGCTGTGCCCGCTTCCACGGTCCGACCAGCGACTCCGACGGCGGTCCGGTCTTCGGTCTGAACGCGGATGACCGCGGCGTCTTCGGCCCCAATGGCAAGCCTTCGCTCAGCTCGACCGACGCCGGTGCCGCGATCACCCGCACGAACCAGAGCTGGTCCTCGGCGCTCGGCACGGCGGCGACCGTGACCTATGCTTTCCGTGACTCGGTCACCACCATGCCGACCGATACCGCCGACTTCACCCAGTTCAATGCCACCCAGATCGCTGCGGGCGTTCTGGCCTTTTCGGCTTGGTCGGACGTGGCCAACATCACCTTCACGCGCGTCCAGAACGCGGGCAGCGAGTATTCCAACAACGCCACCATCCTGCTGGGCAACTATGGTTCCGGCCAGGATGGCGCGGCGGCCTTTGCCTATCTGCCCGGCGGCACGCCCGGCGCTACAGGCTTCTCACAGGTCCAGGGCGATGTCTGGATCAACAGCTCCCTGTCCTACAATGCCTTGCCGGTTCAGCAGGGCTATGGCCAGCTGACCCTGTTGCACGAGATCGGCCACGCCATCGGCCTGAGCCACCCGGCGAACTACAACGCCAGCTCCGGCGGCTCGATCACCTATTCGGCCAGCGCCACCTACTATGAGGATTCCCTCCAGTATTCGGTGATGAGCTATTTCAGCGAGCGTGAGACGGCCGCTGACTTCCGCACGGACGCCACGGGCCCGCGGCGCTATTCGTCCGCTCCGCTGATGGACGATATCTCGGCGGCCCAGCGTCTTTACGGTGTCAATACGACCACCCGGACCGGCGACACCATCTATGGCTTCAACTCCAATGCGGGCCGCCTCTGGTACACTGCCAGCAATGAACTCAGTGCCCTAGTCTTCTGTGCCTGGGATGCCGGCGGGACCGATACGTTCGACTTCTCGGGCTATCTGAACAACGGCCAGATCATCGACCTGCGCCAGGGCTGTTTCTCCAGCGTCGGCGGTCTTGTCGGCAACGTCTCGATCGCCCTCGGCGCGGTGATCGAGAACGCCATCGGCGGTAATGGGTCCGACACCTTCCGCGGCAACTCGGCCGACAATCGGTTCACGCCGAACGCCGGCACGGACGTGGTCGACGGCGGCCTCGGGACCGATACGGTCGTGTTCGCGGGCGCGCGCTCCGCCTATACGATCACGTGGAACGGTCAGACCGGCACGGTCGTCGGCAGTGGCCAGAACGTGACCGTGACCAATGTCGAATTCCTGCAGTTCACCGACCAGACCATAGCGGCGACGCCGACGGGCGGCATCGTGGTCGGTGGCGACATCACCAGTGAGACCATCAACGGCACAGCCCTCGCGGATGTGATCGGCGGACTGGGCGGCAACGACACCATCAACGGCCTGGGCGGCAATGACACGCTGAATGGCGGCTCGGGCAATGACACTCTGAACGGCGGCGACGGCGACGACAGCCTGATCGGTGGCCTCGGCAATGACACGCTCAACGGCGGTGCAGGCATCGACACGGCCGATTATTCGGGCGCGGGCGCGGCCGTGACGATCAACCTGACAACCGGCGCAGGCAGCGGCGGTGCGGGCACCGAAACCCTGACCGGGGTCGAGAATGTCACCGGCACGACCTTTGCCGACACCCTGACGGGCGACGGCAACGCCAACATCCTGCGCGGCGGCGGTGGCGTCGATACCCTGAACGGCGGCGGCGGCGACGACCAGCTCATCGCCGGCGCGCCCGGCCTCGCCGGCGGGGCACCCGACATCATCAAGGGCAGTGACATCAGCAACGGCAGCATCGCCACCGCCGTCTCGCTGAGCGGGGCCTTCGATCTGGCCGAGAGCTCGGCGATCGCCAACTCCACCACTATTCCGCATGCCACCGTCGTGGCCACGACCCACGGCAGTGTCGAATACTACCGCCTGACCGTGACCGCGGGCGAGACGGTGACGTTCGACATCGACAACGCCAGCTTCGACAGCACGCTTCGCCTCGTCGATTTCGGGGGCGTCGAACTGGCCAGCAATGACGACAATGCCGCGGATGGCGGCTCGGAGACTGACTCGTCGCTGACCCACACCTTCGCCACCGCCGGAACCTATTACATCCAGGTCGGACGGTGGGTGAGCGGCAGTGCCCCCTTCGTCTCGGGCGCGCCCCCGGCCAACCAGACCTACACCCTGCATGTGTCGAGCCCCAGCCAGACCCCGGTTCCGATCAATCTGCTGGGTTCGACCATGAACGGCGACGCAGGTGCCGACATCCTGACGGGCGGCACCGGAGCAGACACGCTGAACGGCGGCGCAGACGACGACAGCCTGACCGGTGCCGGCGGCAATGACACGATCAACGGCGGCGACGGAACCGACACGGCGGTGTTCTCGGGCAACCGGTCCACCTACACGATCACGGTCTCGGGCGGGGTGAGCACGGTGACGGGTGCCGACGGCACCGACACGGTCACCAACGTCGAGCGGCTCCAGTTCGCCGACGGGCTGTTTGACGCTGCGGGTGCACCGCTGACGGGCGGCCCGATCAACGGGACGTCCGGGGCGGATACGCTGAACGGGACGGACGGAGCGGATGTCATTAATGGCCTGGGAGGCAATGACATCATCAACGGCGGGGCCGGGAACGATACGATCGACGGCGGCGACGGTAATGACGCCATCGCGGCCGGCCTGGGCAATGATACCGTGCGCGGCGGTGCCGGCAATGACGTCATCTCGGGTGATGGCGGTTCAGACGTGCTTTATGGCGATGACGGTGACGACGCCTTCCTGTTCGCGGTCGGCGAGCCGGGCGGTTCAACCCAGGTCTTCGGCGGAGCGGGGGCTGACACTGTCATCCTGCGCGGCGGCGGGGCCAGCATTGATCTGACCGCGAACGGTGGTTCGGCCGGCGGCGTGTCGATCAGCACCAACTCGATCGAAAATGTTCAGTTCGACGGGTCGGTGGATTCCGGCGGCGGCTCGCGACTGGCTATTGGCAGTGCGGCGAACAACTCCATTGTGGCGCTGGGCATTGCGGCGGCTGTGAGATTTGAAGGCCGCGGCGGCGACGATCTGCTGATCGGCGGCAGCGGGGCCGATACGCTGCTGGGTGGCGACGGCAACGACACTGTCAGTGGCGGTGACGGAAATGACACCATTGAAGGCGGTGCCGGGACCGACAGTCTCGCGGGCGGCCTCGGTGCCGACTGGATCTATGGCGGCACCGGCAATGACGTAATCTCGGGCGACGGGGGCTCTGATATCCTGCTGGGCGAGGATGGCGACGACGCCTTCCTGTTCGCGGTCGGTGAGCCCGGGGGATCGACCCAGGTCTATGGCGGCGCGGGCACAGACACCATCATCCTGCGCGGTGGCGGGGCCAGTATCGATCTGACCGCCAATGGTGGTTCGGCCGGCGGCGTGGCGATCAGCACCAACTCGATCGAGAACATCCAGTTCGACGGATCGGTAGACTCCGGCGGCGGTGCACGGTTGGGCATCGGGAGTGCAGGTAACAACGTCATCGCGGCGATCGGTATCCTGGCCTCCGTCACCTTCGAGGGCCGGGGAGGCGACGACCTGCTGATCGGCGGCGGCGGGGCAGATACCCTGCTGGGTGGCGACGGCACCGACACGCTGAACGGTGCGGCCGGCAACGATACGCTCAACGGTGGAGACGGAACCGATACGGCTCTGTTTACGGGTAACCGGTCCGCCTACACGATCACGCTGCTGTCCGGGGTGACCACGGTGACGGGCCCTGATGGCACGGACACCCTGACCAATGTCGAACGGCTGCAGTTTGCGGACGGCCTGTTCGATCCGGCCGGAGCGCCTCTGACGCCGGGACCGATCGATGGTACCGCCGGTGATGACACGTTGAACGGCACGCCGTTCGCCGACGTGATCAATGGCCTTGGTGGCAATGACACGATCAATGGCCTTTCCGGTAACGATGTGCTCGACGGCGGTGATGGCAATGACGCGATCGCGGCGGGGACTGGCAACGACACGGTTCGTGGCGGTGCCGGCAATGATGTGATCTCCGGCGATGGCGGATCTGACGTTCTGCACGGCGATGATGGTGATGATGCCTTCCTGTTCGCGGTCGGCGAGCCGGGTGGTTCGACCCAGGTCTTTGGTGGCGCGGGTACTGACACCATCATCCTGCGCGGGGGCGGTGCCAGCCTCGACCTGACGATCAACGGCGGTTCGGCTGGCGGCGTGGCGATCAGCACCAACTCGATCGAGAACATCCAGTTCGACGGGTCGGTGGATGCCGGCGGCGGTGCCCGACTGGGTATCGGCAGCGAGGGTAACAACACCATTGCGGCTATTGGGATCGTGGCTCCGGTCACCTTCGAAGGCCGGGGTGGTGACGACCTGCTGATCGGCGGCGGTGGTGCGGATACCCTGCGCGGTGGCGACGGTAATGACATCATTCGCGGCAATGCAGGTGATGACACGATTGAAGGCGGTGCCGGCACCGATATCGTCGAACTTCAGGGCCTGAGTTCCCAGTATACGGTGACGGCCGTGGCTGGCGGTTATCGTGTGACGGACACGGTCACCGGTCGCGATGGCTCCGACGTGTTGACGGGGGTAGAGACCCTGCGCTTCAGCGACGGCTCGACCACGACCCTGCCGGCGGCGGCACCGGCGGCTCCGCAGGTGCTTCCCGCCTTGGCCGCTGACAAGACAGCCGCCGGACCCGAAGTCCTTCCCGCCCTGGCTGCCGACAAGACAGTCGCCGGGCCCGAAGTCCTTCCTGCCATGGCCGACGACAAGACAGTCGCCGGACCCGAGGTCCTTCCCGGGGCTCCTGAAGACAAGGGGGCGCCCGATGGACCCCAGATCCTTCCCGGTGCCGACGACGGATTCCTGGTTCGCGACTGGCTGACGGCGGCCGACATTGCGCCACGCGACGGCAATATCGAGCAGACTCTGTCCATCTACGCCGACCTGCCGGCTGATGATGGCTATCTGTTCGTTGCGACGGACGGAGGCGCACCCCAGGTCCTGCCGGCCATGGATGACGGCTTTATCCTTACCGGCAAGTTCAACGATGCTCCGCCGGTCATGCCTAGCCTAAATGGCGACTTCGACGGTGGCCTCTCCTTGACCACGGAAATGGAGCTTGCCCGCGAGTTCCTGATGACCATGGCTCGCGAGAACCCGCTGAACCTGCGTGTTTCCGGAGAGAGCCTGACGCTGACCGACGACTGGTCCGGGATCGTGTCCCCCCCGAAAGACGACATCTGGGGGTAATCGACGGCCTCCTGCCCGGATCACGTGGATGCGTGGTCCGGGCCGGTGCCTCATCGATCGGCAGTCGGGGCAGGGATTGTATTGGGTTGACCTACGCGGCTGACTGTTGAATGTCCGCCGACACAGTCGAGGATTACTGCGTGGTAATTTGTTGGCCGTGTGGCGCCGTTTCGGTCTGTGTGAGGATCAGAGTTGAATCTCGTTGAGCGTGAGATGCTGGAGTTGCTTCGGCGTGGCCGCGATGACCACGGAGTGGTCGCCGTGAAGGCCGAGTTTGAAGCCGAGGGCACCCGGCCCGACGAGTTTCTCCGGCTCCTTGAGATCGCCCGCAAGGCTGACCTGAAGGTCGCGCTGAAGATCGGGGGCTGCGAGGCCGTAAGCGACCTGCTCGCATCCCGCCTTTACGGCGTCGACTATGTGATCGCGCCCATGGTGGAGACACCCTATGCGCTGTCGAAATTCATCGAGGCGAAGGACAAGACCCACAACGCCGAAGACCAGGTCGAGACGTCCTTTCTGTTCAATATCGAGACTGAAACCACCCTGCAGAACCTCGACTTGATGGCGCGGGCCGCGAAGGGCCATCTCGATGGGATCGTCTTCGGTCGGGTCGATTTTACCCTCTCGCGCGGGCTGCCCCGCGGTGACGTCGATACGCGGGCCGTCACCGATGCTGTCCTTCAGGTAGCGCAGGTGGCGCGGGATCTGGATCTTGAGCTTGTGGTCGGTGGTTCGGTGTCGACCGGCAGTACGACCGCGCTTCGGGAAATACGGGCCGTGCGGCTGGACCGCTTCGAGACCCGCAAGGTCATCTTTGACGGGGAGGCTGTTAGCCGCCCGGATATCGGCGCGGGAATCGAGACGGCCGTGCAGTTCGAACTCGCCTGGCTGAGGAACAAGCGGGACTTTTATGGCTCGATCGCCCAAGAGGATGCAGCGCGGATCGCGATGATCGAGCGCCGTCTCGCCTCGAGTGACCGCGAGCGGATCGCGGGCTGACGGCGACGATCGGATGCCGACTTGCCCCAGGGAGAGATCGAACTGGAACTCGCGCAGTATGATACGTCTGGCTGGCGGCTTCTGCTGTTCGGTGCGTCCGGTGCAATAGGACAGGCCATTTTCTGCAGGGCCAGTGCCTTGGGATGGTCGGTGACTTCGGTGTCCCGGACGGCGCGTCCTGATACAACCGGTCAGAACTGGTTGCAGTATGATCCGGCTGGTGCCGGTCTTTCGTCTGGGGATTTCGCTTCGCATGGGCCGTTCGATGCGGTCTGCTGGGCGCAGGGTGAGAACTGTCAGGACAGCGTGCTGGATTTTGACGCGGCCGCGAGCGCAGCGCTTTACGAGGCCAACTGCCTCTACATCGCCCGCAGCCTGAATGAGTTGCTGGCCGCGAACCTGCTCAGCCCCGCCGGCGCGCGGCTTTGCGTGGTGAGCTCGATCTGGCAGGAGCGGGCCCGTCAGACCAAACTGTCCTACACTATGACCAAGGCTGCACTCGGGGGATTTGTGCGTTCGGCCAGCGTCGATCTGGCTGCGGATGGTCATCTGATCAATGCCGTTCTTCCGGGCGTTCTGGACACGCCCATGACCCATGCGGCCCTGTCGCCCGAACAGATTGATCGGGTGACACAGGCGACGCCGTTCAACGCGCTTCCGACGCCGGAAGGAATCGCCCGGCTGGTCGGTTTCCTTTGTTCGGATCAGAATACCGTCGTCACCGGACAGTCCATCACAGCCGACCTGGGGTTCAGCAATGTCCGCCTCGTTTGAGATCAGGGCGGCGAGCGGCACCTATACCGCCCGCATCCAGCCGGGTTCGCTGGAAGAGGTAGTCGAGCGCGGTGGAGACATCGTCATCCTGTGTGACGCCTGGTTCGCCGACCGGTTCGAGGGGCGCGGCGTCAAGGCGATCAGTCTGCCCGCGCTGGAAACAACAAAGAGTTTGGACGGGATTCCGGGGATCATCACCGCCCTTCGGGAGGCAGGAGCATCGCGTCGCACGCGGCTGATCGCGGTGGGCGGCGGTATCGTGCAGGACGTCGCCGGGTTTGTGGCCTCGGTCTATATGCGGGGGCTGAAGTGGGACTATGCGCCGACGACCCTGCTGGCCATGGTCGACAGCTGTATCGGCGGTAAGTCCTCCATCAATGTCGGGCCATACAAGAATCTGGTCGGTACCTTCCACCCGCCCCAATCCATCCTGATCGATCCCGGGCTTTGCGAAACCCTGTCGGCAGAGCAGCGGATCGCTGGTCTTTGCGAGGCGGCCAAGATCTGTTTCGCCCGCTCTGCGGAGGCGTTCGAGACCTATCTGTCGCTGGAGCCGGGCGTTGCGGCCGGGACCGGGGCGCTGGGCGAGGTGATCGCGCTCAGCCTCGCCTCCAAGAAATGGTTTCTGGAGATCGACGAGTTTGATCAGGCCGAGAGACTGCTCCTGAACTACGGGCATACCTTCGGTCACGCGATCGAGTCGGCGTCGGACTTCCGCTTGTCGCATGGGATCGCGGTAGGACTGGGCATGATGGCTGCGGGCACCATGTCCCGTTCGCTGGGTCGGATCGAAGCCGGAGACGGCCCGACGGCGCGGTTTGAAGCCCACATCGACAACCTGTTGCAGGAGCTCCCCGACCTCGGGTCTCTCGTCGCCGATCTGCCGGCCGACCGGTTGATGGCGGCGTTCCGCGGGGACAAGAAGCACACAGCCGATACCTTCGCCGTCGTCCTGCCACGCGCCTTGGGAGGGGTGGAAAGGATCGAGTTGATCCGGAGCCCCGAAACCGAAATCCTGATCGAGGCTGCGTTCGCCCAAATGAAAGTTCGGTACGCCTCATGAAGTACAGCGATCAGATCGTCGATTGGCTGGTTGAGCTGGGCTACACCCACTGCTTCTACGTCGGTGGCGGCAATATCATGCACCTCCTCGACAGCTGCAGCCGCAAGATGACCTGCATCGCGACCGTGCATGAGGTGGCGGCGGGGGTAGCGGTCGAATATTTCAACGCCGTAGGAGACGGTCGGCGTGCCCTTGCGCTGGTCACTGCCGGTCCGGGGCTGACCAATCTGGTGACCGCTGTCGCAGGCGCTTGGCTGGAAAGCCGCGAACTGCTGGTGCTGGGCGGGCAGGTCAAGACGCCAGACCTGAGCCGCGGCGAGGTCCGGCAGCGCGGAATCCAGGAGATCGACGGCGTTTCGATCGTCAGGTCAATCACAGCGCACGCCTCGACCATCGAAGACGTGCTGGACCAACGCGCCTTCGTCGAGCGCGCCGAGGCCGGCAGCCACGGGCGCCGCGGGCCGGTGTTTCTCGAACTGCCGCTCGACATCCAGGGGCGCGAGGTTGATCCGGCAGTTCTCGTCGGTCAGGCACCGGTGCGGCCCTCCGCGCCGGCCCTGGGAGTGTCGGACATCGATACCCTTGCCGAAAAGGTCCGCGCAGCCCGCCGTCCGCTCTTCCTCATTGGGGGCGGGATCGACCATCATACGGGGCAGCGGCTGGCAGGCGCGCTGGAGGCGGCTGGTATTCCGGTCGCCACGACCTGGAACGGGGCGGACCGGATCGGGCGAGACCATCCCATGTACGTCGGGCGGGCCAACACCTGGGGGCAGCGTTCGGCCAATCTGATCGTCCAGCAGTCCGACCTGCTGATCGCCCTTGGGACGCGGCTGGGCTACCAGCAGAGCGGCTTCAACTGGCAGGAGTTCGTGCCGGCGGGCGAGATCGTCCATGTCGACATTGACGATCAGGAGCTGACCAAGGGGCACCCGCAGACGGCCTGGCCGATCTGTGCGGATGCCAACGCCCTGCTGGAGTGTTTGCTGGACCGGGATCTCGGAGGTCACGGCGACTGGCTGGCCTATTGCAGACAGGTTCGCCGTGAGGTGCCGTTGCTGGAGGCCAATACGACAGGGCCGGGCTTCCTGTCCCCATATGCAGTGGCGACGGCGCTGGGCGCGCTGAGCAAGCCAGAGGACATCATAATCCCGTGCAGCAGCGGCGGCGCGTTCACGGTGATGATGCAGGCCTTCGAAATGCAGTCCGGCCAGCGGATGGTCACCAACAAGGGCCTTGCTTCAATGGGCTACGGGCTGAGCGGGGCGATTGGTGCAGCCATCGCCTCGGGCCGTCGCACCATTCTTGTCGAGGGCGACGGCGGCTTCTCCCAGAACCTGCAGGAGATCGGCACCGCGGCCGTGAACGACCTCGACCTGAAGATCTTCATCTTCGACGATAATGGCTACGCCTCGATCCGGTCGGTGCAGGTGAACTATTTTCAGGGCCGCTATGTCGGCTGTGATCGCGCCACCGGTTTGGGTCTGCCCGACTGGTCGCGCCTGTTCGACGTTTGGGACGTGCCCTGCATGAGGTTGGCTGAGGGCTTCGAGACCAATCCGGCTTTTCTGGAGCGCTTCAATGGTCGGGGCGTTCAGGCCTTTATCGTGCCTGTGGATCCCAAACAGACCTATTTCCCGCGGATCACCAGCCGGATGGTGGAAGGGGGCGGCATGGTGTCAAATCCCCTGCACCGGATGACCCCGCCCTTGTCCGACGAGACCCTTGCGCGCGTCGGCGCCTACTTGCCAGCGGGAAAGGACACGCCTTGAAGCCGAACACCATAAAGGCCGTGATCCTTGCCGGCGGCAAGGGAACCCGCATTGCTGAGGAAACGGCCGTTCGACCCAAGCCCATGGTCGAGATCGGCGGCCGGCCGATCCTGTGGCACATCATGAAGAGCTATAGCCACTACGGAGTGAATGACTTCGTGATCTGCTGCGGCTACCTCGGCCACAAGATAAAGGAGTATTTCCTCAGCTACTCCTATCAGAACGCTGACTTGACCGTGGACCTTGAGAGCGGGGCGGTCACCATCCACCAGAGCAATGTCGAGCCTTGGCGGGTCACACTCGTGGACACAGGCCAAGACACCCTGACCGGCGGGCGGGTCGGCCGGATCGCCAGCTACGTGCGCAATGATCCGTATTTCTGCATGACCTATGGTGACGGGGTCTCGGATGTAGATATCGGGCAGCTGATCGCCTTCCACGAGTGCCACGGGAAGAAGGCAACCGTGACCGCCACCACGCCCCTTGCTCGCTTTGGCGCGCTGGATATGGAGGGCGACGCCGTCACCCGGTTTGTCGAGAAGCCACATAACGAGGGCGGCTATATCAACGGTGGGTTTTTCGTTCTGAACTCCTCCGTTCTCGACCTGATCGAGGGGGATGACACCATCTTCGAGAAGGGCCCGCTCGAGACGCTGGCGGCGGACGGTGAACTCATGGCGTTTCGTCACGACGGCTTCTGGCAGCCGATGGATACGCTGCGGGACAAGGATCATCTCGAAGAGATGTGGGCTGCGGGCGCGCCCTGGAAGTCCTGGTGAGCGGGGCCCTTCCGGACGAAGGGTTTTGGCGCGGTCGCCGTGTCTTCCTGACCGGCCATACCGGCTTCAAGGGCGGCTGGCTGACGTTGTGGCTGCGCTCGCTCGGCGCCGAAGTGTGCGGCTACAGTCTGGCACCCTCGACTGATCCGAGCTTGTTCGAGGCGGCGAGGGTCGGTGAGGCCTGTACGTCGATGATCGGCGACATCCGCGATCTGCCGGCGCTGGAGCGGGCATTCGGGGACTTTCAGCCGGACATCGTCCTGCATCTGGCGGCCCAGCCGCTCGTGCGGCGCTCCTATCAGGACCCGCTGGAGACCTGGTCCACCAACATCATGGGCACGGCTCATGTGCTCGATCTGGTCCGGCGTACGCCTGGTGTCCGGGCTGCACTGATCGTCACGACCGACAAATGCTATGAGAACCTCGAGCAGATCACGCCCTATCGCGAGACCGATCGACTGGGTGGGCGCGATCCTTACAGTAGCTCCAAGGCCTGCGCCGAACTGGTCACCCAGTCCTATTGGTGGTCGTATTTCTCCACCGCCGGAGCACCCGCCGTCGCGTCGGCCCGGGCCGGCAATGTCGTGGGCGGTGGCGACTGGTCTCCCGACCGCCTCGTCCCCGATCTGATGCAGGCGTTCGCGAAGGGGGAGACTGCCGTCCTGCGCAATCCCGAGGCGGTCAGACCTTGGCAGCATGTCCTTGAACCCTGCTGCGGCTATCTGCTGGCTGTCGAGCACATCTGCCGGACGCAGGCCATGAGCCCGCCGGCGTGGAATTTTGGTCCTTATGCCGAGGGCAATGTCGCGGTTGGCGAGATCGCCGCAGGGCTGGCAGCGGCCTGGGGTGATGACGCCCGCCATGAGATTCGCCGCGACCCCGGCGCGGTACATGAGGCGACGCTGCTGACCCTCGATCACACCAAGGCGCGAACGGATCTGGATTGGCGGCCACGCTGGCCGCTCGCGATAACCCTTACGAAGACGGCGGACTGGTATCGCGCTCACAAGGCGGGGTGCGACATGCGTGCCGTCACAGAACAACAACTCTCCGACTATGTTTCGGCCTGATCGCAAGGTTTTCGAATGCTCAGTAAAACGGACCAACTGGCGGCCCTGAGGGCCCAGATGATGGCGCTGGCAGACCAGTATGCCGAGCTTGCCTATGCGCCGGCCCCCTTTGTGGCCGGCGAGTCTGCGGTGCCGGTCTCTGGCAAGGTGGTCGGCGCACCCGAGCTGCAGAACCTGATCGATTCCTCGCTGGACCTCTGGCTGACGACCGGCCGGTTCAACACCGCGTTCGAGGCCCGGCTGACGGAGTATCTCGGGGTCCGGTTCGCCCTTACGGTCAACTCCGGCTCTTCGGCCAACCTCGCGGCGACTTCGGCTCTCTGCTCACCGATGCTTGGGAACAAGGCGCTGAAGCCCGGTGACGAGTTCATCACCTGCGCCACCGGTTTCCCGACGACGGTCAATCCGGCCATCCAGAACGGGCTTGTGCCTGTGTTCGTGGACGTCGATCTGCCGACCTACAATATCGATCCGGCCGGAATCGAGGCGGCCATCACGGACAAGACCCGGGCCATCATCCTCGCCCATACGCTCGGAAACCCGTTCGACCTCGGCGAGGTCATGAGGGTGGCGAAAAAGCATGACCTGTATGTGATCGAGGACAGCTGCGACGCGCTCGGCGCGCGTTATGACGGCCAGCTGGTCGGCACCTTCGGCGATATCGGGACGGTCAGCTTCTATCCGGCTCACCACATCACCATGGGCGAGGGCGGTGCGGTCTGGACCGATCGCGGTGACCTGAAGCGGCTGATCGAATCGGTCCGAGACTGGGGCCGCGACTGTTATTGCGCGCCGGGCGAGGACAACACCTGCAACAAGCGGTTCAAGTGGAAGCTGGGCGACCTGCCGCGCGGCTATGACCACAAATACACCTACTCCAACATTGGCTATAATCTGAAGATCACGGACATGCAGGCGGCCGTAGGGCTGGCCCAGTTCGACCGGCTGGCTGATTTCATCCGTGCACGGAACGCAAATTTTGACTTCCTGAAAGCGGGGCTGGCGGATCTGGAGGATCAGTTGATCCTGCCCGAGGCGACGCCCCGTTCAGAGCCGTCGTGGTTCGGCTTTGCCCTGACCCTTCGCAGCGACGAAGAGGGGCTGCGCGACGATCTGGTGCAGTTCCTTAACGAGAAGAAGGTGGCCACCCGCCTGCTGTTTGGCGGAAACCTGATCCGCCAGCCCTATATGAAAAACCGCCTGTGGCGCGTCTCCGGCGACCTGACGCGGGCTGACAAGGTGATGAACTCCACCTTCTGGATCGGCCTGTATCCCGGCCTGACCGAGGATCATCTGACCTATGCCTGCGACATGGTCCGCCAGTTCCTGCGCGACCGGTCGGCGCGGGCCTGACCCTGGACCACCTTCCCGCACATCGTCGGGCCGTGCAGACGGCCTTCGAGCGCGCCCTCGGACCCTCGACGCAGCTGGCTGTGACGGGCGCCACGGGGTGGCTGGGGACAGCCATGGTCGAGATGGCGACCCGAGCGGGTCTGACGGCGGAGAACGGGCGGTTGAGGGCCTTCGCGTCGAGACAGGGCCGTATGACGCTGGAAAGTGGAGCAACGCTGGACCTGGAGGCGCTCGCCGACGCCGCGCCGCTCGAGGGTCCCGGATGGACCGTCGCCCATTTCGCCGCGCTCGGGAAAGATCGCACGGTCGATCTTCCGGTAGCGGACTATGTGGCGCAGAGTGAAGAGCTGCACCACGCTGCGCTTTGCCTGATCGCTGATGCTGACCGGCCGCGCCTGATCTTCGCTTCTTCTGGTGCGGTCTATGGCCCAGAGGGAAGGTCGCCAGCCCTTGAGGACGAGCCCTACGGCCATATGAAGGGCCTGCAGGAGGCCGCATGGGACAGCTGGTGCAGTGGCAATGGGGCAGCACTGACCGTGTGTCGGGTCTTCAACGTCGGCGGGCCGTACGGCAACAAGCTGGAGCTCTATGCGTTGTCGTCCCTGATCAGGGCGGCGCTGGCGGGCGGCGATATCCCGATCCGGGCAAGAGGTCCGGTGCTGCGCTCCTACGTCCATGTCGAGGAGTTGATGGCGGTGCTGGTCAGTAAGGCGCTGACGTCGGCACCTGGACCGGCGCAGCCGTTCGACAGCGCTGGCGCCGAGGTCGTCGAGATCGGTGATCTGGCTGGTGTGGTGTGTGCGCAGCTGGGGCTGGATCCGGCGTGTATCACTCGACACCTTGAGCCGGATGCACCGGTTAGCCGGTATGCCGGCAACGGAACGGACTATCAGGCTGCGGTCCGGGCCTTGGGGCTGACGCCTGTTGGCCTTGAGGCGATCGTCTCGGACTCGATCGCCAGCCTCTCGGGACGCTGACCCGCGTCGGGTGTCAGGACCCGGGCCTGTCTCGGGCCGACCGAAGAACCCGCTGCAGGATGAGACCGACGAACCCGAACTGGATCAGCAGGACCAGTCCGGGACGGATGAACTGGCCCAGTGCCACCCCGACGGACGGCAGCACCTCGCGCCCGCCCAGCCACGATTCCATCGGCAGCTGGGGTATGTCGAACAGGGCGTAGTCGCCGACAAGGCTGAGGGTATAGGCGCAGACCAGCATCATGATCCGGGTCGGCCCCTTCCACGGCTCCATGAAGACGAAGAAGAGCATGAAGATCTGGGCATAGGCACTGGGCTGGGAACTGCTCAGGATCAGGGCGCAGATCGCCCCGTTCATCCACTGGATCGGCACGGCCGCGCGTTTGCTCCATGCCGCGCAGACGGCAACCACCACGCCGATCTGGCCGAGCAAGGTCAGCAGGGGCAGGAGGAGGGTGAGGGCCTCAACAGGCCGCGACCCGACATATTCCATGACCGGGAAGTCGGAGTTCATAAACCGGACGAGCGGGGCATAGGAGGTGGCGTAGTAGAGATCTGACCAGGCCGAGCCTGTCTGCAGGGCGGCAAGCTCGCCCGTGTGGCGGGCGATCTCCATCGGGGTGCCTCCGCCGATGATCATCAGCGTGACCAGATAGAGGGCGAGCGTCGCGATGCCCGCGCCCTCGAACCAGCGCCAACGTCGGCGGACCAGAAAAGGGATTAGCGTCACGACCAGATAGGGTTTGAAATTGATCGCGAACGCCTGGGCCAGCCATCGCGCCCGGGCCGACTTCAACAGGCGGCTGTGGCCGAGGATGAAGGCGGTGAAACAGGGAATGATCAGATTACCGCGCTCCAGCCCGAACAGCATCGGCATGCCGATGACCAGAACGACAGTGCGGACGATGGCCGTGCGCGGATCGACAGAGCGGAAATGGCGATACAGGAGAACCGCGTTCAGCAGGTAGAAGCCGAGCAGGGCGATCTGGCCCCAGCGGTCGCAGTCACGGCCCGCAAAGGGGTCGTTGACGTAGCAGGCACCGCTGCTGAAGACCTTTAGGAAGACGAACGACAGCGGCGGATAGACGGAGCGCCAGACCTCATAGGCTCCGGAGTTGTGGGCCCAGTAGGCGGGGTTGTGCCAGTCCATAAAGGTGTCTGATACGACCCAGAAGAAGGGTTGCGGCAGGAGCCCGTCCTGGCTCAGCCGCCATCCGGCCCAGACGACGCTGCCGACGACGACAAGGGTGAGAAGAACCTCGAAGCCGAGGCTCCAGTGGCGGCTGCCTGTCTGGGTCTTCGTGATCATCGGCCGGTCGACTTCGGCAGGAAGACAAGGAATTTCAGCACGACGAAATTGACCAGGGCGACCAAGACGATCGAGAGAAAGCCCGCGAGATAGTCGGAGATCATGACCCGATTCAGCCCTGCGAGGGTGGCCAAGCTCAGGGCGTAGTTGACAGCGTAGGCGGCGATATAGGGCATCACAGCGGCGCGGGAGTCGCGAAAGACATGCCGGCGGAACATGAAATAGTTGAAGGTCATGCCGAGCCCGTGGGCGATGATCTGGGCGGCGAAAAGATTGACCCCGACGAACAGGAACAGGGCATAGACGCCATAGCCGAAGGCCGCATTGAGCACGCCGACGCGGACATAGGCCCAGAACTGGTCGAGGCGCCGTAGCCCGGTGCGCAATGATGCGACCGCGCTACGGATCGGATCGATCCTTGAAATTGATCCGCGCTTTTTCGATCACGAGCGGCGTGTTGCGTCCGCGCTCGGCGATCAGCCGGATCTGCTCTCCCATCAGGCCGAGGAAGACGAAGGTCGTCGCGGCGGTCAGCTCAATCAGAAGGGCGATCAGCCAGAGCCCGTCTCCCGCGCCGGCGATCCAAGCCCAGAGAAAGCCTATGAACGTCAGACCCGCCAGACCGAGCATGACCGCCGCGGCATGGAAGGGCAGGCGCAGCAGGTTCCGCGATGAACTGGCGAGGCCGGAAAGGGCGAAGCTGAACAGGGTAGCAAAATTGTTCTTGGACCGTCCGGCGGCGCGGAGCGGCCGGTCGTAGGGGATGATCTCGATGGGAAAGCCGCTTTCGACCAGCATGCCGCGGAAGAAGGGCTCGGGCTCGTTCCATTGCGCCAGGGTGTCGACAACGCGCCGGTCGTAGATGCCAAATCCGGTCGCACCGGGGATGACCTGATAGTCGGCGAACTGGCCGAGGAAGCGATAGGCGAGCCCGCGAGCGAGGCCGAGGCCAAGCGATGTCTTTTCGCTGGCGCGCACGCCGAGGACTATGGAGGCACCCTCACGCCAGCGGGTCACGAAGCGGCCGATCAGGGCGGGGGGGTCCTGGAAGTCGGCGCACATGGCAATCACGCTCCGCCCGGTCGCCTGATAGATGCCGTGGGTCGGCGACCGCATCTGCCCATAGTTACGGTTGTTGGCGATCAGCTTGATGCGGGTATCGGCCGCGCACAGTGCCGTGACCCGCTCGACGGTGTGGTCTGTCGAGGCGTTATCGATGAAGATGATCTCATAGTCGGCTTTGAGCGTAGCCAGCTCGGCCACGACCGCACCGGCGATGGCAGCGACGTTCTCCTCCTCGTTGAAGCAGGGAATCACGACCGAGACCTCGGGCGCTGCCCGTTTCGGTGCGACGGCAGATCGGGTCATTGTGGCTCCGGCCGGCGCGGGCGGCGTGCAAGCCCGGTCATCGGCGCATAGATTTCCGTGAAGGCCGCCGCCAGCAGGACCAGCAGCAGCAGGGCGATACCTGACAGGTTGAACTGTCGATCGGGGTCGAGGTGCGGGCGTTCGATGACCTGGATGGTGGTCTCGGCGGACAGGGCCTCGACGCTCACCTCCTCGAAGAAGCGGCGGTAGACGAGCATGATCGTCTCGGCGAACTGCTGCTCGCGATAGAGGCGGACATATTCCGCGGTTTGTGACGAGAGGGCGAGAGCGCTTTCTCCGCTGCTCGTCTGGTCGGCCTCCGCGCGCTGGCGACGCAGGGCCATCAGTTCACTCACAAGGGTGCGGACCCGCATGCTGCTGTCCGTCTGGAACTGACGGGCTGTTTCGATCTCGACTTCCTTGCCCCGTATCTGGGCGTCGAGCGTGAGGCGGGTACTGACAGCTGCCCCGAGTTCGGCCTCGGGAGAGGGCAGGTTGTTCTCGATCCGGAAGGCGTTCAGGTTCCGCTCGGCGGTTTCCAGAGCGGTGTTGGCCTCCGCCAGTCGGGCGGTCACGATCGCCCGTTTGGTCCTGACCTGTTCCTGTCCCAGGCCCGACAGACGTGCCTTGATGGCCTCGCTGAAACCCTCGACCAGTCGCTTTGCGAACACTGGATCGGTATCTCGCGCGGTCACCTGCAGAACACCGCCGGTAAGGAGCTGGATATCGACCTTCTTGGCGAGTTTCCGCTCTGCCGCCGACTGATCAGCGCTGTTCCAGACCTCAACCAGATCAAGCCGCTCGACGACATCCTGCTGGACGTCATGGCTCCGGCCAATGATCAGATAGTTGGTCTTTTGCGCGCCGAGAACGGCCGCGAAGCTTTGAACACCGCCGCCGCCGAGCGCCGAAATCAGAGCGCCCGCCCCGCCAGTGCTGGCCTGCGGAAGAATCTTTACCCGAGCCACATGGGGGCGGGGGAAGAGACACAGAAGCACGGCCACAAGCGCAACAGCGGCGTAGAGAGCACGGCGCTGCGCCGCGCTCTGCGCTATCCCCCGCGCAACAGAGGTAATGGATCGGGCGATCACTCTGTCAGGACCTTCAGGCCGACTGCGCCGAGCGAGACCTGATAGATGGCGGTCGCGACCTCGATGACGCGGTCCAGCAGGCTGTTGCCACGGCTCTGGACGGGCACGAAGATGATGTCTCCGGGCATGGCGAGCTCGTTGAGAACATTGTCACGACCCCGTTGCTGTCGCGAGACGACCGCTCCGTTCGCACGGACCACGAACAGGCCTGACTGGTCGGCGATCCGCGTCGGTCCGCCCGCCTTGGCGAGGTAGTCGCCGATCCGGTCTCCGCCGGTCTCTGCGAATGAGCCTGGCTGGTAGACCGCGCCGAAAACACCGACGGTAACGGGCCGTGGCGGGATCAGGACGCGGTCATTGTTTTCCAGCAGCATGTCCATCGGCAGTCCGGCTCCGCCCGGATCGACGTCCAGAATAATCCGGCCGTCAGGCCGACGGGTCCGGAGCTGTTCGATGATGGCACGGGCAAACCCCTGATCTTGCTGGGCGTCCGAGGCAGGACGGGCGCGGCGGTCCGTGATCGGGGCCGCGGCGAGAGACAGCTCAAGGCTTGCGATGGCTTGGGCGAAACCCTGCTCCTGCTGCACGCGGATCGAATCCCGCAGCACGCGCGTGCCGAAAAGATAGGCGCGCGGTGTGTAGGCACCCGCCTGCGCAATCAGATCAGCCATGGTCGAGCCCGGACGGAGATAGTAGTTGCCGGGCCGCTCGACCTCGCCCTCGATCGTAACGAGGACTGCTTGACGCTCGAGCGGCTGGCTGAGCCCCACGGCGGACAGGACACGGACGATACCCCCCGCCTCGGGTGCCGTGGTCAGGGCTTCGGCCCACGTCAGGCTTTGCCAGCCGGATTGATTGATGTTGGACACATTGGCGACCAGAAGCCGATCGCGGTCCGCGACCGAGCTGGGCCCGCCGGCATAGCGCAGCAGGTCGTCGAGGCTCTCGCCTAGTACCATTTCGAAGATGCCGCGGTTGTTGACGCTGCCCGTGATGGCGACCTGATTGCCCACTGGACCGATGAAGATGACGTCTTCGTTCTGAAGGACGACATCGTTGCTCTTGTCCCCGTTCAGCAGAAGATCATAGAGGTCCAGCGTGGTGATGGTCCGGCCGTTCCGCTGAAGCGATATGGTCCGGAAACTTCCCGAAGCACTGGGGCCGCCGGCGGCCAGAACCGCGTTTACAACGGTCGAAAGGCTGGAGACGGTATAGGCGCCCGGGCTCGCCACGAAACCCGTAACGTAGACGCGCAGTCCCTGCAGTTCGCCCACCGAGACCGACACATTGAACTCGCGGAACTCGCGGCCCACGGCCCCGCGCAGCACGCCTTCCAGATCGCCGTAGCGGACGCCGCCGACGTTGACCGCGCCGATGCGTGGAATGAAGATCCGACCGTTGCTGTCGACCGTCAGCTGCAGCGCGCCTTCGACCGAGCCGGTCAGGCCGAGGGCGACGGTGTCACCAGCATTGATCCTGTAGTCGGGCGGAATGGTTGCATTGGTTGATGGTGCAAAGGCGCGGGTGTCGCCGACCAGGGTTGAGCCGAAGCGGGGAAGCGATTGTCCCAGCACGGCGGCGACGAAGCGTTCAAACTCACCGGGCACGGCGGGCGGCCTCTGTCGGGGTCGGATCCGGTCCACTTCCGGCACCTGCCGGTCAAGGGCTGGCTCTACCGCCCTGTCAGATTCGATCACCACGGGCCCGACCGGTTCGGGCTGAACCGGCTCATTGAGCCATGCGTCCCAGTCTTCATCCGGCGTTGACTGCTGCCTGTCCTCGGCGCGCGAGTTCCCGCCAATCATGTCGCCAAGGGCGTCCTGGGCGCTAACGGGCGTCGACAAGCCAATGACAGCCAAAAGAAGGGCCGCAAGCAGGCCGTGAGCAATGGGCCCGGTCCGCTTGGGGGACCTGGAGATCGGGCCGGAACCGCGCGAGCTGCCAAGGGTGCGATCAGGCAAGGACATTACGCATCTCGTTTTCGAAGGGCAGCCAGACCGCGCCATTTTCAATCCGGCGGGTCAAGTCCGGATTGGCCAGGAATGATCGGCCCCACGTAACCATATCCAGACAGCCACTGCGAACTTCTGCTTCTGCATCTTCCTGGCTGAGGGAGGCTCCGCCCAGAATGACCCCGTTCCAGCGGGGCCGGACCGACCGGATGATGCGGCCCGAGGTGGCGAAATAGTCGGCATTGGCGCAGCTGATGTCCAGAATTCTGAGACCCCGGTTCCACATCTCGGGGATCAGGTAGTCCAGCATTTCGTCGAGGTCGGGCCAGTCATAAAGGCCGCCCATCCAGCGGGACGGGGAAATCCGCGCCATGACCCTGTTCGGATCCACTTCGGCGAATACGCGATCGAGCAGTTCGAGCACGAACCGACACCGGTTTTCGACTGAGCCGCCATAGCGGTCGGTCCGGTCATTGACCCGCGCATCCAGAAACTGGTCCGCCAGATAGCCGTGCCCGAGGTGCAGCTCGACCGCATCGAAGCCGACGGAAAGGGCGCGGTGTGCGGCGTCGACGAAATAGCCGTAGACCTCCGGCATCTCCTCGGGCGTCAGCGCGCGGGGCTCGCCATAAGGCTTGTCGTTCTGGCGATTGAGCCCTTCTGCCGCGCGGGTGGTCGAGCTGACGGGCGCATGTCCGTCGGTGAAGTCGGAATGGGAAATCCGACCGCAGTGCCAGAGCTGGCAGGCGATCTTCGCACCCGCCTCGTGCACCGCGTCGACAACGGGACGCCAGCTGTCGGCCTGTTTCGTCGTGGCGATACGCGGGACGTCCTTGTAGCCGTCGGCGGTCGGATGGATCACCACCCCCTCGGTCAGGATCAGGCCCACGCCGCCTTCGGCGCGGCGGCGATAGTAGGCTGCGATCTCAGGCGTCGCGCAGTGGTCTGAATCAGCGAAGCCGCGCGTCATGGCGGACATGACGGTGCGGTTTCGGGCCTCGAGGAACGGGGTGGCGAGGGGCGTCAGGAGAGGGGACATCAGGCTCCGGTGCGATACTGGTCGAAATGCGGATGGGTCAAATAGGCATTGAGGGTCGCTCGCCAGTCGCGCTGCAGATCACGGCCCTCCCGACGCAGACGTTCGCACGCCATGACGGCCCTGTCAGGTCGCCTTTCGGGGCCGGTTTCGTCGTTAGCCACGAGGGCGGATGCGACAGGTTCGACGCGTAGGCGGCCACTCCAGCCAAGGGCGGCTGCGATCTCGGCCGCCACCTCATGGAAGGTGGCCTCGCCATGGGACGCCATCTGATAGCAGCCCCCTGCGTTAAGGTGCATCAGGTGAAGGGTGTTTTCCGCCAGATCCCGTGTCCACGTCGGCTGCCAGACCCGATCCCCGACGGGAAAGACGGTCTCGCCGTTCGTCATGGCCCGATGCATGGCGGGAATGATCCGCCCCACGAAATTCTTGTCGATCGGGCCGCCCCCGAAGAAGCCTGCCATACGGATCACCAGCGGGTCGTCGAGCGTCTCGAGGACAACGGTCTCGGCCTCCAGCTTCAGGGCACCGTAGAGCGACAGGGGCGCGGGCGGCGTCGTTTCCTCAATCAGGCCATCTCCGCCGCTGTAGATCAGGAAAGACTGCGGAAAAAGAAGCCGTGCACCCGCACTCCGCGCGAGTGCGGCGATGTTCCGCGTCCCTTCGACGATGACCGCGCGCGCCGCATCGGGGTCGGTCGCACAGGCCCTCACATCGACCATGGCCGCGCAGTGGATGATCCAACCGCCAGCAACAAGATCGGTGCATTTCATCACCGCTGCCGCGTCGCGAACATCGAGCTCGCCTCGGGACAGTGGGTTGGGAACGAAATGGGGACTGGTCGCGGCGAGTTCGGCGATGGCCGAGCCGAGCATGCCGCCACCGCCCGTCACGAGGATGGGGATTCTGCTCAATACTTCCTCCCGGACGCGACGCTGCCAGACCTCTAGCAAACGGTGGCTTGGCACGGAACACCGCCGTTACCCATGGCCTCCGGTTGCCCTGCGCGGGCGGGCCGGATAGACCTCGTGGGGGGACCCGACCATATGGCTATCTATCCCGTAATCCTCTGCGGCGGCGCGGGTACCCGGCTCTGGCCTGCGTCCCGTCCTGCGCGACCCAAACAGTTCATCGACCTGATCTTCGACCTGTCGCTGTTTCAGGAGACGGTGCGGCGGGTCGCGCCGCTGGCAGAGGGCGGCCGGATCATCGTGGTCGCGGGCGAGGCGCATCGGGGGTTCATCGAGGCGCAATTGGCGGCGCTGGGCGTCGAGGGCGATCTGATCCTGGAGCCTGTGGGACGGGATTCGGCACCGGCCATGGCGGCAGCGGCGCTGCGGATCCAACAGATCGACCCGGACGGGACCGCGGTGTTCGTGGCCTCCGATCACTATATCCCGGACGCTGCGGCGTTCAGGTCAACCACCCTGGAGGCCGTGGCCGCAGCGGCGCCCGGGCGGATCGTCACCATGGGCATGGCTCCGGCATCGCCGTCTTCGGCCTATGGCTATATCCAGCCGGAGGCCCCGGGTCTGTCTCCCGTTCGACGGTTTGTCGAAAAGCCCGGCCAGGCCGAGGCGGAGCGCTATCTGGCCGAGGGCTATCTCTGGAACAGCGGCAATTTCGTCGTCCCGGTTCGTGTCCTTCTGGAGGAGATGGAGCGGTTCGTTCCGGATGTCGTCGCCGCTGTCCGGGCCGCCCTGCCGGGGCAGGGCTTGGGTGCCCATGCGCTCGGTGCAGCGTTTGCAGCGGCCCCGAAGATCTCGATCGACTATGCGGTGATGGAAAAGAGCGACCGGGTCTGGGTCCTGCCGGCGGCGTTTGAATGGTCCGATCTCGGGGCCTGGGACGCTGTGGCGGCAACCGGCCGCGGCGGCCGCGGCGAATGGGTCGGTCATGCAAGCGACGGCTGCCTGGTCCGCGCCGCGCCGGGCATGGTCGTGGCGACGGCCGGTGTGTCGAACCTGGCCATCATCGCCGAGCCGGACGCCGTTCTGGTGTGCGACCTCGGCCGGGCGCAGGATGTGAAGGCGCTGGTTGAGGAACTGGCGCGGCGCAAGACGTCGCCGCTGCCTGCCGCGCCGCCTTCGCTGGAGGTGCTCGCCGAACGGTTCGAACGATGGCTCAAGCTGGCTGCCCTGCCGCTTTGGGCCACCCTGGGCGTGGACGGCGACGGGGCCTTTGTCGAAGCGCTTGATGAGGCGGGCACTCCGGTCGGGGACTTCCGGCGGGCGCGGGTGCAGGCCCGGCAGGCCTATGTCTTCAGCCTCGCTGCGGCCTGGGGATGGGGCGCGGGCCATGCCGCCATGGTCGAGCGAGGGATGGCCCGTTTTGAGATCACCAACCGGCGGAATGACGGTCTTTACCGGACGCGGGTGAGCGGTACCGGAGCGGTTCTGGACGACACGGCCTCCCTCTACGATCAGGCCTTCGTCCTGCTGGCTGCGGCCACGGCTGTGGAGGCCGGGGTGGATGTGGAGCGGTCCCGGCGAACGGCTGCCGCGGTGCAGGCCGCGCTTGCTGCCCTGGCCCTGCCGCAGGGCGGCTGGCGGGAGCCTGCCGGCCCCGAGTTTCAGGCCAATGCCCATATGCATCTGCTGGAGGCGGCCCTGGCGTGGGAGTCGCTCGAGCCGGACGGGCCATGGGCGAGCGTGGCGGACGCGATTGTGGGTCTGGCCCGCGCCCACTTCATAGACAAACGGGACGGATTTCTCCGGGAGTTCTTCGGACCGGACTGGCGCCCGGCAGACGGGGAGGCCGGTCGGCTGGTTGAGCCAGGGCATCAGTTTGAGTGGGCCTGGTTGCTGACCCGATGGGGTCGACTGCGCCATGATCCGTGGGCGCTGGAGGCGGCCTTGCGACTGTTCACCGCCGGGGAGCGCGGACTCGATCCTGCGCGGGGCGTGGCCATCGACGAACTGGACGAGACCTTGCGGCCGCGGTCCTCGCGCGCGCGGCTATGGCCGCAGACGGAATGGCTCAAGGCCGCCCTTATCCTCGCCGAGGCGGCGGAAGGCGAGGATCGGGCGCGGTTGCTGGAAAGCGCGGGCGCGGCTTTCCGTGGCCTGTGGCTCTATCTCACGCCGGATGGGCTCTGGCGGGACAAGTTGGGGGCGGACGGGATGTTCGAACCGGAGCCGGCACCGGCGAGCTCGCTCTATCACATTGTGGCGGCCTATCGTCAGCTTCGGCAGACCACTGAGAACCTCGGCCTGCCGTCATAGGCTCAGCCCGTCAAACCCGATTTGGGTGCAGGTTTGTGCGCTCGAGTGGATGTCTCGGGCGCTAGGGCAGGAAGCGGCAACGGCTGCATTTCGCCGTACAGTCCGATGGCGCGTGGCGGGGCCGCATTCCAACTGTCGGTCGCTTGGCGGCCCTGCGAGTGAGTCGCGATCATTTCATGTACTCCTGTTCGATATTTACACTTTGGTAATCCTTAAGCAACCCGGGACCTCCCGCGCCGCTCCGGCGGCCGCGTTCCCGAGCCTGCCGTGGTGCCGCCTTTCTTGGAATCCATCGTCGCTGCTATAGGGGCCGTCCGGCTGGACAGTGATCCCCGCCATCACCGACGCGCAGTTGTGTTCAGAGACCCATGCTTTCAAAGCTTTTCCGATCCCGAGCCCCCGCAGCCGCGCCGACTTCGCCGGTCGTTCCCGAGGGAACCGTGGTCTGGGCCGTGGGCGATATCCACGGCCGGCTTGATCTCCTTGAGCCCCTCATTGATGCGATTGTGGCAGACCTTCGCGACGCTGCGGCGACACGGCGGGTGGTGGTTTTCCTGGGCGACTATATCGACCGCGGGCCTGACTCGCGGGGTGTGATCCGGCTGCTGGCCGGTCTGTCGCAGGTCCAGGACATTGAGTGGCATTTCCTCAAGGGCAACCATGAGCAGGCGATGCTGGGTTTTCTCCAGGACCCCTCGAGCGGGCCCAAATGGTGCGAATATGGCGGCGATAATGCGCTGCGTTCCTACGGGCTGAGGGTCCCCGAGCTGGCACACCGCGCTGAGGCATGGGCGCGGGTCGCGGCTGACCTGCGGCACAGGCTGACAGCAGCAGAAATAGACTTCCTCGAGACCCTCGAACTCAGTGTGAGCGTGGGAGACTATTTCTTCAGCCACGCCGGCGCGCGGCCGGGTGTGGCGCTGGATCAGCAGTCGCCGCAGGATTTGATGTGGATTCGGCAGCCGTTTCTGGACAGTGCGGTCGGGTTCGAGCGGGTGGTCGTCCATGGCCATACGCCGGCCAGGACCGTACAGGCGGATAGCCGGCGCATCGGGATTGACACCAAGGCCTATGACACGGGGGTTCTGACCGGGTTGCGGATCCAAGGCCGGGACCGGAGCCTGCTGCAGTCCAGCGGTCCGCGGCGTGGGCTCGGGGCGCGTTCCGGGGGCGAGGAATATTTGCCCATAGAGGGCGAGGTGGGCGTGGTCGTCCGCGCCGAGCAGATCCACACTGAAGACGCGGATGTCGGGGGCGTCAGCTAAATCCCCGCCGTGATGGCCGCCAGCTTTACGGGGGTGCCGGTCTCACCGGGCGGGATCGGAACGCCGGGCCAGTTCGAGCAGTCCGCAGCACAGGGCGAAGACCACAGCCAGAGTCACTGTCCGCAGCGGGTAGTCGCCAACGGAATGCAGGATGAGCACTCCGATGCCGATGCTGGCGGCGCGCTGCAGGTCGGCTTCCCGGGAGGGAGGGGCCTTCCAGGCCGTCCAGCAGCGCCGGAGATACCAGACCAGAAATGCGAGAACGAGGCCGATCCCGAGCCAGCCGGCTTCCAGCCAGGTCTCGAGATATTCGTTGTGGGCCTGGTTGAAGAACGTGCTGTCCAACTCTGCCAGCGGCTCAACCGACCGGTAGACGGCGTCAAAACTGCCTATGCCGGAACCGAGCGGGAGGTAGTTTTGGGCAGTCTCTGCGATCAGTAGCCAGCGGTTCGAACGGCCTTCCAGCTGATTTTCGGTGTCAAACCGCTCAAGGATGGGTGGGAGCGCCAGCACCGCCACGGCGGTCAGCGCGGCCCCGACCGAACCGACCAGCACCAGCAGGCCGGGACCTGGCCTTCCGCGTCCGGCGGCAATCCAGGCTGCCAGAAGGCTGAACACCATGACGGGCGCGAACAGGGTGATGCCCGCCCGCGAGCGGATGGCTGCCAAGGCTACAACCGCAAGGCCTGCGAACAGGCCGCCGATCCAAAGGGGGGCGGTTCGTTGATCGCGTCGCCTCAGAGTTGCCGCTCCGAATGTGACCGCAAAGGGGAGAGTGACCAGCACCAAGGATGCCAGATGGTTCCGGTTGGCAAAGAAGCCGGTCACCGAGCCCGCGCCTGTCCACCTCCAGAGATAGAGGCCGTCCCCGCCGCTGGCCAGTTGGGCGGCTCCGAGGAGAATGCCAACGATGGCCGCGGCAATACAGAGCTGAACAAGCCGCTCCCTCTGGACATGGGACAACGACAGGACGGCCAGAAAGAAGGCTGCGGGCGGGGCCAGCGCCAGGGCTGAGGCCCAGGTCCGGTCCGGCGTCAGGCTGAGCGTCGCCCAGCCCGGTTGAACACCGGCGAGTTCGAGGGCCAGAACCATCTGGTCGCGACCGGGGAGCCCGGTCCAGATCGCCGGAGGCAGGGGAATCAACTGGATCAGTGGAATGGCGACCAGCGCCGCCAGCAGGCCGAGTGCAAACCGGCGATCCCGCCAAAGCCCGTTGGTGATCAGGCACCGGGAGGCGAGCACGAGAAGCGGCAGGGACGCGAGTTCAACAAGCGCAAGACGAAGGGTGTGGCCTTGGCTGGCCCCGCCGAACGCAAAAGAAAAAACCAGCAGGACAAATGCCGCGACCGCGACACCGTCCCACCGGTCTTTCCATTTAGATGAAGGCACTCGCTGTGTCAGTCAGCTGACGGAAGCAGCGAGCCAGCCGATGTTAGTTGCTTTCCGAGCTGTCGTCGGTCGCAACCACAACGGTGGCGACCAGAACGGCGGCACCGATCAGCAGAACGAAGATCGGAACGCCGGCGAACTCGGAGTTTGCTTCGGCCGAGGCACCGACGCGGTCACCAACGCGGGCGACGGCGGAGGTGTTGGCGGCAGCGGCTTGTCCGGCGACCAGCAGCAGGCCTGCGGTCACAGCGGCGATGGTCTTACGCATGGTTCTATTCCTCTTGAACGCGCCGATCCCTTGGGTTCAACGCTCGAATGACAAGGCATCTCTAGCGGGCGAAGGTTTCAAAAGCAATACGGATTCACCTTAATCTGTCGCGGTCAGGGCCTCCCGGCCTTCAGCCCGCGCGAGCAAGCCTGACCCGGTCGAACCAGACCAGCGTGGGATCCCGTCGGTCTGCAGCGCGGGTTTCCAGCCTGAGCCATTGGGCCGGGCAGTTGGCCGGCACCTCGAATCGTCCAGACAGGGTTGTCCAGGCATCGGTCGGGGCTCCTGCGGCACCGGCCGGCGTAGACGCCCTTTCCCCGCCGCCTGCGGTGGCGCAGGTGAGGGTCCATGCCAGACGGTCGGCCGGATTGCCGCTCTCGGTTCTGACCGCAGCGGTCAGGCGATAGGGTCCCGGTGCCAGATAGACCAGCTGCTCGGCGACGGTTCCGGTCGCATAGCCGTCGTAGACGACGCGCAGGGCGACGTTGGACGGGGCCAGGTCATCGGCGGTGATCTCTGCAGCAATCCCTGCCTTTTCGAACAGTCGCCACTGGAAAGGTCCCGGATGGTCGGCTTCATCAAACCCGCTGTTGGTCACAAGGGTGGCGAGCGAGGGCCGGTTCAGTCGCCCGCGAACGGTCTGGATCGCCTGGATCCCGCCCGCATTGCTCAAGGCACCATAGAGGTCCTGAAGTTCCTGATTGGAGAAGGGCTCCCGGCCGGCCTGAAGAAGAATCGCCAGGTTGCCGGCGACCTGCAGTCCCTCGGGGGTGAGGTTCAGGCTGGCAAGATAGGCGGAGCGCCATGGCGGTTTGGCAGCCAGCAGCCGGGCGACGACGGGCAGGGCTCGCTGCGGGTCCGCGTTACCAGCGACGGTGAACAGTCGAAAGACCTGCGGCTGGATATCTTCCCGGCGCCGGACCAGGGTGTCGGCGTGGGCGAATGATGAGGCGTAGTCGCCGCGGCGCAGGCGACGTTCCACCAGCCAGGCATGGGCCGGGTCGTCCCGGAGGCTCCAGTTGCCGGCCAGGGTCAGGATTTCGTCGGCGGCATCCTCGCGCCCGGCGCGGGCTTCCGTCAGGCCGAAGACGCGGAGTGCCCGCACATCAAACGGCGACCGGACCAGGGCGTCCCGGCTCAGGGACGCGGCGTTTTCGTTGCGCCCGGCCGCCAGTTCCGATTCGGCCGCCCGGCGCAGGACCAGCGGCGATCCCGGGGCCAGGCTGACCGCCATCTCGACCGGCGCCCGCTGGATCAGGGGCTGGATGACGATCTGCCAGCCGAGCAGGACAGCCCCGATGATCAGGCCGTAGGAGGCCAGATCCCCCGCGCCGATAGCCCGGCGCCGAGTGGCGGTCCTGTCGGCCCTGTCCCTCAACCGCGCTTGCCCTTCTTGCCGGCCTTGGCTTCCGGCTCCGCCCCGTAGTGATAGTCATAGGCGTAGTCATAGCCGCCATAGTTGTAGGCGGCTGACTTGGTGCTGAACTTGGTCAGCACCGCGCCGAGCAGGTGGGCGCGGCCGACCTGAAGGCGCTTGAGCGCTCCGCGCGCCTGGCCACGGCGGGTTCCGCGGGATTCCAGCGCGAAGAGGACCCCATTGACGGCGGCCGCCAGCATCGGGGAGTCTGCGAAGCCGAGCACCGGCGGACCATCGATGACGACGTGATCGAAACTGTTGCGGGTCTCGGCCAGGAACTGGGGCAGGCGATCGCCGCCCCAGAGTTCCGCCGGGTTAGGTGGCAGGGGACCGCAGGGGATGAAGAAGAGATTCTCCTGGGAGGTGGGCCGCACCACCCCGGCCAGATCCGCCGAGCCGGACAGAAGATTGCTCATGCCGCGCTCGTTCTCAACACCGACGACGCGGTGCGTGGACGGGTTGCGCAGATCGCCATCGACCAGAAGGACCCGCTTGCCGACGCGCGCCAGGTTGAGCGCAATGGCATAGGCGGTGGTCGACTTGCCCTCGGCGGGCCGGGCGCTGGTGACCAGCAGACTGCTGGGCGCGCCGTCCGGTGTGGAGAACTGCAGCGCTGTTCGCAGCGAGTAATAGGCCTCCGAGAATCCGGATCGAATGTCGCCCAGCGCTTCGAGCGGGGTCTCCCCCTTCTCGAGGAAGGGCGTAACCCCCAGCACCGGGACGCCGAGTTTTTTCTCGACGTCCTCGGGCGTGGCGAGGGTCTCATCGAGGGCTTCGAGAACCAGGGCGGCGAGCACGCCGAGGCCAAGGCCGAGCAGTGCGGCGAGGGCCATGTTCAGCAGCATGCTGGGCTTGGAAGGTGCTCCGGGCGGCGTGGCGAGATCGACGATCGAAATGTTGTTCGACGTAACGCCACCCGTGACGCCCACCTCTTTATAGCGCTGCAACAGTGCCTCGTAGAGGGTGCGGGTAGTGTCCAGCTCACGCTGCAGGATGTTGTACTGGATAGACCGGTTCCGCAGATCGAGGACATCGCCTGTCAGCCCGGTGACTTGGGCCTGAAGCGAACGCTCCTGGTTGGCGGCGATCTGATACTGGATCTGAATCGAACTGCGAATATTGCCGGCAAGGGTCCGGATCTGGCCATCAGCTTCGTCGATCCGGGCCTTGAGCTGCAACATTTCCGGATAGTCCGGCTGATAGATGCTGAGCTTTTGTTGATATTCCGCGTCGAGAAGCGCCCGCTGCTCAGTAAGCCGCTGAATCGTCGCGTTCTGGAGAACTTCGGGCAGAGTCATTAGGTCAGACGTGCTTGCTGACCGCCAACGTTCCTCGGCCGCCACACGCTCAGCCCGGGTAATGGCAAGAGCGCTGTTTAGGGCGACCAGATTTTTGGAGGTCAGGGACTCAACTGCGCTGCCTGATACGGCCCCTTCACTGGGCTCGCCTACGTTGATGATTTCCTGGTTGGCCGCATAGGCGACCAGTTGGCGTTCTGCCGACTCCAACCGTTCCTTGGTCTGTGCGATACGTTCTTCCAGAAACGCCCGCGCGTAAGACGAGCTTTCGAATTTACGGTCCAGATTGGACTGGATGAAATTCTCGGCAAAGCCGTTGGCGATACGAGCCGCCACGAGGGGGTTCGGATTGTCGTAGCCGACCGTTACCAGCCGCGAGCCCCGGACGGGGAACACACTGAGATTGCTTTGAAGGGTTGCAAGTGCCGCGGCCCTGCGTCGCGAAGCCTGGGCAGCGGCGGTTCCACTTGCCTCTGGCACCTCTACCCCCATCGCCTCAAGCGAAGCGTTGGAACTCGCCAACCCCAAGCTCTCGACGACGCGCTCTGCAAGCGACCGACTGCGAAGCAGGCCGTACTGAGTCTGGAAGAATTCCTCACCCCCCAACATGTTTTCTCGCGGAGTGACATCTTGGGTGTCGAGGACGCGCGCGGTCTCACGGTCGATCTGCAGGGTCGCCTGTGCGGTGTAGATGGGCGTCATCAGGAGCGTAAGCGTCGCGCCGACAACGATCGCGCCAAAGAAGCAGCCGATGATCAGGAAGCGATATTTGAGGGCCAACCGCCAATAAGAGGCGACATCGAGCGTGGGCTGATCGCTGCCTTGCTCGGACCAGCCCTGCCCCCCGCCCCCCCCGACAACGAAGGAATCCTGAAGATCGTTTCCTTGGCCCTGAGAACGTCGACCGCGCTCGTCAAGGAATTGGTTATCGCCCTGCATTATTGAGATCCATCACAGTGTTGCGGCTAGGACCGCATGAACTCCATCGGGCCCATACCGCATATACCGGGGTTGGGCACGGCTAATTCGCCGATACCCGGCCAAGACGGGTTTCGGGAAAGGACCTAGGGGAAAGTCAACAAGACACGTCGTGGCAGGGGTTAGAAATAGGCGAAGGCCGCCAATGCCGGAAGCGCTCCGACGACTTCGCGTAGTGCGGAACTGAGCCTGGACGTATCCACCACGATAACGTCGTCGCCCAAGACCTGTGGATCAGACGCTCGGCCTTGTCTTATTGCACTCAAGTCGAAGAGCGCGACCGAACGTCTTCCTTCGATGGTCCGGAACACCGCGACCTTGGTCAGATCGGCGACCCGGGTAGGGCCCTCCGCCATGGCTACAGCCTGGAGAAGAGACGTCGACCCCCGCATCTCGTATACACCCGGATTGGTGACGGCCCCGTCAACAGTAATTTTCTGGCTTGCGGCCTCCTTTACGGCGACGGTGACTTGCGGATCACGAAGATACCGGGCTGCTAACCTTAAAGCGATGTCGTTTGACATCTCGCCAGCGGTTCTTCCCGCCCCGCGTACAGCGCCAATCAATGGCAGCTGGATGTTGCCGGATGTATCGACCACCAACTCGTCGAATGACAGATCCTCAACCTGAAACACCCGAACGTTGAGCTTGTCGCCGACACCGATCCGATAATCGGCCGGAGCCGCAGCGACAGGCTGCACCGACCGGAGATCGACGGGTTCGGCGGCGGTCATCTGACCAACATCCATGCGGGGCCCGCCGCAACCAGCGAGCATGATGGCCATAATGACCAGGGCCAGCGTCGGAAGGCGCGTCATGGGCGAATGTACCTCGAAAAACTTGTCAGATGGGCTGAAGCGCGCCCGAAAAGGCCACTTCATCCGCCTTGTTCAGCACGCGAGTGTCACGGTCAACACATCTTGTTCGGTTTCTGTCGCGGGCCATGGATGGTCGGTGCCCGGGGGGCAGCGAATAAGTGCAGCAAAGCCATTGTGCCTGCATACGTCCCCAACTAAAGAGACTCCGACCAGTGCCGTCAGTACATGCGCCAGAACCCAGATAGATGCGAGACTCTCAAGTGAACTCCGGCAGTCAAAATAGATATCAGGACATCGTCGCGAGGATTTCGGCCAAGCAGGTCGTCGTCGGCATTGTCGGGATGGGCTATGTGGGCCTGCCCCTCGCTGTCGCGTTCGGGGGTGTGTCCGTGCGCGTTTTGGGATTCGACGTCGATCTGGCCAAGGCTGACGCTCTGAATGCGGGAAAGAGCTACATCAAGCACATTGATGACGAGCGAGTTGCAACCCTGCGTTCATCCGGCATGCTGGAGGCGACCTCCGACATGGATCGCCTGTCCGAGCCGGACGCTCTGCTCATCTGCGTGCCCACGCCCCTGACCCGGCACCTCGAGCCCGATCTCTCCTATGTCGTGCAGACCACCGAAGCCATCGCCGGGCACCTGCGTCCCGGTCAGATCGTGATTCTTGAATCCACGACCTATCCCGGTACGACCAGGGAGGTAATGCAGCCGATCCTTGAGGCCAAGGGCCTGAAGGCGGGCGTTGATTTCTTCATTGCCTATTCCCCCGAGAGGGAAGATCCGGGCAATCTCGATTTCTCGACCTCTCGCATTCCGAAGGTCGTGGGGGCGGACGACGCCGCGTCCTTGGCGATCGCCGACGCCCTGTATGGAACCTTTGTTCCGTCGACCGTGCCGGTCTCCTCGTCTGCCACCGCGGAAGCGGTCAAGATCACTGAAAACGTCTTCCGATCCGTAAATATCGCTTTGGTGAATGAGCTGAAGGTCGTCTTCGATGCTATGGGCATCAATGTCTGGGAGGTTATTGAGGCCGCCAAGACAAAGCCTTTCGGCTTCATGCCATTCTACCCTGGTCCTGGCCTGGGCGGCCACTGCATTCCGATTGATCCTTTCTACCTTACCTGGAAGGCCCGCGAATATAACCAGCACACCCGGTTTATCGAGCTCGCTGGCCAGATCAATTCGTCCATGCCTGAGCGGGTGGTGCGCGTCTTGGCCGACGCTCTTGACCAGCGCCAGCAACGGGGGGTCAACGGCGCGCGCATCCTCGTGCTCGGCGTGGCATACAAGAAGAACGTCGATGATATTCGGGAGTCCCCGGCCCTCCTGCTGATGGAACTACTGGAGGCGCGCGGAGCCACAGTCGATTTTCATGATCCCTATGTAGCCCGGATCAACGAGACGCGGGAGCATCCCACCCTCAACGGCCGCGCGGGCGTCTCTTGGGACCTTGCGGCATTCGCTGGCTATGATGCCGTTCTCATCGCGACGGACCATGACGGACTGGACTATCGCGGTCTGACTGAAGCCGCAAAGCTTGTCGTCGACACGCGCAACGCCTGCGGGAACGTCGGCGGTGATCTGTCCCGGGTGGTCCGGGCCTAGATAATGATCAGCAAATCGATGGCGCGAGGTCGGGGGGCGGTCATGTTGTTCGCCGCTTTTGAGGAATGACCCGTTTCGCCCTGATCGGCGCTGCAGGCTACATCGCCACCCGCCATATGAAGGCCATTGCCGAAACCAGCAATGAACTGGTCGCTGCCTTTGATCCGAACGATTCGGTGGGGGTGATCGATCAGCATTTCCCAGAGGCCCACTTCTTTACGGAGTTCGAGCGCTTCGACAGGCACGTCTATCGGCTCGGGGGTGACCCCAGTCAGTCCGTTGAGTACGTCTCGATCTGTTCGCCCAATTACCTGCACGACGCTCATGCCCGATTTGCGCTCCGATCTGGTGCCGATGCGATCGTTGAGAAGCCGCTGGTCTTGAATCCGTGGAACATCGACGGGTTGATCGAATTGGAGCGAAATACCGGGCGGCGGGTCTACACCATTCTTCAGCTTCGTCTTCATCCCGCCATTCAGGCACTGAAGGCCGAAGTCGCTGCGAGTCCCGACCGCATTCGTGATGTGGACCTGACCTACATCACCTCTCGTGGGCGTTGGTATCTTGCCTCTTGGAAGGGGGATCCAAAGAAGTCAGGTGGGATAGCCACGAATATCGGCGTCCATTTCTTCGATATGCTCCATTTCGTTTTTGGTGATCTGAAGGCCAGCGTGGTGCACCAAATCAGCGACATTTGTGCATCCGGGTATCTTGAGTACGAACGCGCACGCGTTCGTTGGTTCCTGTCCATCGACCAGGACGATCTTCCGCGGGCCCAGGCCGAAGCCGGCCAGAGAACCTATCGCTCGATCACGATGGACGGTCGTGAGATCGAGTTTTCGGACGGCTTTACGGACCTCCATACCCGGTCATACGAGGAAATCCTCGCGAAACGGGGGTTCCCGCTCGAGGAGAACCGCGTGGCTATCGAAACCGTCGCCCGGATCAGAACTTCCACGGGCGGCGATCCCCAGGGTGAGCGCCATCCGTTCCTGGCCGGCTCGAGGGCAGGATCATGACATACTGGGCCCATTCCAGTGCGATCGTCGACGAGGGCGCGGACATCGGCGACGGGTCAAGGGTCTGGCATTTCGTTCACGTGTGCGGCGGCGCGCGTATCGGACGGGGCTGCTCGCTGGGTCAGAATGTATTCGTGGGCAATCGAGTGACCATCGGAGACAACGTCAAGATCCAGAACAACGTCTCCGTATATGACAATGTTGTTCTTGAAGACGACGTGTTCTGTGGTCCGAGCATGGTGTTCACCAACGTCTACAATCCACGGAGCGCAGTCTCCCGAAAAGACGAATACAGAAACACGATTGTTCGACGCGGCTCCACGATCGGCGCCAATGCAACGATCGTTTGCGGCGTCACTCTCGGTGAGTACGCTTTCGTCGCCGCGGGGGCCGTAGTCAATCGCGACGTCGCGGACTACGCCCTTGTGGCCGGTGTTCCGGCCCGTCAGGTCGGCTGGATGAGCCGCTCCGGCTCCCGGCTTGATCTCCCCGTATCCGGTGAGGGAAAAGCGGTATGCCCGAGCACCGGCGAGGTGTACTTGCTTGTACATGACAAGGTGACGGTCATGTTGCCGTTACCGAAGTAGCCTAGCCGTTTCCGGCTGCCCCGGATGAGCAGGCGAAGTTCCAAACAGAGGCGAAGGCGATATGCGGATTGAAGGCAAGAAACTCGTCGTGATCGGCGGCGCGGGTCTCATTGGATCTCATACGATCGATCGTCTGCTTCAGGACGACGTCGGCCAAGTCACGATCTACGACAATTTTGCCCGTGGCCGGATCGAAAATCTTGAGAGCGCGCTGCGCGATCCGCGCGTCAAGGTTTTTGAGGTGGGGGGCGATATCCTTCAGACCGACATTCTTGACGCCGCGCTCGCCGGCGCGGACGGCGTTTTTCATCTTGCTGCCCTTTGGCTACTGCAATGTCACGAATACCCTCGTTCCGCTTTCGACGTGAACGTCCGCGGCACCTTCAACGTCATGGACGCCTGCGTGCGCCAGGGCGTGAAACGGCTGGTCTACTCGTCGTCCGCCTCGGTCTATGGCGACGCCGTGTCAGAGCCGATGGAAGAGGACCATCCGTTCAATAACCAGAACTTTTATGGTGCCACAAAGATCGCCGGCGAGGCGATGCTGAGAGCCTATCACCACCGCTACGGCCTTGACTACGTCGGCTTGCGCTACATGAATGTTTATGGTCCCCGTCAAGACTATCACGGTGCCTATATCGCCGTGATCATGAAGATGCTGGATGCTATCGACCGGGGCGATGCGCCTACTATTCTGGGTGACGGGTCCGAAGCGTTTGATTTCGTTGCGGTTGAGGACTGCGGCAAGGCCAATGTCTGTGCCATGAAGGCGACGGCTGCGGATGGTTTCTATAACGTCGGCACTGGGAAGCGCACCTCGCTCAAGGAGCTTGCCGAGATGCTTCTCAATCTGACCGGTTGCAACAAGGAAATACAGTACGCCGAACGTAGCTCGGCAACCCTTGTCCGTAACCGCATCGGTTCGCCCGTCCTGGCGACTAGGGACCTTGGCTTCACCGCCGATATCGATCTGATGGACGGGCTGCGTCGATTGATCGATTGGCGCCGCGATCATAAGTCCGAAGTCGAGTCACGACGGCAGGCTGTGGGACTTTCGGCATGAGCGAAGTCATGAACGTTCCCATCGCCCGGACTTCGCTGCTGGACAGCGAGATCGAAAGCGTGCTCGAGCCCCTGCGCAGCGGCTGGCTGGTCCAGGGGCCCAAGGTCAAGGCCTTTGAGGATAAGTGGTCGGCCTTTACCGGTGCCCCGCACTCCCTCGCTGTGACCTCCTGCACGACGGGTCTCCATCTGGCTGCCGTCGCTTTGGGCCTCCGTCCGGGAGATGAGGTGATCGTGCCGGCCCTGACGTGGATTGCCACGGCCAACATCGTCGAGCACCAACAGGCGACGGTGGTGTTCTGCGACATCGACCTTGAGACGTTCAATATCGATCCGGTTGCATTCGAGGCGGCCATCACGCCGCGGACCAAGGGTGTCATCCCGGTTCATCTATTCGGCCTCGCGGCGAACATGGACGCGATCAACGCCATCGCTGCCAAGCACGGCCTGTGGGTTATCGAGGATGCCGCCTGCGGTTTCGGGGCGACCTACAAAGGGGCCCATGTCGGCACGATGAGCGACGCCGCGGCGTTCAGCTTCCATCCGCGCAAGGCGATCACCACGGGCGAAGGCGGCATGGTGACGACGAATCGTCCGGAACTGGCCGAGACCATCCGGCAGTTGCGCGACCACGGCGCCGCGATGTCGGACCACCAACGTCATCTGGGGCCGCGCCCCTACCTGCTCGCCGACCATCCGCTGGCTGGCTACAACCAGCGGATGACCGATTTCCAGGGCGCGCTCGGCTCCGCCCAGATGGATCGCGCCAACGAGATCATCGCCGAGCGGCGTCGCCTCGCCGCGCGCTATGATGCCGCCTTCGCTGATCTCGACTGGCTGCGTACGCCTGTCGAGCCCGAGGACTACGGGCACAGCTATCAGAGCTATCCCTGCCTGTTCCGGCCTGAGCCGATCGACGCCGGATCGATCGAGCGAGTCAATGGGCTTCGAAACGCCTGGATGGACGCGTTGCAGCAGCGGGGTATATCAACCCGGCCCGCGACCCACGCGGTCCATCTGCTCAGCTTCTACCGCGAAAAATATGGACTTGCGCCGCAGGATTTCCCCAATGCGCGGGCCGCCAACGATTGTTCCATCTCCCTGCCGCTCTTCCACGGCATGACCAAGGCGGAGCAGGATCACGTCATCTCTGTCGTTCGCCAAGGCTTCGATCGACAAGACCGATAGACGGACAATAGCGCCATGTGCGGCATAGCAGGCCTGATCAATCTGGACGGAGCGCCGGCGTCACTGCCGCTGCTGCAGGCGATGACCGACGCGATCGCTCACCGCGGTCCCGACGGTGAAGGCCATTGGATCGAGGGGCCGGTCGGCCTGGGCCATCGGCGGCTAGCGATCATCGACCTGTCGCCGCTGGCCCATCAGCCGATGGTCAGCATCGAACATCGCTATGTGCTGACCTACAACGGCGAGATCTACAATTTCCGCGAGCTCCGCGCAGAACTGGAGGCGGCCGGCTATTGGTTCCGCTCCCAGTCTGACAGCGAGGTCTTGCTGGCGGCGCTGAGCCACTGGGGCCCAGATGCCTTGACCCGGCTGAACGGCATGTTCGCTTTCGCCCTGTGGGACCGCAAAGACCGCACATTGATGCTGGCGCGCGACCGCTACGGTATCAAGCCACTGTATTTCGCCCAGCAGGGCGGCAGTTTCGCCTTTGCCTCGGAGCAGAAGGCCCTTCTTGCCAATCCTACCTTCCAGCGCCGGCTGGATAAGAGCGCCCTGCTGGAATATTTCACCTTCCAGAACCTCTTCACCGACCGCACCCTGCTGGAGGATATCAGCCTGCTTCCGGCCGGCCATTTCGCCACACTGGACCTGTCCAGGACCGACCCGAAGCTCAAGCTCACCCAGTACTGGGACTATCACTTTCGGGAGCCGGAACATCCGGCCTCGCCCGACGAGTACCGCGAGGAACTGGACCGGTTGTTTCGCCAAGCGGTGCAGCGCCAGCTTGTCAGCGACGTGGAATTGGGCAGCTATCTGAGCGGCGGGATGGACTCGGGTTCGATTACCGCTATCGCGGCCCAGCATTTTCCTAATCTGAAGACTTTCACCTGCGGCTTCGATCTCAGTTCGGCGTCGGGGATTGAGCTGGCCTTTGACGAACGCGTGAAAGCGGAGGCCATGTCGGCCCGGTTCCGCACCGAACACTATGAGATGGTGCTCAAGGCCGGCGACATGGAAAGGTGCTTGCCGAAGCTGGCTTGGCATTTGGAGGAGCCCCGGGTCGGTCAGAGCTATCCGAACTATTATGCCGCCCAGCTGGCCAGCCGGTTCGTCAAGGTCGTCCTCTCGGGTGCTGGGGGCGACGAGCTGTTTGGGGGGTATCCGTGGCGATACTACCGCGCGGCCGTGAACATTAACTTCGACGATTATGTCGATAAATACTATAGCTACTGGCAAAGGCTTGTCGACAACAAGGATCTGAAGAAGATTTTTGCGCCGATCGGCGCCGAGGTTGGCGATGTCTGGACACGCGATATCTTCCACGATGTCTTCGACACCCACGACAACACGCTGGAACGGCCCGAGGACTACATCAACCACTCGCTGTATTTCGAGGCCAAGACCTTCCTCCACGGCCTGTTCGTGGTCGAGGACAAGCTGTCCATGGCTCACAGCCTGGAGACCCGGGTACCGTTCATGGACAACGACCTGGTCGACTTCGCCATGCAGTGTCCGGTCTCGTTGAAGCTGAACCGGCTGCAGGAGGTTGTGAAGATCAACGAGAACGAGGCCGGCGACAAGCAGGCCAAGTATTTCAGCAAGACCAACGACGGGAAACAGATCCTGCGCGACATGATGGCGCGCTATATCCCGGACGACATCACCAAGGCCGAGAAGCAGGGCTTCTCGTCGCCGGACGCCAGCTGGTTCAAGGGCGAGAGCATCGACTTCGTGCGCGACCGGCTGCTGGGCAAGGACGCCCGCATCTATGACGTCCTGGACCGTGGCGCGGTCACCGAATTGGTCGGCCAACACATGCGCGGCGAGGAAAATCGCCGCCTGCTGATCTGGTCGCTGCTGAACGTCAACGAATGGATGGAGCAGGTTCTATGAACAGCCTGCTCGAGCAGCTGCGCGACCTGTTCCGGTCCCGACGCGCCGAGTTGGACGCCGACTACAAGCGCACCCTTCCGTTCGGCGATTACATTTCCGACCGCTGGGACAAGGCGCGGGTTCTGGGCTTTGGCGAGGGGGCTTCGATCTACGACAGCGCCCATGTGTTCGGCGACGTAAAGGTTGGCGCACGTTCCTGGATCGGCCCGTTCGTGATCCTTGATGGATCAGGTGGGCTGGAAATCGGTGCAAACTGTTCGATCTCCGCTGGGGTTCAGATATACTCCCACGATACGGTGGACTGGGCGGTTTCCGGGGGATCGGTGCCCTACGCTCATGGGGCCACCCGGATCGGCGACAACTGCTATGTCGGACCCAATGCCGTGATCGCTAGGGGCGTCACCATTGGAGCGGGATGCATAATCGGAGCGGGCAGTCTTGTCCTTTCAGATATTCCGCCCGGTCAGAAGGCGTACGGATCGCCTTGTCGGGTGATCGGCCCTGTCGAAAGCGTCAGCGTCCCAGACATCTCCAGCACCGGCAGTTGAATCCCATGCTCGCCAACTCTTCGTCTGATCGGCCATTGCATGGATGACGATCTCTCCCTGCTGTCCCGGACCGAACTGAAGGTTTGCTCCCGCTGCATCTATGATGAGCGGGTGTCGGCGATCACCTTCGACGCCGACGGCGTCTGCAACTATTGCCGCCAGATCGAGGGACTGGTGAACAACTACGGCACCGGCCAGCCCAAGGGGGATGCTCGTCTGGCGGAGCTGCTGGAGGAAATCCGCCGCGATGGACGGGGCAAGCCCTACGATTGCGTCATCGGCGTTAGCGGCGGCACCGACAGCAGCTACATGATCCATCTGGCAAAGACCGAGTGGGGCCTTCGCCCTCTGGCCGTCCACTACGACAACACTTGGAACACGGCGATCGCGACCCAGAACATTCGCCGCGTCCTGTCGGCGCTCGATGTCGACCTCTACACGCACGTCATAGACAACAAGGAGGCGGACGACATCTTCGGCGCCTTCTTTAAGGCCGGCGTGGCCGAGATCGAGGCATCGACGGATCTGGCGCTGGCCGAAGTCATGAACACCGCCGCCTTGAAATACGGCGTGAAATACGTGCTCGAAGGGCACAGCTTCATTACGGAGGGCATCACCCCGGTCGGCCGCAACTATTTCGATGGTCAGTATATCCGTAGCATTCACCGGAAATTCGGTTCGCGACCGATGAAGAGCTATCCGCTGATGACGTTTGAGCGGATGCTGTTCACGAGCGTTGTGGCGCGCATCCGGAAAATCCGTCCGTTCTGGTACATGGACTATTCCAAGGAGGACGCCCGAGCCCTGCTGGAGCGCGAATACGGCTGGGAGTATTATGGCGGCCACCATCTCGAAAACCGCATGACGGCCTTCTTCCACAGTGTCTACGCGCCTGGAAAATTCGCCACCGACTTCCGCAACAACACCCTCGCGGCACTGGCCCGGCAGGGTAAGATATCCCGCGAGGAAGCTTGGGCCGAATACTCTCGGCCGCCTCACATCGAGGATGAACTGGTCGCGTATTTCCAGAAGCGGCTGGGCCTGTCTGACAATGAGTACAAGAGCGCCATGGCCGACACGCCCCGCTCGTGGCACGAGTTCCCAACATACAAGAAGCGTTTCGAGCGGTTCCGCCCCCTGTTCAAGCTGCTGGCCGACGCCAACCTCGTTCCCATGAGCTTCTACCTCAAGTATTGTTTTCCCACGCCACGCTGAGGCCACCGATGCAGCCGATCGTTATCGTTGACTACGGCATGGGCAATCTCGGCTCCGTGCTGAACATGCTGAAGCGGATCGGCGTTCCGGCTTACATTACCGGTTCGCCCACGGAGGTGCAGCGCGCAAGGAAGCTCATCCTCCCGGGGGTGGGAGCCTTCGGGGAGGCGATGCGCCGCATCGACGAATCCGGTCTCAGGGCGGTGCTTGACCACAAGGCGACCGTCGAAAAAATTCCGGTTCTGGGCATCTGCCTCGGCATGCAGTTGCTCGTCGATGGCAGCGAGGAAGGCCATGAAGCGGGACTGGGCTGGATTGCGGGCCAGGCCAGACGCTTCCCAAAAGGTTCGGGGTTGAAGGTTCCGCACATGGGTTGGAATCGAGTGACGCCCGCGAGCGATGATCCACTGACCCGGGACTTGGGCGAAGAGCCCCGCTTCTATTTCGTTCACTCCTACTATGTCTCGGCGGACAGGGAGAAAGATCGCCTGCTGCGGACCAGTTACGGCCTCGAATTCGACGCTGGCATTCGATCCGGAAATATCTGGGGCGTCCAATTCCACCCCGAAAAGAGCCACCGGTTCGGCAAACAACTGCTCAAGAATTTCGCAGAAGTCCCATGCTGAGAACCCGCGTCATTCCCGCCCTGTTGCTCCGCAACGAAAGTCTCGTAAAGACAAAGCGCTTTGGGAAGTTCACCTACGTCGGCGACCCGGCGAACACGGTGAGGATCTTCAACGAACTCGAGGTGGATGAACTCCTGTTCCTCGACATCACGGCGACCCGTGAGGGGCGCAAGCCCAACCTGTCCGTGCTCCGCGATATCGCCGATGAATGTTTCATGCCGCTGGGGTACGGGGGGGGCATCCGGTCGCTTGAGGACGCCAAACAGGTGTTTGAGATCGGCATTGAAAAGGTCGCCATCAACGCGGCGGCCCTCGACAATCCGGCCCTCATCACCCAGATCGCCAAGACTTACGGATCACAGGCCGTCATCGTGGCCATCGACGTCAAGACGTCTTGGGGCGGCCGCAAGGGTGTATTCAGGCACGCGGAGCGGCGGACGACGCGGCTCGATCCTGTTGTTCTGGCCCGGGAGGCGGAAGCCCGCGGCGCCGGCGAGATCCTTCTGACCAGCGTGGATCGGGAGGGAACCTGGTCGGGCTTCGACCTCGACCTCATGCGCGTGGTGTCGGAGGCGGTGTCCATCCCCGTCATCGCCCACGGAGGAGCGGCCACGACGCTCGATATCGGCGGAGCGATCCGGGAGGGCGGGGCTTCTGCGGTCGCGGTCGGCAGCATGGTGGTCTTCCAGAAGAAGGGCATGGGCGTATTGGTCAATTTTCCTGACGCTGCGGCGCTCCGTGAGAGCCTCGGGGATGAGGACCTGGCTCGCGAACATGCCGTCGGTCCCGGCGAGGTCGCCCGGTCCGTCAGTCTCACCTGAGCCTCATCAAAACTGGGCGAAATCGACGGCATAATGCCCGCCGCCTCCTGCCGCCCGGAGCGTCTGGCGGGAACCCGGCCCAAGGACCAGAAGGAAACGCTTGCCGAAATGAAGATCGCGTTCGTCGGAAATCTGAACAACAACAATTTCGCGATGATGCGGTATTTCCGCGATCTCGGCGCGGACGCGCACCTCTTGCTCAACAGCGACGATGGCCGGGGCACGCTGTCTCACTTCAGGCCGGAGTGCGACACATGGGAGATCGACCGCTGGAAGCCCTTCATTCATCAGACCTCTATCCCTAACGCGGCTGTCGCCGGCCTTGATTTTCCCCTGTCCTGGTTGATGTCGGGGCGGGCCTTGCTGCGGTCCCGACTTGGCGCGCAGAAGGGCTGGGTCGCGCCTGTTTCGCGTCGACAGGTGCGGGAGGCCTATGCTGGCTACGATCGGATCGTCGGCTCCGGCATCACCCCTGCGGCCCTGCATCGGGCAGGACGGCCGCTCGACGCCTTCTATCCCTATGCAATCGGGGTGGAATACCTTCGCACTGGAGAGTTCACGGCACATTTTGAGGAACGAGGGTGGGGTAGGGCGTCGCTCTACAGGGTGGTCGCGCGCCGCCAGGCTGCGGGGATCAGAGCGGCCCGGCAGGTTCTGAACTACGACGCCGGAGTGACGGAGGCCGTGCTCGACGAGTTCGGCGTGACGTCGAAACGGTTGGCGGTGCCGATGGTCTACAGTGCCGAATCGCTTCCCGGGGAGCCGCCGAACGCCCAGTTGAAGGATGCTTGGGACGCGATCACCCGGTCTGATTTCACCGTGATGCATCACGCGCGCCTGATGTGGAAAAGGCGCAGCGGCTTCACTGACGAGTCGTGGGGCCGTGAGAACAAGAATAGCGACTGGCTGCTCCGCGCCTTCGCCAAGTTGTCGGCGGAGCGCCCCGCTCTGCGGCCCCTGCTGCTTATGGTCGAATACGGGCCCGACATCGAGGCCACCCGTCGCTTAGCGGATGAGCTTGGAATCGCAAACGAGATTCACTGGCTGCCCAAGATGCAGCGGCGCGAATTGATGTGGCTGCTCTCGAAAGTCTCTGTCGCTTGCGGCGAGTATTACCAGGTTCCGCGCATGATATGGGGCGGGACCGGTTGGGAAGCCCTCGCGAGCGGTCGACCGCTGTTGCAGGGATTCAACTTCGCCGATGGTGAGTTCGAAGACATCTATGGCTACCCGCCGCCGCCGCTGCTCCCCGTAGCCAACGAGGCGGACGTCTACCGTCACCTGATGGACATGGCCGACCACCCAGTCAGACGAGAGGAGATGGGAACCCGGGCGGCCGACTGGTTCGAGCGTTTCAATGGCCGCGGGCTGGCGAAGCAGTGGCTGGACCTGTTGAACGGCGACGGCGGTCATTCGCTTCGCGATCCCGAGCCATGCTCCGATGTCTGAACCGAAACAGGGCGATCCGGGGCCTGTCGGGCTCTCCCAGAGAGGGCGGCTCGGGTTCCTGCTGAAGGACTCGGCGCTGTATGGAGGGGCCGGCGCCCTGAGCAAGGCGTTCGCGCTCATCACGTTCCCGTTGCTCGCCCGGCATTTTTCCGTCGGCGACTACGGCGTGCTGGATTTCTTCCTGGTCCTCGTCAGCGTCATGGCGCTGCTGTTCATTTTCGGCCAGGACACCGCGGTTGCCCGGTATTTCTACGAGCATGAAGAAACGGCCGAACGCCGTCAGATCATATCGCAATCGCTGGCCTTCCAGCTTGCTGGTCTCGCTGTGTTTCTACCGTTGCTCTGGCTCTTGGCCGAGCCTCTGTCCGCGTTGTTGCTCGACGCACCCGAGGCGGACGCCCTGTTGAGGATCGTTCTGCTACAGCTGCCCTTCGTGCTGCTGATAAACTGCACGCAGAACCTCCTTAAATGGACCTTTGACAGGAAGAAATTTCTGATCATGTCGCTGGGCTTCACCGCGGCCCAGGCGACCCTGTTGGTGACAGCCGTTCTGGTCCTGGACGTCGGAATCGCTGGCGTCCTTCTCGTCAGCCTGTCCACCAGCATCTGTTTCGGCCTGCTCGGTGTGGTGTTTGTCCGCCGTTGGCTCGTTTGGCCGCGAAATTTCAGATATCTCGGCGTGCTGGTGCCCTTCGCGGTCCCCTATGGCGTGATCGGCGTTCTGAGCGCTTTCTCCCCGACTCTTGAGCGGATGCTCACCATTCAATTCCTCGACGCCGAAAGCCTCGGTCTCTACGCTGCGGGAACCAAGGCGGCGATGCTGATCGGCCTTCTGGTCACCGCCTTTCAGACTGCTTGGGGACCGTTTTCACTGTCGATTTACAAGCAACCCGATGCTGGCTTGACCTACAACTGGGTGTTGAAGTTCTTCTCCATCGGAATGTGCGTGAGTGTGTTCGCACTGTCGATCGTGTCCTATCCGCTGATTTACTTCCTTGCCTCTGACCGCTTCATCGGTGCGGTGGTCGTGGTCTTTCCGCTCACGATGGCGCTCGCCATCCAGGCGACAAGCTGGATAACGGAGGTGGGTATTGGTCTGGCGAAGCGGACCCACCTGAACCTCTATGGCCACGCGACCTTGCTCCTTGTCACGTTCGGCTCCATCGTTGCGCTGGCCCCAGTGATGGGGCTTTCGGGCATCGGCGTCGGGGTGTTGTTGGGCCAAGCCGCGAAGGCGGTGGTGGCGTCGTGGCTCGCCCAGCGAGCCTATCCACTTCCCTGGCGGTTCCTCCCCGTTCTTGGCTTGTTCGGCTTCGCACTTGTCGGCGGGGGAGTAGGGATGGCGGTGCAGCAGCTGTTTGGCGTGCTGGCCTATTCCATTACAATGGCGGTGGCTCTGGGCGGCACGGTCTTGGTCGGCTGGCTGCTGGTTCTGGATTCCGCAGATCGCGCCCGAATAACGAATTCTTCGCTTGGCATTCTTGCGAGGGGCCGATTGGGCCGCTGAGAAGGCTGTGGGTGGGGGTGGTGATCACCGATGGCGACGATTGCCGCAGATCGGCGGCGGGCACGTGGAATCCGATGTTTCCGTCCCCCTGTTCTTCTGGCATATGGCGACGGTCGTTTGGGGCGGTCGGACGAATTCATCCGGGAATCTTCGGCTAATCAGCAACGTTGTCGCATTGGGCGGCGCGTCGGGTGATCGTGCACAGGCTGCTCGCTATCCTGGGTTTACGGACGATGAAGATTTTCGATTTGGTAAGAGACCCATGTGCGGAATTGCAGGACAGATTGCCTTTGACTCCCGCCCCTCCCCGCCGGGCGTGCAGGAGATGGTCCAGCGCATCCGCCATAGGGGGCCGGATGATCAGGATGTGTGGACATCGCCGGGCGGGGACTGCGTGTTTGGCCACGCACGGCTGAGCGTCATCGACCTCAGCCCCATGGGTCATCAGCCGATGATTGATCCGGATACGGGAAACGGCATCGTATTCAACGGCGAGATATACAACTTCCAATCCCTTCGGGCTGAATGTGAAGCGGCGGGCGACGTCTTTCGATCTTTGTCCGACACGGAGGTCATTCTGGCGCTGTACCGGCGATATGGAGTGGACTGCGTGCAGCGCCTGCGGGGCATGTTTGCCTTTGCGATCTGGGATCATCAGGCGCAGCGCGTTTTCTTGGCGCGGGATCGCGTGGGCAAGAAGCCTCTTAACTATGCCCTCATCGACGGCGGACTGGTCTTCTGCTCGGAAATCGATCCGCTGTCGCGCCATCCGGCGGTCTCCCGCGAAATGGACCTGGAAGCGTTAGAGTTGTTCCTGCAGTGTCAGTACATCCCGGCACCCTGGAGCATCTACAAGAGTATTCGAAAACTACCGCCTGGTCACCATGCCGTATTGGACCGCAGTGGGTTTAAGGTCAGAAAGTACTGGGACGTGGACTATAGGTCCAAGATCGATGTCACCGAAGATGATGCGCTCGACGGGTTGGAGGAGAAGATTACCGAGGCGGTGCGGCTAAGGATGATATCGGACGTACCGTTGGGAGCCCTGCTAAGCGGAGGAATCGACAGCAGCGTGGTCGTGGCGCTCATGGCGCGTCTGTCCGGCGAGCCGGTCCAGACTTTCACCATCGGGTTTCGCGAAGAGGCTTTCAACGAGCTGCCCTATGCCCAGCATGTCGCGGACGTCTGCGGCACTGTGCATCATCCCGAAATCCTAGACGGCGACGTGGTCTCCCTACTGCCTCTCCTGATCCGCCACTATGGCGAGCCATTTGCAGATTCATCGGCGGTGCCGTCGTTCCTCGTGTCCAAGGTGGCCCGACGTCACGTGACGGTGGCCATGAATGGCGATGGCGGCGACGAGCTTCTGGGCGGCTACCCCCGATATGCCCTGTCTCCACTGCAGTTGGCGATATCCTCGGCCATCCCTAGCGGCGTGTCGGCCGAACGGCTGGTGGATCTGGCCGCGCGGGTGGCTCCGGGCAAGGGACTGGCGGGAAAGGCGGCGCGAAAGGCTGTGACCCGATTCGGCTGGCCGGAACTCCAGTCGGTTGAGATGTATCGCGCGTTCTGGAACGAGGATCAGCGGGCCCGATTGCTGGGGGCCCACGCTTCGCCGGACCTGCTCCCGGCCTGGCGAGCTTCATGGTTGGCGGAAGCCTACAAGCACGCTGACAACGCCGTAGAGCGCATGCTTTGGTATGACAGCCATACCTACCTGCCGGGTGATCTGCTCACCAAGATGGACATTGCTTCCATGCACTGCGGATTGGAAACTCGGTCCCCTTTGTTGGACCACGAGGTCATCGAATACTGTGCTTCGCTCCCGGCGAGATACAAGATCAAGAACGGTGTTGGGAAATCCCTGCTAAAACGCCTCGCAGAGCGACATTTCTCCCGGGAGTTTGTCAATCGCCGAAAAATGGGTTTCTCGATCCCATTGGCCCGATGGTTACGAGGCCCTCTCCGGCCTCTGCTGGAAGACGTTCTTCGCGACAGCGACGCATTGGCACCATTGGATCCGGTTGTAATCCAGAGCGTCCTCGCCGAGTTTCTGGATCGCGGGATCGATCACAGTTCGAGGCTCTGGGCCCTCCTCATGTACGGTCTGTGGCGCCGGCATGCTTTTGGGGGCGGCGTTTGATCTTCCCCGTTCATTGGCGGCTTCGGGCTTCTTCGACCGGACCCGTCTCTCCGTCGCTTCATGATCTGCGGCATCAAACCTCCAGCCCGGCAACAGGGAAAACCCAACAATGACCCACGCCACTCACGCGCAGGATATCGAGCTAGGCGAGCGTTTCGGCTTCGGCGAAAACTGGGCGAACTTTCTCGGCACGCTGAACGACGAACGGATCGCGGTAGCCGAACGCGCGCTCGCGCAGATGCTCGAGACTTCAGACTTGACAGGGTTGCGCTTTCTCGATGCGGGCAGTGGAAGCGGCCTGTCTTCGCTCGCCGCGCGACGTATGGGAGCCACCGTTCATTCATTCGACTATGATCCGAAATCGGTCGCGTGCACGAAGGAACTAAGGCGTCGCTACTTTCCCGACGACCTAAAGTGGAAGGTGGAAGAGGGCTCGGTGCTCGACCGAACCTACCTTGAAGCAACGGGCGAATTCGACCTTGTTTACTCATGGGGCGTGTTGCACCACACCGGACAGATGTGGGCGGCCATCGACAATGTATCCGAGCGGTGCAAGTCCGATGGTTTGTTGTTCATCGCCATCTACAACAACATGGGGGGCGGCAGCCGGTTGTGGACGCGCATCAAACGAACCTACTGCAAGCTGCCGTCAGCACTGCGGATTCCCTTCGCGCTGCTTGTGACCACTCCTATCCAGATCTGGTCTCTTTTGGTGCATGTGATTCAGGGCAAGGGGAGGAAATACTTCGAATACATCAAGAACTACAGACAGCGTAGGGGGATGAGCTGGTGGCACGATCAGCTTGATTGGATCGGCGGTTACCCATACGAGGACGCCAAGCCCGACGAGGTGTTTCTATATCTTCGCGACCGCGGGTTCTCGCTGGTCAACATGACCACGCACGGGGGTCACATCGGATGCAACGAGTTCGTATTCCGAAAGGCCTCCAACGGGTGAAATATGCATGCGAGACTCCCGAACGTAACATTCAGCGCGTAACGTCCGTTGACCAAGGGTGCCGTAACAAAAATGAACAGTCGGGCGATTTCATGAAATCTGCGGCGATGAAGATACTGCGCTTCCTGTGGCGTACTAGCCGGAACGCAGTGTGTGCGGTGCCCGGGGGGGCAGGATTGCTTTATCCAGCTACGTCCCTCTCAGCTCAGTTTGGTCGGGGCGATGCAGTTTATGCGTGGGCTGTTTTCTTCCACCACTACAAACAGTTGTCGGAGGCGGGCTTCACGTCGGCCCAGCGCGTGCTGGAGATTGGACCTGGCCGAAACATCGGAACGGCGCTGCTTTGGTGGGCTCATCTCAGCAGCAAGTCGCCGGGACCGGAGATTGTGTGTTGGGACGTGTTCCCAAACGCCAACCTCGATGAGCCCGGCTATTGGTCCTCTTTGGCGCTTGCCTTGGGCGAGGCGATTCCGGCAGACATGGATTCCGCGCTTGTGGCCAGCCTCACTAAACGGCTCGAGGATGTGGCGGGGGGGCGTGCTATTCCGTCCATCTGCTACCGCGTCGAATCGATTGACAAGCTCGAAGCCGACCACGGCCGTAAGGGGGCGTCCTTTGATCTTGTTTACAGCCATGCCGCGATCGAGCACGTCTGGTCGATCGAGACCTTCTGGGATACTCAGGTCCGCTTGACCGCGCCAGACGGCTGGCACAGCCACCGCATCGACATGGCCGATCACGGCAAGCGCGAAACAAACTATGTCGAGTTGCTGGAGTGGTCGCGAACGGCCTACTGGCTGATGCTTCGCTTTGTGCCGGGTGCGACGAACCGCTGGCGAGCCTGTCACTACCTAGCCAAACTTGAAGCACTGGGTTTTGTGATTCTGGTCAAGCGTCGGCTCCTTGAGGCCAGCCTTCCGATTCCCTTGGCGCGGATTTCTCCAGATTTTCGAGGCTTGGCAGACGAGGATCTGCGAGCGGTGGCGCTTGACGTGGTGGCGAGGGGCCCCGCGTCTTGAGACCTACAGGGGACACGGCGGGGGATTCACGCCCTTGGGCCACGAGTCCAGGATCGACAGCAAGACGGGGCGATTGACTCCATGACCGCGTTTCTGATCTCCGTTCTGATCTATATCCCCACGTCATTGGTCCTTGCCATGGCTGCAAGCCGGCGGCGGGACGCGGGTTCTGTTTTTCTCATCGTGCTGATTAGCTGGTTGGCGCTGTCACTGCTGACGGTATTGATGAACGATATCATGCCGTTCGCGGACGGGGGCGACGACTACCTGTACTATTATTCGACCCAGATATATACTTCAGTGGGCGGATTATTTGATCTCAATCGATTTGCTGGACTCATTGAACAGCCGGGGTATCCGTTTCTCCTGGGGCCACTCAGCGTAATCGCCGCGGACGACCTCCTCTCATACAAGCTCCTGAACCTGCTCTTTTTCGTGGTTACGGCCCTAATCTGGTATCGGATTGGGATTATACTGGTCTCGCCAGCATTCGCGCGATCAGTAATGATCGCTATACTTCTTACCACGCCACTATGGTATTATGTGTTTTTCCTGCTCAAGGAAATGTCGATTGTTCTCCTTCAGAGCTTGTTTCTGTGGGGGCTGGTGGAAAGCTACTCGCGACGTGCGATCCGGCCTTGGCTTTTCATTGCCGCAGCAACAGTGCCCATGACACTGTTTCGGGTGCCCCTCATCCTTCAGAACGCCAGCGTGGCGATCGCCGCGCTCACCCTTGCCAACTTCGGGCGTGGCTGGCGCAGCGGCATCCTGCCTCTGGCCGCTGCAGGGGTGATTTTCGGGGGGCTGGTCGTTCTCGCCAGCAATCCGGACTTGATGAGCAATATTGGGATCTCCGGCACGTCCCAGATTCTCGGCTCCGAGGAAATGAGTCGCCGCACCGAACAGTTCCGGGCTGACTCATCCCTGAACGCCCTGCTATTTCCACTTCTCTATCTCTTCACCGAGATATCCGGCTTCAATCCGGAGACTTGGAGAGCTCTCCGGGAAGGCGGTGTGGGTGCGGCCGGGCCCACCGGTCTTCGCGGGCTGTTGGCTGTTCCGTGGATCTTTCTCGCAGCGCCCTTTTTCGTCCTGGGCTTGCGCTGGGTGGCCGGCACCCCCAGCGATCTTCCGCGTCCGCGAAATTTCCTCGAGAGAGTAAGGAGCGCTCGGGCGATAACGACGCCTTGGGGGGCCGTGCTGCTGTTCGTGCTCTCATCAATGGTGATTTCTTGGGTTGTTGGCGAGACGACGCGTTGGCGCGTTGCGGACATGCCCGCTTTCGTCGCCCTTGCGGTGGCGGGATGGTACTCTACCTCCAGACAGACGCGGCTGATCCTGTTGCTCGGCTGGGCGGTTCTGGTGGGCGGCTTGGCGACGCTCTTCTACACGCTCGTTCAATAGCCGATGACCGGGTTGAGCGACCATCTCCCCGCGAGCGCGCCGCTTCGCATCCTGATGGTGGCGCCGCAGTATCGTCCGATAGTCGGTGGATACGAGCGCGCCGCCGAACGATTGTCTGCTGCGCTCGCTGGCCGCGGTCACCAGGTCACGGTGATTACCGACCGGAGGGACCCAGCTTGGCCACGGCGGGAGGTTCACGAGGGTGTCGCCATACGGCGACTCTGGTGCCTCTTCCGGCCGAGGTTGCATATGCCGACATCGCTCGGAAGCTTAGCCATGTTCCTGTTGTGTCAGGGCCGCCGTTTCGATGTCTGGCACGTTCATCAGTACGGGCTTCACGCGGCCGTGACAGCTGGATTGGGGCTCGTGCTCAGGCGCCCGGTGGTGCTGAAACTGACCAGTTCAGGCGAGCAGGGAATCGCAAGGGCCATGGGCGAACACTCTCTGGCCGGAATCGTGAACTGGCTCCAGAGGCGCGTCTCCGCAATTGTCGCCCTGACACGTGAAACGGCGAGCGAGGCGCTGGCGATCGGGATCCCGTCTTCCAGGATCCACCAATTGGGCAACGGCATTGACGTTGCGGCTTACCGTCCGTGCGGAGATCGGAAACGTGCCGAATTGAAAGCCGAACTGGGCGTGGTCGCCCAGAAGGCCTTCATCTGTGTGGGTAGGCTGGCCCCGGACAAAGATTTGGATGGGCTCTTGGAAGCCTGGCGGCAGGCCAGTGCTGATCTCCCGGCTGGGTGGGGGCTTGTCATCGTCGGAGAGGGAGAGATGCGCGAGCGCCTTGCAAACAAGGTCGCGCGCCTTGGGGGCCGCTCTCCAGTCATGATGGTTGGGCCACAGCAGCATGTCGCGAAATGGCTCTGCGCCTCCGACGTTTATATATCAGCATCAAAGCGAGAGGGTCTGTCCAACACCCTGCTTGAGGCGATGGCCACAGGCCTGCCGTCAGCAGTGACGCGCGTCTCAGGAGTGATGGATCTTGTTGCAGAGCCAAATGCCGGTTTCGTCGTGAACGTGGGTGATGTGGACGCTATGACCGCAGCAATTATCGACTTGGCGTCAAACGGTGATCTTCGCCTGAGAATGGGAGAGGCGGCCCGCCGCAAGGTGGAGAATTCCTACTCCATAGACGCGGTAACGGATGGACATGAGAGGCTTTATTGGCGACTGGTTCGTCAGAATTCAGGTTGATGCGTGGATCTGGCGGCGGACCTGTCTGATTGCAAAGGGAGCCGTGAATCTATGGGCGTGACGCTAGCCTTCAACATTACCAAATCGAAGGCGGGACAAGATCGCGCCGACCGACCAAGGGCGTCTGCGGTCGTCGTTGGGGCGGTGAGGCGGACGCCGCAGAAGGTACTTGCAGCATGAAGCGCGTACTCATGTTCGTCCCGCAGTACCCTTATCCCGTGCTCGGCGGTCTCGAAAAGCAGTCCCACGAGCTGGCCAAAGCTTTGATCCTCCGAGGGGTTTCAGTCCAGGTCCTGTCTGGCATGTTCGATGCGGATCAATCCGGCGCGGATAGCGTGGAGGGCGTGCCGGTATCCCGGATTCCTTGGTCAGGTCACAAGTTGATCCGTGCCTTGAAGGCTCCGGCGGCGATCGCCATGCACATGTGGCGGCGGCGCGGAACATTCGATGTCTGTCATGTGCATCAACATAGCTGGGTCTCGCTGTACGTCATTCTCATAGCAAGGATGCTTGGCAAACCTACCCTCGCCAAGCTGGCCAACGTCGGTGATTTCGGCCTGCCGGGCATGCGCCGCGGGGTTTTCGGACGCATCAAGCAAGCCATCCTTCTGTCATCGAATTCGGTCGTTGCGATGTCGCGGGAGAGCTTGGCGGAACTTTCTTCGGCTGGCTACCCCGCCAGCCGGGTTCTCATTTCGCCTAATGGGATCAAGCTCAATCGCCTTAAACCGCCGGGATACCCTCGGAGCAGGCCGTGCAAGGTGGTTTTCGTGGGCCGCCTGAATGAGGAAAAGCAACTCGGCATCCTGCTAACGGTCTGGGCCGACATCTGTAGTACCAAACAGGCCGCTCATCTGCACATCTGGGGCCAGGGGCCGCTGGATGCCGAGCTCCGCCAGCAGGCCGCGGATCTGGGAATAGAGCGGCATCTGACCTTCGGCGGTCACGTGACCAATGTGCCGGAGCGTCTGACCGAGATGGATGTGTTCGTCTTGCCGTCCAGGGCGGAGGGCAACTCCAATGCCATTCTGGAAGCCATGGCTGCCGGTCTTCCGATCGTCAGCACAGACATCGGAGGCACGGCTATGCAGGTCGGTCCCGCGGGGCACGCCTTCCTCTGCGAGCCAAGTGACGCCACGGCGCTGAGAACCGCGCTGTCGAGCCTGATCTCGAACGCTCCGCTTCGGCGGTCACTGGGCGCGGCCATGCGACGCCGCGTTGAAGACCATTTCGACATTGAGAAGATCGCGGCCACCTATGAAGCCGCCTATCTCAACCTCGGGAAACGCAGCGCGAATATGTCGTCCATATCGAACGACGTTGTCCTGACAGGCGGTAACTGAGGATGTGCGGCATCATTGCGCTATTCAAGCGACCCGGTCCGCAAGCCGCCGACGGCGACAATGCGGTCTTGATCGGTCGCGACGCGATGACGCGGCGTGGGCCTGATGGCGAAGGCTACTGGCGTGATGATGGGGTCGCCATGGGACACCGACGTTTGTCGATCGTCGATCTTGACCCCCGCGCGGCGCAGCCCATGATCTCTCCCTGCGCTCGATATGTGATCGTCTTCAACGGAGAAATTTATAACTACCAAGCGCTTCGATCGGAGCTGATCGAACAGGGTTTCAGTTTCTCTACTACCTCCGACACTGAGGTGATTCTTGCCCTGTTCGCTGCCGAGGGCGAAGCGATGTTGAGCCGGCTGCAAGGCATGTTCGCCTTTGCCATCTGGGATCGCAAGACCAGCAGGGCCTTCATTGCCCGGGACGCCTACGGCATCAAGCCTATGTATATCGGGATGAGCCAACATGGGGTGTGGATCGGCTCGCAGGTCAGTGCTCTGGTCGCGACCGGCGCTCTGTCCACGGCGGCGGACCCGAAGGGGCAGGCTGGCTTCTGGATGCTCGGGAGCGTACCGGAGCCGCACACATGGTATCGGGACATCCGCGCCTTGGCTTCGGGGCATTGCGCGTGGATTAGCGAAGGTCGGATCGTTTCGGAACGATGCTGGTTCGATGTGGGTGCCGTCTGGCGCGAGTCCCGCAATGACAGGATTGCTCAGGGCGAGGTCAGGGAATTGGTGGCGGGCGCTCTCCGGGACTCGGTGAGTCGCCATTTGATTGCCGATGTACCCGTGGGTGTTTTTCTTTCAGGGGGCATCGATTCCGGCGCCCTCGCAGCGCTGATGGTCGAAGCGGGCGCTCGCGATCTGCAGGGCGTCACCATCGCTTACGACGAGTTCAATGGGACCTCGGAGGATGAGGTGCCCGTCGCAAAGCGGATCGCGGAATACTACGGGATCAACCACCATGTGCGTCGGATCGGTAAAGCTGAATTTCTGGACGATCTGCCTCGCATCCTTTCGGCCATGGATCAGCCCTCGATCGATGGCGTGAACACCTGGTACGCAGCGAAGGCGGCTGCGGAAGTCGGATTGAAAGTGGTGGTATCGGGTGTCGGAGGGGACGAGTTGTTTTTAGGATACAAACACTTCCGAACCCTTCCCGGAATGGTCCGAAAATGGCGCGCCGCCGCGGCGATACCGGGCGTTCCGTGGATGGCTAACCTCGCGGCGGGCTGGCAGGCGCGTCGAACCGGTAACGCCCGGTGGTTCCATGCGCCCGATTGGGCGCAGACCATCGAGGGGGCCTGGTGGCTACGCCGGAGTCTGCACGCGCCGGAGGATCTGTCAGACGTGATGGGCGCTGAAATAGCTGCCGAGGCGCTGGAAAACTTCGACGCGAGGCGATCGGTTGAGGCCATGTCAGGCGCACTGCCCAAGGACTATACCTTGTCGCTGGGCCAAATCGAATCGACCACGTATATGCGAAACCAGCTTCTGCGGGACGGGGACTGGGCCAGCATGGATCACAGTGTTGAACTGCGAACACCTCTGGTGGACAGTCCCTTGTTGAGTGCGCTGGCCCCCGTAATTTCCCAGTTTCCTCAGTTCCCCGGCAAACGACTGTTAGCTGAAGCCCCCGCGCGGCCGCTTCCGGAAGATGTTATCCTGCGCAGGAAGACCGGCTTTGGGATACCAACTATGGAATGGCTGGCAAGTCGACATCCCGAGGGCTCTTGGAAAGGGATGAGAAGCTGGGCCCGGGAACTCGCGGCGGCCTATGACAGCAGGGCTTGACCGTGATGTGCGAAAGGCAGTCTTAGGCCGATGAGTCCGACGTCTGCCGGAAAGCGGCCCTGTGTTCTCGTTAGTCTGTCGACCTACCTTCCCGGCTTTCGCTCGGGCGGGCCTGTGCGCACCATCGCCAACTTGGTTGACCAGTTGGGCGAGGAGTTCGATTTCCGCGTCGTGGCCGGAGACAGAGATCTGGACGAAGCGACTCACTACGCCGGCATCGTTCCGAACACATGGAACCCGGTCGGTTGCGCCCAGGTCTTCTATCGCACGCCCGGGGGCTCCGGCTGGCGCGCTCTACTGAGAAGCCTGCGGTTCCTGGATTTTGACCTGCTGTACCTGAACAGTTTCTTCGGGACGCCCACTCTCAGGCCCTTGATATACCGGCGCCTGGGCTGGCTCGCCGACCGGCCGGTCCTGCTGGCACCCCGGGGCGAGTTTTCCGACGGGGCGCTGGCGCTCAAATCATTCAAGAAGCGCCTCTTCATGGCCCTGGCGCAATACGTCGGCCTCTATCGCGACATAACCTTTCAGGCGTCATCCGAGCGCGAAGCCGCTGACATCCGGCGCGCCCTTGGCTCGGTGAACATCGTCGTCGCCGCCAATCTGGGCGGCCGGTCGCGCGGATCAGCCGCGGAGCGATCTGCGCGGCCCGCCAGGGTGCCGAAAGATCCGCTCCGGGCCGTCTTCCTCTCGCGCGTGAGCAGGATGAAGAATCTCAAGGGAGCGATCGACATCCTGGCGGACGTGTCCTGTCCCGTCGCGTTCGATATCTATGGCGTCGTGGATGACGCGGCGTACTGGAACCGGTGTCAGGATCGTCTTTCCGGGCTGCCGGGCCATGTCACCGCCCAATATCGTGGAGAGGTCACGCCGGACCAGGTGGAGGCTGTCCTGTCCGGTTACGATTTCTTCCTGCTTCCCACGCTCGGGGAGAACTACGGCCACGTCATCCGCGAGGCCCTTTCGGCGGGGCTCCCCGTGCTGATCAGCGATCAGACGCCATGGCGGGGCCTGAAGGCCGCGAACGCGGGCGCCGATTTGCCGCTCGACGATCCCCGTGATTTCGTGGAATGGATCGAGTGCTTCGCCCGGCTGACCCCTTCACAACATGTCGCTATGCGGCAGGCGGCGCGCCGGCTTGGCGATGATCGCGCAACCGCCACCAGAAACCTTCAGGCTAATCACGCCATGCTGCACGCCGTCATCAACCGCGCGCCGGCCGGGGCGCTCGAACAGGACGTTTCGAATGTTTGAACATGGAACCCTGCTGATCACCGGCGGGACCGGTTCCTTTGGCAACGCCGTGCTGCGGAGATTCCTCCAGTCGGATCTGGCCGAGATTCGGGTCTTCTCCCGCGACGAGAAGAAGCAGGACGACATGCGCAAGAGATACGCGCACCCCAAGGTGAAATTCTATCTCGGAGACGTTCGCGACGAGCGCAGCGTCCAGGCAGCTATGCAAGGCGTCGACTACGTCTTCCACGCCGCGGCCCTGAAGCAGGTGCCATCGTGCGAGTTTTATCCGATGCAGGCGGTCCGCACCAATGTAATGGGCACCGAGAACGTGCTGACGGCGGCTCAGGCGGCGGGCGTTGAGCGCGTCATCTGCCTGTCGACTGACAAGGCCGTCTATCCGATTAACGCCATGGGTATCTCCAAGGCCCTGATGGAAAAGGTCATGGTGGCCACGTCGCGCGGGTTCGAGGGCACTTCGACCGTCGCCTGCGGCACGCGCTACGGCAACGTGATGGCCTCGCGCGGATCGGTCATCCCTTTGTTCGTCAACCAGGTTCTCGAGGGGCGGCCGATCACGGTTACCGATCCCAACATGACCCGATTCATGATGACGCTGGAAGATGCCGTGGAACTGGTGCTCTACGCCTTCGAGCAAGGTGCCAACGGCGACATCTTCGTGCAGAAGGCACCCGCCGCCACGGTCCGCACCCTGGTCACCGCGATCCTCGAGCTGATGGGCAAACCCGATCACGAGGTCCGCACCATCGGCACCCGGCACGGGGAGAAGCTCTATGAGTCCCTGCTGGGCCGCGAGGAGCGGGCCCGCGCCGACGACCTGGGCGACTACTTCCGCGTCCCTGCCGACGACCGTGACCTGAACTACGACAAATTCTTCGACGAGGGCGAGGCCACCTTGGGCGAGGGCGAGGAGTACAACAGTCACAACACCCAGCGGCTTGATGTCGAGGGCATGAAGACCCTGCTGCTCAAGCTGGACTTCATGCGCCGCATTGTGGCCGGCGAACGCGCCGTCGCGGAGGACTGACCGTGGGCCTGACCTTCCTCGTGCTCGGCGCGTCCGGTATGCTGGGCAACGCCTGTCTGAAAGCGCTGGGTCGGCCCGGCGACGTGGTGCGCGGCACCGTCCGGTCCGCTAGCTCAATCCGCCAGCTGCCCGAAACACTCCAGGCGGGCTTGCTGTCCGGTGTGGACGCCGGCGACTTCGATTCCGTGACCCGCGCCATAGAGGTCGTGCGCCCCGACGTCGTCGTCAACTGCGTCGGCATGGTCAAACAGCTGGCTGAATCTAAGGACCCGCTGGTCGCCCTGCCGCTCAACGCCCTGTTCCCACACCGGCTCCAGCGCCTCTGCGCCGTGGCGGACGCGCGGCTAGTTCACGTCAGCACCGACTGCGTCTTCAGCGGCGACCGGGGCATGTATCTGGAAAGCGACCGCCCCGACGCCGACGATCTGTACGGCGTGTCTAAGCGGCTCGGCGAGGTCGACGCGGCTAACGCAGTAACCTTGCGCACCTCCATCATCGGCCATGAACTCAGCGGCGCGCGCTCACTGATCGACTGGTTCCTCGTGCAGGAGGGCCCGATCGACGGCTTCACCCGCGCCGTCTTCTCGGGCGTGCCCACCGTCGAACTGGCGCGGATCATCCGCGACTTCGTCGTGCCCAATCCTCAGCTGCGCGGCCTGTATCATGTCTCGGCCGAGCCGATCGACAAACATACCCTGCTGACGCTGGTGGCCCGTGAGTACGGCCGCCAGACCGTCATCAACCCTTCTGAACGGCTGGTCATCGACCGGTCGCTCAACTCCGACCGTTTCCGGGCCGTTACCGGCTATGCGCCGCCGGCCTGGCCCGACCTGATCGCCCTGATGCGGGCCCAATCCTGATCCGTCTCGGATCGCCTGCCGAGTGAATGATATGCTGAAGGTCATGACCGTCGTCGGCACCCGGCCCGAGGTGATCCGGCTCTCGCGCACCATCGCCAAGCTGGACGCGGCCTTCGACCACGTCTTGGTCCATACGGGCCAGAATTTCGACTATGAGCTCAATCAGATCTTCTTCGACGATCTGGGTGTGCGCAAGCCCGACCACTTCCTGAACGCCGCGGGCACCTCGGCCGCCGAGACGATCGGCCAGGTCATCATCAACGTAGACAAGGTGCTGGAGGCCGAAAAGCCCGACGCCGTCCTCATCCTCGGCGACACCAACAGCGCCATGGCCGCCGTGCCCGCCAAGCGGCGCAAGATCGCCATCTTCCATATGGAGGCCGGCAACCGCTCCTTCGACCAGCGCGTGCCGGAAGAGATCAACCGCGTCATGGTCGATCACATTGCCGACGTGAACCTGACCTACAGCGACATCGCGCGCGAATATCTGCTGCGCGAGGGCATGGCGCCCGACCGCGTCATCAAGACCGGCAGCCCGATGCTGGAGGTGCTGGACCACTACGCCGACCGCATCGCCGCCTCGGACGTACTGGAGCGCCTCGGCCTGGAGGAGAACGAGTATTTCGTCGTCAGCGCCCACCGCGAGGAAAACGTCGACGGCGAACGTTCCCTGGGCCGGTTGGCCGCCATCCTTAACCATGTCGCCGAGACCTACGACCGGCCGGTCATCGTCTCGACCCACCCCCGAACCCAGAAGCGCATCGACGCCTATGGAGTGACCTTCTCGGACAAGGTCCGGCTGATGAAGCCGCTGGGCTTCCACGACTACATCCGCCTGCAGAAGTCGGCCCGTGCCGTTCTGTCCGACAGCGGAACGATCAGCGAGGAAAGCTCGATCCTGAACTTCCCGGCACTGAATATCCGCGAGGCCCACGAACGGCCCGAGGCGGTGGAGGAGGCGGCGGTGATCATGACCGGGCTCAGCGTCGACCGCGTCGTCCAGGCCCTGCGAATCCTCGAGGGCCAGGGCCGCGGCGAGACCCGCACCCTGCGCCGCGTGGCGGACTACGGCATGCCCAACGTCTCGGACAAGGTCGTGCGCATCATCCTCAGCTACACCGACTACGTCCGCCGCGTGGTGTGGCGTCAGTACGACTGACCCGGCCATGCGCTTGCTGATCGTCACACAGTATTTCTGGCCCGAAGAGTTCCGCATCAACGATCTGGCCCTGGAGCTGGCGCGGCGGGGCCATGAGGTGACGGTACTCACGGGCGTGCCCAACTATCCGTCCGGCAAGCCGCCGCAGGCCTATGTCGACGACCCGTCCGCCTTCGCCCGTTACGGCGACGTGCCGGTCCTGCGAGTGCCCATGCTGACGCGCGGATCGGGCGGCGGCCTCGGCCTGGCCCTGAACTACCTCAGCTTCGCGGCCTCGGGCGTCGTCTTGGGCCTTTGGAAGCTGCGGGGCCGCAGGTTCGACTGCGGCTTCGTCTTCCAGACCTCGCCGGTCACTGCGGCCCTGCCAATGATCGCCGTCAAATGGCTGACTGGCACGCCGATGCTGATGTGGGTACAGGACATCTGGCCGGATTCGCTGGCCGCCGCCGGGGGCGTGCGGTCGCCGACCGTGCTCGGCGCCGTCGGGGCGCTGACCGGCTTCATCTACCAGCGCTGCTACCGAATCCTGATCCAGTCCCGGGCCTTCGACGGCAAGGTGCGCGCGCTGGCGGGCGAGGGGGCCCGCATCGACTATCTGCCGAACTGGGCCGACCCGGCTCTTTCGGGCGGGCTGGAGGGCGTCGCCCCGGCCCCTGAGGTCGCAGCCCGACCCGATCTCTTCACGATCATGTTCGCCGGAAACGTTGGCGAGGCCCAAGACCTTGAGGCCGTCGTGCGCGCCGCCGACCTGTCGCGCGATGACCCGCGCCTGCGCTGGGTGATCGTCGGCGACGGTCGGGCCCTCGCGGGCACCCAGGCAGCAGTGGAGGCGGCGGGCCTAGGCGATCGCGTTACCTTCCTCGGGCGCTTCCCGGCTACGCGCATGCCCGAATTCTTTCAGGTCGCCGACGCCCTTCTAGTGTCGCTCAAGCCCGAACCCATCTTCGCCCTGACCATCCCCAGCAAGGTCCAGAGCTATATGGCTGCGGGTCGTCCCATCCTGGCCATGCTGGACGGGGAGGGACGCCGGGTCGTCGACGAGGCGGGGGCAGGCTTGTCGGTGGCCGCGGGCGATGCGGGCGGTCTGGCCGCCGCCGCCCGACGCCTGTCGGGGGCCTCGCGCGAAGACCTCCGCGCCATGGGTCAGGCCGGCCTGGCCTTCGCGCGGGGCCAGTTCGATCGCGACGCCTTGGTTACGCGGCTCGAGGGCTGGATGGCGGAGGCCGCGCGTGACCATTAACGTTCACCTGACCCCGGCGGATCTGGCCGACTTGGGCCGACAGGCCGCCGCTTCGCCGCGCTTGCGCATGCACCGCAATCTGCACGGCTCGCCGGTAGAGCCCTGCCAGCGGCTGATTAACGCCATGCGGCCGGACAGCTACATCCGCCCGCATCGGCATGCCGACTACGTGACCAACGAATGCCTGCTGGCGCTCCGCGGCCGCTTCCTGCTGATCGAATTCGACGAGTTCGGCGCGATCATGGCCGCGCTGCGGATGGGCGGGCCGGACGCCGACGTAGTGGTCGCCGAGGTGCCCCCCACGCGCTGGCACACCGTAGTGGCGCTGGAGGTCGGCTGCGTCCTGTTCGAGGCCAAGTCCGGCCCCTATGACGCGGGCAGGGCCAAGGACTTCGCCCCCTGGGCACCAGCCGAAGGTGCCGATGAGGTGCCCGCCTACCTAGCCCGGCTTGTCGCAGGCGCTATGGAACTAATGACGCTTACGCCTGAGACTGAGCCCAGGTAAGATGCAGGACACTATTTCTGTCGCGTCGAGATTGAACTACGGGCTTCAGGGCTGGACGAGATACTTTGATCCTACGGCCCCGTTTTTTCGGACGAAGTCGCACATGGAAGCGCTGGAGAAGAGAGGCCTGCGCCGCGGTCGTCGAGGATGGGAAGCTGGGGGGGACGACGGGACTGGAATATGCATTTTGTAGATTCAGTGGTCATCGGGGGCGGCGTCGTCGGTCTGGCCTGCGCCGTGGCCCTCGCACGGGCGGGGCGGGAGGTGGTTCTGCTCGAGCGACACGCGGGGATGGGCCAAGAAACCACCTCGCGCAACAGCGAGGTGATCCACGGGGGGATGTACTACCCCACCGGGAGCTTCAAGCAACGATTCTGCGTCGAGGGACGCCGGCGGCTTTACGACTACCTTGCGGAGCGGAGAGTCGATCACCGTCGTTGCGGAAAGCTTGTCGTGGCGACGAGCCCGGACGAGATGGTGATGGTCGAAGCGATCCTGGGACGGGGTAAAGACAACGGCGTCGAGCATCTGGCACTCCTGTCCGGAGCAAAGGCTATGGAGATGGAGGGAGCCCTGTCCTGTGTCGGGGCGCTGTGGTCGCCCGAAACAGGGATCATCGATTGCCATGGCCTCATGGTCGCTCTGCGTGGGGAGCTGGAATCGCTCGGTGGGGCGATCGCCTTGTCGACACCCGTTATCGCGGTGGACCGCGCCGGTGAGGGCGGCTTTGTGGTTCGCACCGGAGGCGACGATCCGTTCGCTCTCGCCGCCAGGGATTGCATCAACAGCGCCGGCCTCCAGGCCCAGGCGGTCGCATCGCGTATTGAAGGTCTGGACGCCGCTCACATTCCCGCTCTCGTCCTGGCCAAGGGTTCCTACTTCAGTTACGTCGCGAGGCCCGTCTTTTCCCGCTTGATCTACCCGGCGCCGGTGAAGGGTGGACTGGGCGTCCACGTCACCCTCGACCTCGCTGGGAGAATGCGGTTGGGCCCAGACGTCGAATGGCTCGACCTCATTGACCCGGACGACCTAGACTACGCCGTTGACCCCGCGAGGGCCAACGGCTTCTACGACGCCGTGCGACGCTACTGGCCGGGGTTGCCGGACGGAACGCTCCAACCGGACTATGCCGGCTGCAGACCCAAGCTTGCTGCGACGGCGCAGGACGGGGCGGATTTTCGTATCGATGGGGCGGAGGTTCACGGGGTGGCGGGCTTGGTCAATCTGTTCGGGATCGAGAGCCCGGGCTTGACAAGCGCCTTGGCGATCGCGGATGAGGTCGTGGCGTGTCTAAGACGCTTGGAATAGTCGGGTTTCTTGTTGTCCCCGCAGTACCCATCCGGTGAGGACCGCGGCGGTCCTCACCGGATGGGTACTGCGGGGACGCCGCCTCTGGCTGTGCCTCTCGCGGGACTTGCGGCGGCCTTCGATCTTGCCGACCTGATGTAAGGGTTCGTCGAGCAGTTGATTCAGACCGGACGCAACCGCGCAGACTGCCTGGTCTACCTCGCGGTCCTCGGCGTCACCGCGACCCTGATCGGTACCTGCGTCGTCGCTATCGTGTCACGCCGCGGGCCACCGTGCGCCAGGGCCCCAACCTCGGCCTTGCAACTACACCGGTGCCTTCCAGCCCCGCGCCTTTGGGTCGGCGTGGAAAAGGGACCCCGTCAGCGGGGTGATCAGCGTCGAAAAGGAGCCCGAGTTCTTGATGTCTAATGGTGATGCTTGGCGGAGCCCAGCCTTGGTTCGTGGTTTGATGTCGGATGCGGAGTGGGCGTTCTTCGAGCCGTTCATGATCGAGAAGGGTCCGAGGCGTGGACGACGGCCTCGCGATCACCGCCTGGTGCTGGACGGTGTGTTCTGGATCGCTCGCACGGGCACGGCCTCCACGGCGACTGGAACTCGGTGTTTTGCCAGTTTCGGCGATGGACGCTGGCGGGGTCTGGGACCTGCTGATGGAGGCTCTGAACGAGACCCTGTTCCGGTCCCCGCCACACGCCCGGTCCGTGCTGGACACCTGGCGGCGCGACTACAACGAAACCCGGCCGCACTCGAAGCTCGGCTGGCTGATGCCGGAGATCTACGCCAGAACGCTAACCGGACAGATCGGCCAGCCTGCTGCGCTGGTTGATGGCTGCCCAGGCCGGCCTATTGCCAACCCCACCAATCACGGCTCAGATCACCCAAGAACTCTAGTTATGGCTGGATGAGAAACGGGGTTCACGTCATGGCAGACATATCCGGGCAGGGAGTCGCCTGATAGTCTCTTGGGCACGGCTGGCAATGACACCATCAACGGTAACGGTGGCGATGACACGATTGGCGGCGGTGCTGGAGACGATGTGGTTCATGGCGGGCCGGATTGGACACGCTCTACGGCGGCTTTGGAGACGACACGATTGATGCGGGCGACGGCGGCGGGAACACACTGCATGGCAATACCAGCGACAACCTCCTCGACGGTGGCGCGGGCAATGACGTGCTGAGCGCCAGCGGTGGTACCGATATCCTGATTGGCGGTGCGGGCAACGACCTTCTGGACGGGGGCACGGGCGTGGACACGCTGCGTGGCGGAGCCGGCGACGATGTGTACATCGTCGATGACGCCCGCGACCTGGCTGAGGAGACAACTCAGATTGCGAGCGTTCGCGACAACCCATTGCCGTTCATAACGATACTGCTGGCCGGTATTGTCCACGGAGATCAACATGACGGGCTAGATCATGTCGCTTTGAGGAGTCTCATTCAGCGCGGCGATCTAAGTCTGACGTGCGGGCCAGCGGTCGAATTCATCCTCCAGGAGCTGAGGTACGTCGGGGTTCATGCTCGTATCGTCGCGCTGCTAGCCCCTCCTCCGTTTAATGGATTTGATGACGGCCACATCCTCCTGGAGGTCGAAACATCACAGGGTTTTATCCTCATTGATGTCGATCAGAAGCAATTGTTTCTGATCGAAGGAGAGCTCGCCTCGCTAGCCAAAATCCTCGCCCGTGGATTCGATGCCGTTGACTTGTTGTCTATGGGGCCACCTGCTCGCGTCGATCCATCCTTCGATTTCGCGGCCTACACAACAGCAATTGTTAGCAACCCACGGCCTTGGTACGAAAGGATGTTCTCAGGGACGTCGACCGTGCTCGAGGATCGCGGTTCCACCGAGCCGCCACCCTTGGATTCGATCGTTAGCGTCTACTTCGTTGATTCAGACGAAGCGGTGATAGAGGGCGCAGGCGAAGGCCGCGACATCGTTTACGCTCGAACCAGCTACAGGCTTGGATCGGGTGTTCACGTTGAGTTGATGGGGACGGTCAACAACTTCGCCACCGACGCGATTAATCTTACCGGCAACGAGTTTTCCCAGGGCATTTACGGCAATGCGGGTCGCAATACGCTCGATGGCGGAGGTGGGGCCGATACGCTGGCCGGCGGCGCGGGTGACGACAGCTACTTCGTTGATTCAGACGACGCGGTGATAGAGGGCGCAGGCCAGGGCCGCGACATCGTTTACGCTCGAACCAGCTACAGACTTGGATCGGGTGTTCACGTTGAGTTGATGGGGACGGTCAACAACTTCGCCACCGACGCGATCAATCTTACGGGCAACGAGTTTGCGCAGACCATGTACGGCAATGCCGGCAGC
>VYLK01000011.1_pt1 | contig 72329 bp, 80 predicted proteins | sample 5114321 | NCBI WGS metagenome assembly VYLK01 (sample SAMN12291792, study PRJNA351875) | freshwater metagenome | isolation source: freshwater lake | place: USA: Michigan, MSU2 Lake | collected 2011-08-16
GAAGGAAGGTGTCGAGATGATCATGCCCGGCGACAATGCCGAGCTGAACGTCGAGCTGATCACCCCGATCGCCATGGACCAGGGCCTGCGCTTCGCCATCCGCGAAGGCGGCCGCACGGTTGGAGCAGGCGTTGTGTCGAAGATCACCGAGTAAGCATACCGGTGCGCTGACGCTCGCTTCCCGGACGCGGCCTCAAGCCGCGAGCCTCCGCGAGGCGAGCACAGGCCAGACAAGACAGGGCGGCCCCGGGGAAACCCGGGGCCGTTTTGCTGTGCGGGAGCCCCGGGGTGCCGCACAGACTTCCTTCACCATGAACGCTCACCGGCCTGAAACGGGCACCAGGATAGAGGTTTCCGGCAAAGGCGATCCGTGACGGCTCGTCGAAGGACGGCCGAATGACTTCGCTCAAGGTTGAAATCGCCGCGATAGAGACGCTGGGCGAAGCCGATTGGGCGATCTGGCGTGCCATGCTGGCGGCCAATCCTGCGCTGACCAGCCCCTATTTCCGACCGGAGTTCGCCCGGTCTGCCGGCCGGGTCAGCCCCGGGGCGGGGGTGGCTGTGTTCTCGCGCGGCGGTGAGACGGTCGGCTTCTTCCCGCATCAGCGGCGCGGCGGGGCGATGCAGCCGCTGGCGGCACCGATGAACGACTATCACGGCATCATCGCCTTTCCGGGCGAGGCCCCTTCGCTGGAGGCGGCCGCAGAGGGGCTGGGGGCTGCCCGTCTGAACCTCACCGCCTGGGTCGGGCCGACCGGGCTGGGTGAGGATCGGCGCACGGTCCAGGTCGAGCTGGACGAGAGCGGCTACGACGGCTGGTACGCCGAGCGCCGCACGAGCTTCGGAAAATTCTTCAAGGACAAGGAACGTGCCCGGCGCAGCATGGAGGCTGAACTCGGGCCGCTGCGTGTTGAACACGGACTGCGCGATCCCGCCCTGCTCGACTGGCTGATCGATCTGAAGCGCGATCAATACCGGCGCACGGGTCGCCATGACATCTTCGCCTGTGGCTGGACCGCCGATCTGCTGCATGCCCTGCTGAAGGAAGAGGGCGAAGGCCTTGGGGCCTCGCTGGCCGCCCTTTGGGCCGGCGACCGGCTGACGGCGGTGGAGTATGCGCTGCACGCCGGCGACCAGTATCATTTCTGGTTTCCCGGCTATGAGCCCAGCCTCGCGCGCTGCTCGCCCGGGATCCTGCTGAGCCTCGACACCATGCGTCTGGCGTCGGTGCACGGCTATCGCACCTTCGACTTCGGGTTCGAGGGCGAGCACTACAAGAAGTATTTCTGCAACGGCTTCAGGGTGGTGCGCGAGGCGGTGGTGCTGAAGCCCGGCCTCGGCGCGACCATGAGCCAGGCGGCGGTCGGGGCGTTGAACCTGGCCGGGTCCGGGCGCGGCGAACAGCTGCGCACCAGCGTCCGGCGTCGCTGGGCCGCCATCGAGGCCTGCGAGACCACGCCCGGTGCAAGAATGAAGGGTGCCATGCAGGCGGCGGGTGCTGCCCTTGCAAAGGCCCGCCAATCCGCCATCCGACTTCCGGCCTGAGACCCATGAAAAGCCATATCCAGACCCGCACCCGCTACGCCGGCCCGATCGTCGAAGCCGGGGTCCACCCACACAGTCTGGTCGAAGAAGGCTTCGCGACTGACGAAGCGCTGGCTGCCATGCTGGATCGCTATCCGGCCGAGCTGTTCGACATCAATCTGTATGACTATGACGACGAGGGTCAGGCCTCGCTGCGCACAGGCGTGCGCGGCAAGCTGGATGGTGCCGGGCTGCTGGCCGCGATCCAGCAGGGGCGGCTGTGGGTCAATCTGCGCTCGGTCGAGACCGGTTGGCCCGAACTGTGGGCCGCCGCCATGGGCGAGTTCGGCAAGGTCCAGGCGGCCTATCCGGGACTGCGGGTGGTGAAGAACGCGGGTCAGCTGATCCTGTCCTCGCCCAAGGCGCGCGTACCCTACCATTTTGACCCCGCCGGGGTGGTGTTGTTCCATCTGCGCGGCCGCAAGCGGATCTTCGTCTATCCCGGCGACGAGTCCCATCTGGCCGAGGTCGATATGGAAAAGGTGGTGTCGCGCCAGACCGCCGAGGACTTGCCCTATGACCGCGCCTTCGAGGCCGATGCCCAGGTCATCGATCTGGAGCCGGGCCAGGCCCTGACCTGGCCGATCTATGCCCCGCACCGGGTCGAGAACCTCGACCGCTTCTGCGTCTCCTTGTCCATGGAGTTCCAGACCTGGCCGTCGCGCTTCCGCAACGGGGCCCTGTTCGCCAACGCCGTCCTGCGCAGCCGGGGTGGACGGCCGCGCATGACCGACCGCATGTCCACACCGGAGCTCGCTGCCCGCTGGGCCGCTTCGCTGGCCCTGAAGCGGGCCGGCACCCTGAAGAGCCGGCTGGAAACCTTCGAACGCGATTTCGAGCCGGAGGTCGGCGTCAAGGACGGGGCAGGGGCGTTGCGCGCCTGAACGCGCATCGGGCCGTTTCTTACAACGAGGTCATGACCTCGAATTAAAGTGACTTGGCGACAGGGCGGTCGCACCTTCCGGGCACAGTCCGGACAGGGAACCGCCGCCATGAAACCCGTCATCGCTCCTGCCGTCATCACCGCCGTCGCCTTGCTGGCCGCCCCTGCCTTCGCCAGTCCGGGTCCCGAGGTCGAAATCCGCCATGCCGTTGCGCGCGTGGCCGTGATCGTGGAGGACCGCACGGATGTTGCCGTTGAGGTCGAGCAGGGCACCTCCGGCCTTCCGGCCATCCGGGTGTCCCGCGACGGCAATCAGGTCAGCATCGACGGCGGCCTGCGCCGCCGCGGCTTCCTCAACCGCAGCGACGGCATCCGGAACTGCCGGTCAGGCCCTGAGGAGGGTCAGCCCGGCGCCGGTGCCTCGGTTGAGGTCCGCGATATTGGCCGGGTCAACCTTTCAGATGCGCCCCTGATCGTCATCCGTACGCCCCGAAGCGTAAGCATCGACGCCTCGGGTGCCGTTTTCGGTTCCGTCGGGCGAGGGGCGGCCTCGGTCGACCTGGGCAACAGCGGCTGCGGGAACTGGAATGTCGCCAACACCGAGGGTCCGGTATCCCTCAGCATCTCGGGCACGGGCAATATCCGCGCCGGAACCTCAAATGCGCTCGAGGTCAGCCTGTCCGGTGCCGGCTCGGTGACCGCCGGTGCCACGCGGGCGCTGGGCGTCTCCGTGTCGGGCGTCGGGGATGTCATTATCGCCCGCGTCGATGGCCCGGCAGAGATCAGCGTCTCCGGTGCCGGGGATGTGGCGGTTCGGGCCGGCACGGTCCCCAATCTGAGCGTCAGCGTCTCGGGCGTCGGCGATGTCGATTTCGACGGGGTTGCGACGGACGTGGACGCTTCCGTCTCAGGGGCGGGTGACGTCAACATCGCCCGCGCGACCGGTTCGGTCGAACGTTCGGTCTCCGGCGTCGGGGACATTCGCATCGGCGGCTGATCCCCCCCTCAGCCGCCGCACGTGGGAAGGCCCGGGAGCGTGGAACCCTCCGGGCCTTCTTCACGTCTGCCAATGGTCGAAAGACCGTCCTGACCCCGTTTCGCCGCTTGACGAAGCGGGACTCAATCGTCATAAGCGCCCACTCTTGTTGGACCGGCTGTGCATCCCGCGTGTTTTTGGGATGCAGACGCGGTTCGCAGGAACGACCTGAGACCCTGTTCTTTGCAGTGACCCAGGACTTCAACGGCCTTCGCGGTTCGCTGCGTGGGCCGATCGTTTTTGCGGACGTGCGTACTCTGAAGGCGTTTTCGCCTGAAGGCCTCCGGTCTTTGAAATGGTTCACAGGGACGCAGGTTCGCCTGCTTGGGAAATACGACCGATATGGATCAAAGCATCCGCATCAGGCTCAAGGCCTTCGATCACCGCGTCCTCGACTTTTCGACGCGCGAGATCGTCAACACCGCCAAGCGCACGGGCGCGACCGTTCGTGGTCCGATCCCGCTGCCGACCCTGATCGAAAAGTTCACCGTGAACCGCTCGCCGCACGTCGACAAGAAGTCGCGCGAGCAGTTTGAAATCCGCACGCACAAGCGTGTCCTCGATATCGTCGACCCCACCCCGCAGACTGTGGACGCGCTCATGAAGCTCGACCTGTCCGCCGGCGTGGATGTCGAGATCAAGATTTAATAAGAAAGAGGCGGGATCCGATGCGCACGGGCGTGATCGCCAAGAAACTGGGTATGACGCGTGTCTTCGCTGAAGACGGCGCGCATGTTCCAGTCACGATCTTGCAGCTGGATGGCTGTCAGGTCGTGGGTCAGCGGACTCAGGAGCGGGACGGCTACGTCGCCCTGCAGCTGGGTGCTGGCTCCAAAAAGGCCAAGAACACCAACAAGGCTCAGCGCGAATCTTTCGCCAAGCTTGAAGTTGAACCCAAGGCCTATGTCACCGAGTTCCGCATCGATGCGGACGCCATGATGGATGTGGGCTCCGAGTTCTCGGCAGACCATTTCGTCGCAGGCCAGAAGGTCGACGTCCAGGCCGAGACCATCGGCAAGGGCTTCGCCGGTGCCATGAAGCGCTGGAACTTCGGCGGTCTGCGGGCGACCCACGGCGTCTCGGTCTCGCACCGTTCGCACGGTTCGACCGGCCAGCGTCAGGATCCGGGCAAGACGTTCAAGGGCAAGAAGATGGCCGGCCACTACGGCACGGAAATCGTCACCACCCAGAACCTCACCGTGTTCCGCGTCGACGTCGAGCGCGGCCTGCTGCTGATCAAGGGCGCTGTCCCCGGTCACGAGGGCACCTGGGTCAAGGTTCGCGACGCCATCAAGAAGGCCCGTCCGGCCGACGCCCCGTTCCCCGGCGGCGTGAAGTCAAAGGGCGGTTCGGCTGCTGCGGCTCAACCGGCTGAAACGCCGGCTGAAGAGGCCCCGGCCGTCGAAACCACCGAAGGCGGTGAAGCGTAATGAAACTCCCGGTCATCAAACTCGACGGCAAGGCCGCCGGTGACGTTGCCCTGTCGGACGCCGTCTTCGGCATCACCGACATCCGCGGCGACATCCTGGCCCGTTACGTCAACTGGCAACTGGCCAAGCGCCGTGCCGGCACCCACAAGGTCCAGACCCGGAACGAGAACTCGCGTACCGGCAAGAAGATGTACAAGCAGAAGGGAACCGGCGGCGCCCGTCACGGTTCGCGTCGCGCCCCGCAGTTCGTCGGTGGTTCGCGCGCCTTCGGCCCGGTCGTTCGCGACCACGGCTTCTCCCTGCCCAAGAAGGTTCGCGCCCTCGCCCTGCGTCACGCCCTGTCCGCCAAGGTCGTCGCCGGTGATCTGGTCGTCGTGGACAGCCTCACGCTGAAGGACGCCAAGACCGCCGGTCTGCGCGAAACCCTCGGCAAGCTGGGCTGGACCCGCACGCTGATCATCGCCGGTCCCGAAGTCGACACGAACTTCGGCCTGGCCGCCCGCAACATCCCGATGGTCAACGTCCTGCCGAACGCCGGCCTGAACGTTTACGACATCCTGCGTGCGGACAAGCTGGTGCTGACCAAGGCGGCTGTTGAAGCCATCGAAGCCACCTATGCCGACTACAAGCCCTCGCGCAGCGAAGTGGCCCGGTCGCAAGCCGTGAAGGGAGCCGCGTAATGGCCGGCGCTCAACCCACCGCCAAACACTACGACACCATCCTGGCTCCGATCATCACGGAGAAGGCCACGATCCTGTCGGAGCAGAACAAGGTCGTCTTCCGCGTTGCGGGGACCTCGACCAAGGACGAGATCGCCGCTGCGGTCGAAAGCCTGTTCAAGGTCAACGTCCTGAAGGTCAACACCCTGGTCCAGAAGGGCAAGACCAAGCGCTTCCGCGGCATCATGGGCCGTCGGGTCGACATCAAAAAAGCGATCGTGACGCTGGCCGAAGGCCAGTCGATCGACGTCACCACGGGGCTCTGATCAGATGGCCTTGAAAACCTACAATCCGACATCGCCGGGCCGTCGCGCCCTGGTGCTGATCGACCGTTCGGAGCTGCATAAAGGCCGCCCCGAGAAGTCGCTGACCGAAGGCCTGACCAAGTCGGGCGGCCGGGGTGCCGGCGGTCGTATCGCCGTCCGCTTCCGCGGCGGCGGCGCCAAGACGCTGTACCGCAAGATCGACTTCAAGCGCCGGAAGTTCGCCACGGCGACCGTCGAGCGCCTGGAATACGATCCGAACCGGACCGCCTTCATCGCCCTCATCGTCTATGAGGACGGCGAAAAGGCCTACATCATCGCGCCGCAACGCCTGAAGGCGGGTGACTCGGTGGTCGCCGGCGAGAAGGTCGACGTGAAGCCGGGCAATGCGATGCCGCTGCGCTCGGTGCCGGTCGGCACGATCATCCACAACGTCGAAATGAAGCCGGGCAAGGGCGCCCAGCTGGCCCGTTCGGCCGGTGCCTACGCCCAGCTGGTCGGCCGCGATGCCGGCTACGCCCAGATCCGTCTGGGCTCGGGCGAGCTTCGCATGGTCCTGGACGGCTGCATGGCCACGGTGGGCGCGGTGTCGAACCCCGACCACATGAACCAGAACCTCGGCAAGGCCGGTCGTGTCCGTCACATGGGCTGGCGTCCGCACGTTCGTGGTGTTGCCATGAACCCGATCGACCACCCGCACGGTGGTGGTGAAGGCCGGACCTCTGGCGGTCGTACCCCGGTTACGCCGTGGGGCAAGGACACCAAGGGCACCCGCACCCGCAAGAACAAGGCGACGGACAAGTTCATCATCCGCACCCGCCACGTTAAGAAGGCTCGCTAAAGATGGCTCGCTCCTCCTGGAAAGGCCCGTTCGTCGACGGGTATCTGCTCAAGAAGGCCGACGCCGTTTCGACGTCGGGCCGCAAGGACGTGATCAAGACCTGGTCGCGCCGCTCCACCATCCTGCCGCAGTTTGTCGGCCTGACCTTCGGTGTCCACAACGGCCTCAAGCATGTGCCGGTGTCCGTCTCCGAGGAAATGGTCGGCATGAAGTTCGGCGAGTTCGCCCCGACCCGGAACTTCCCGGGCCACGCGGCGGACAAGAAGGCCAAAAGGAAGTAACTGATGGCCCAGACAAAAAACCCCCGTCGGGTCGCCCCGACCGAAGCGCGCGCCAAGCTGGTGAACGTCCGGATCAGCCCTCAGAAGCTGAACCTGGTCGCCCAGTCGATCCGCGGCCTGCCGGTGCAGAAGGCGCTGAACGAGCTGGAATTCAGCCGCAAGCGCATCGCCACCGACGTCCGCAAGGTGCTGTATTCGGCCGTTTCGAATGCCGAGAACAACCACAACCTCGACATCGACAACCTGGTCGTCGCCGAGGCCTTCGTGGGCAAGAACCTGGTGATGAAGCGTTTCGCGAGCCGTGCTCGTGGTCGCTCGTCGCGCATCCTGAAACCTTTCGCGGAGATCACCATCGTGGTCCGCGAAGCCGGTGAGGCCGCCTGATGGGTCAGAAAGTCAATCCGATCGGTCTGCGCCTCGGCGTCAACCGCACCTGGGACAGCCGCTGGTTCGCCCGCGGTCCCGAATACGCCCGGCTCCTGCACCAGGACCTCAAGCTGCGTACGTGGCTCAAGGAACGCCTGAACGCTGCCGGCGTGTCGCGCATCATCATCGAGCGCCCGCACAAGAAATGCCGCGTGACGATCTACGCCGCCCGTCCGGGTGTCGTGATCGGCAAGAAGGGCGCTGACATCGAGAAGCTCCGCAAGGACATCTCGGCGCGCACCGAGGGTGAGGTCCACCTGAACATCGTCGAAGTGCGCAAGCCCGAGACGGACGCCCAGCTGATCGCCGAGAACATCGCGCAGCAGCTGGAACGCCGGATCGCCTTCCGCCGCGCCATGAAGCGTTCGATGCAGTCGGCCATGCGTCTCGGCGCGAAGGGCGTTCGCATCAACGTGTCGGGCCGCCTCGGCGGCGCGGAAATCGCGCGGATGGAATGGTATCGCGAAGGCCGTGTGCCGCTGCACACCCTGCGCGCCGACATCGACTACGGCTTCATCCAGGCCAAGACGACCTACGGCATCATCGGTGTCAAAGTCTGGGTCTTCAAAGGTGAGGTGCTCGAGCACGATCCGATGGCCCAGGACAAGCGCTGGGCTGCCGAGGCTGCTGGTCCGTCGTCCAACGAAGGCCGTGAACGCGGCGGTCCCCGTGGTGATCGCGGTCCGCGCCGCGACCGGGCACGTGAGAGCTAAGTCATGCTGCAACCGAAGAAAACCAAATACCGCAAGGCCTTCAAGGGCCGCATTCACGGCGCTGCCAAGGGCGGCTTCTCGCTGAACTTCGGGTCCTATGGCCTGAAGACGGTGGAGCCGGAGCGCATCACGGCGCGTCAGATCGAGGCGGCTCGCCGCGCGATCACCCGCCAGATGAAGCGTCAGGGCCGTGTCTGGATCCGCGTGTTCCCCGACCTGCCCGTCACGGGCAAGCCGGCCGAGGTCCGCATGGGCAAGGGCAAGGGCGCCGTGGATCACTGGGCGGCGCGCTGCCACCCGGGCCGGATCCTGTTTGAAATCGACGGCGTGCCGGACGACATCGCCCGTGAGGCCCTGCGTCTCGGCGCCGCCAAGCTGCCGGTCCGTACGAAGGTGGTCACCCGCATCGACGCCGGTATCTCGCATGTGGAGCACGCAGGCGCATGACCAAGATCGCCGACTTCCGGGCCCAGACGCCCGACCAGCTGTCTGACGAGCTGCTCAAGCTCAAGAAGGAACAGTTCAACCTGCGCTTCCAGGCCGCGACCGGCCAGATGGAAAAGACCCATCGCGTGTCGGAAGTGCGCAAGGACATCGCCCGCATTTCCACGCTCCTGCGTGCAAATCGCGCAGCGGTTTAAGGAAACGAAGATGCCGAAACGAGTTCTCGAAGGCGTGGTCGTCTCCGACAAGGGCGACAAGACTGTCGTCGTCGTCGTCCAACGCACGCTGCTGCACCCGGTCCTGAAAAAGATCGTGCGCCTGTCCAAGAAGTATCACGCTCATGACGAAGCCAACGCCCTCAAGGTGGGCGATCAGGCCCGCATCATCGAGTGCGCCCCCAAGTCCAAGCTGAAGCGCTGGGAAGTCCTGTCGGACTCCTCGGCCTCGGCTTCGTAATCAGAAAGATCTGATCCTATGATCCAGATGCAAACTAACCTGGAGGTAGCCGATAATTCGGGTGCTCGCCGGGTCATGTGCATCAAGGTGTTGGGCGGCTCCAAGCGCCGCTACGCCTCGGTGGGCGACACCATTGTCGCTTCGGTGAAGGAAGCGATTCCTCGCGGCCGCGTGAAGAAGGGCGACGTCGTGCGCGCCATCGTCGTGCGTACCGCCAAGGACATCATGCGCAAGGACGGCTCGGTCATCCGCTTCGACAAGTCGGCCGCCGTCATCGTCAACAAGCAGAACGAGCCGGTCGGCACCCGGATCTTCGGCCCGGTTCCCCGCGAACTGCGCGCCAAGAACCACATGAAGATCATCTCTCTGGCTCCGGAGGTCCTGTAGTCATGGCCGCCAAGATCAAGACCGGCGACAACGTCGTGGTGCTCACGGGCAAGGACAAGGGCCGCACCGGCAAGGTGACCAAGGTCCTGCCGACCACGAACCGCGTCATGGTGCAGGGGATCAATATGGTCCAGCGCCACACCCGCCCGACCCAGGCCGACCCCCAGGGCGGCATCAAGAACAAGGAAGCGTCGCTTCACCTGTCGAACGTCGCGATCGCCGACGCCAACGGCAAGCCGGCCCGCGTCGGCTTCCGCATGGAAGGTGACAAGAAGGTTCGCTTCGCCAAGACGACGGGAGACGTCATCTGATGGCCGAGACCAAATACACCCCGCGCCTCAAGGGCGAGTACAACGACCGCATCAAGGGCGTGCTGACCGAGAAGTTCGGCTACACCAACCCGATGCAGATGCCCCGGCTGGACAAGATCGTCCTCAACATGGGCATCGGTGAAGCCGTGGCAGACTCCAAGAAGGCCACTGCGGCCCTCAAGGACCTGGCCGCGATCGCCGGTCAGAAGCCCGTTGCCACCAAGGCCCGTAACTCCATCGCCGGCTTCAAGCTGCGCGAAGGCATGGTCATCGGCGGCAAGGTCACGCTGCGCGGCGACCAGATGTACGAGTTCCTCGACCGCCTGATCACGATCGCGCTGCCGCGCGTGAAGGATTTCCGCGGCCTGAAGCCGACCTCGTTCGACGGTCGCGGCAACTACGCCATGGGCCTCAAGGAACACATCGTGTTCCCCGAGATCAACTACGACCAGATCGACCAGATGTGGGGCATGGACATCATCGTCTGCACCACGGCCAGGACTGATGACGAAGCCCGCGCGCTTCTCACCGAGTTCAAGTTCCCGTTCGTGACGAACTGAGCGGGAAGGGAAAGAAACCATGGCTAAGAAAAGCGCCGTAAACCGCAACGAGATGGTCAAGGCCCTTGTCGCGAAATACGCCGACAAGCGTGCCGCCCTCAAGGCGACCGCCAACAATGAATCCCTGCCTCTTGAGGAGCGTTTCGAAGCGCGTCTCAAGCTGGCCAAGCTGCCGCGCAACTCGGCCGCCAACCGGATTCGCAACCGCTGCGAAGTGACGGGCCGTCCGCGGGCCTTCTATCGCAAGCTCAAGATGAGCCGTATCGCGCTTCGTGAACTCGGCAACCTGGGTCAGATCCCGGGTCTGACCAAGTCGAGCTGGTAAGGGGAGCGACAGACATGATGATCAACGATCCCCTGAGCGACATGATCGCTCGCATCCGGAACGCGCACATGCGCAAGCGTTCCAAGGTGCTCACCCCGGCCTCCCGCCTGCGCCAGCGCGTCCTCGACGTGCTGCAGGACGAAGGCTACATCCGCGGCTACGCCCTGGTTCAGAACCCCGGCGAGTTCCCGCAGTTCGAGATCGAGCTCAAGTATTTCGACGGCCAGCCGGTCATCGCCGAGATCGCCCGCGTGTCCAAGCCGGGCCGCCGCGTCTACTCCGCGATCTCCGACCTGAAGCCGATCAAGAACGGCCTCGGCATCTCGATCCTCTCCACGTCCAAGGGCGTCATGTCGGACACCGCGGCTCGCGAAGCCAAGGTGGGCGGCGAAGTCCTCTGCAGGGTCTACTAAGATGTCCCGTATCGGAAAACGCACCATTGAAGTGCCGAAGGGCGTGACCGTCACGCTCGCCGGCCAGACGGTCTCGGTGAAGGGTCCCAAGGGCGAGCGCTCCTGGACGGTCGCCGACGAGATCGAGGTCACCCAGGCCGAAGACGGCCTGCACCTGGCGATCCGTGAGGACAACCAGCGTTCGCGGGCCATGTGGGGCCTGTCGCGTACCCTGGTCGACAACATGGTCGTCGGCGTCACCACCGGGTTTGAAAAGAGCCTGGACCTGGTCGGCGTCGGCTATCGTGCGGCGATGAAGGGCGATGCCCTGTCGCTGCAACTCGGCTTCTCCCACGAGGTCGACATCCAGCCGCCTGCCGGTGTCACCTTCGCGGTGCCCAAGCAGACGGAAATCAAGATCTCCGGTGCCGACAAACAGGCCGTGGGTCAGATCGCCGCCGTCATCCGCAAGCTGCGTCCGCCGGAGCCCTACAAGGGCAAGGGCGTCCGCTACACGGGCGAAAAGGTCCGGCGCAAGGAAGGCAAGAAGAAGTAGGTCATGGCTCTCTCTCTTCGACAACAAGCCCTGCGCCGCACAGAGCGCACTCGCCGTCGCCTGAAGGCTGTGGCCAATGGACGTCTGCGTCTGTCGGTGCACCGCTCGGACAAGAACATCTCGGCCCAGATCATCGACGACCTGAACGGCGTCACGATCGCTTCGGCCTCCTCGCTGGAAGGCGAGAAGGGCAAGAAGATCAAGGGTTCGAACGTCGCCGCCGCTGCCCTGATCGGCAAGCTGGTCGCCGAGCGCGCCATGGAGAAGGGCGTCAAGGACGTCGTCTTCGATCGCGGCGGCTATATCTATCACGGACGGGTGAAGGCGCTGGCAGATGCCGCGCGTGAAGCCGGCCTGAATTTCTAAGGGACGCGACAGATGGCGCAAACACCCCAACGTGGCGGCGGCGGCAACGATCGCAATCGTCGTGACAACCGCAACGCTCCTGTCGAAGGTCCGGAATCGGACATCGTCGAAAAGCTGGTGCACATCAATCGCGTCGCGGCCACGGTCAAGGGCGGACGCCGGTTCTCCTTCGCGGCCCTGATGGTCGTCGGCGACGGCAAGGGCCGCGTCGGTTTCGGTCACGGCAAGGCGCGTGAAGTGCCGGAAGCCATCCGCAAGGCGACCGAGGAAGCCAAGAAGACCATGATCCGCGTTCCGCTTCGCGAGAACCGCACCCTGCACCACGACGGCAACGGCCGTTGGGGCGCCGGCAAGATCATGATGCGCGCTGCCCCTCCCGGCACCGGCGTCATCGCCGGCGGTCCGATGCGTGCCGTACTCGAAACCCTCGGCGTCCAGGACGTCGTGGGCAAGTCGACCGGTTCCTCGAACCCCTACAACATGATCCGCGCCACGTTCGAGGCCCTCAAGGTCCAGTCGTCGCCCCGTCAGGTCGCGTCCAAGCGCGGCAAGAAGGTCGCCGATCTGATGGGTCGTCGCAATGACGGCGCCTCGGCTGTGGAAGCCGCGCCTGAAGCCCAGGAAGCCTGACCATGGCCAAGACCGAATCCAAAGCCACCGTCACCGTCCGTCAGACCGGCAGCCCGATCCGTCGCAAGTCGGACCAGCGCGCCACCCTGATGGGCCTGGGTCTCAACCGCATGGGCCGCGAGTCCACGCTGGAAGACACCCCCTCGGTCCGCGGCATGATCGCCAAGGTCGCGCACCTGACCGAGATCGTAGAGAAGTAGTCGCCATTGGGCGGCTGGTGTCATCACCGGCCGGCTGTTTGGCGAAGTGGTTAGTGACTAGTGATTAGTGGTTGGGATGGCGCAACGCCGGTGACCCGCAACCACTAATCACTAGCCACTAATCACCCAAAACAAACACAGCCGAGTCTGGCACGGCCAGGCGCTAGCACCCGAAAGGATCAGGCACATGAAACTGAACGAAATTCGCGACAACGAAGGCGCCCACAAGAAGCGCATGCGCGTCGGCCGCGGCCCGGGCTCGGGCAAGGGCAAGACCGCCGGTCGCGGCGTCAAGGGCCAGAAGTCGCGTTCGGGCGTCGCCATCGGCGGCTTCGAAGGCGGCCAGATGCCGCTTTACATGCGGATGCCCAAGCGCGGCTTCAACAACGCCAATGCCCTGAAGCTGGCCGAGGTCAACCTGTGGCGTCTGCAGGACGCTATCGACGCCGGCAAGATCGACATCAAGGGCGAGATCAAGGGCGACGCCCTGGTGGCCGCCGGTGTGATCCGTCGCGTCAAGGACGGCGTCCGCGTCCTCGGCACCGGCGAGATCAAGGCCAAGCTGAACCTGGTCGTCTGGTCGGCCTCGGCCGGCGCCGTCAAGGCGATCGAGGCCGCCGGCGGCACGATCGTCCAGGAGCGTATCGCCGCAGAAGCCAAGGCTGCTGCCCGCATCGAGAAGCGCAATGCTGCCAAGGGCAAGGCCCCGCCGGCCAAGGCCCCGCGCGGCGACGCCAACAAGATCTCGGCCCGCACCACACGGACGGCCGCGAAGAAATAAGCTTGAAGGGCACCCTCGCTAAGCGGGTGCCCTTCGCCTATCTGGACGAAGGCGCGGGATTCACTTCCGATGCGCCGCGTTCTGACAAGTCGGGGTGACGAGACATGGCTTCGGCCGCCGAACAACTCGCAGCAAACATGAACATGGGCTCGTTCGCCAAGGCGACCGAGCTGCACAAACGTCTGCTGTTCACGATCATGGCGCTTCTGATCTATCGCATCGGCACCTATGTGCCGGTGCCCGGGATCAATTCCGAAGCCTTCCTGGCCTTCTTCCAGAACCCGGACAGCCAGCGCGGCGTGCTGGACATGGTCAACATGTTCTCCGGCGGTGCCGTCGAGCGGTTCGCGGTCTTCGCCCTGAACGTGATGCCCTACATCTCGGCGTCGATCATCGTCCAGCTGATGGGGGCCGTTTATCCGCCCTGGGAGAAGCTGAAGAAGGAAGGCGGCGAGAGCGGCCGCAAGCAGCTGAACCAGTACACCCGCTATCTGACCGTGGTGCTGGCCCTGTTCCAGTCGACCGGCATTGCCTTCGGCCTGAATGCCCAGCCCAATCTGATCGACGAGCCCGGTCTGTTCTTCATCGTCTCGACCGTCACCGTCCTGACCGGCGGCACGATGTTCCTGATGTGGCTCGGCGAGCAGGTGACGGCGCGCGGCGTCGGCAACGGCATCTCCCTGATCATCTTCGCCGGGATCGTGGCGGTCCTGCCGGGCACCGTGGCCCGCATGTTCGGCCTCGCCCAGCAGGGTCAGATCTCGGCCTTCACCCTGCTGTTCTTCGCGGCCCTGTCGATCGCCGTGGTGGTCTTCATCGTCTTCATGGAACGCGCCCAGCGCCGGCTGCTGATTCAGTATCCCAAGCGCCAGGAAGGCAACCGGATGGCGGGCGGTGAACGGTCGTTCCTGCCGCTGAAGGTCAACACCGCCGGTGTCATTCCGCCGATCTTCGCCTCGTCGCTGCTGCTGCTGCCGACCACGGTCGCCCAGATGACGGCCAATGCCGATCTGCCCGCCTGGATGGGCTGGCTGCCGCTGGTCACCGCCCAGATGCAACACGGCCAGCCGGTGTTCATGCTGCTGTACGGCGCGCTGATCATCTTCTTCTGCTTCTTCTACACCTCGATCACCTTCAATCCGGAAGACACGGCCGAGAACCTGCGCAAATACGGCGGCTTCCTGCCGGGCATTCGTCCGGGCAAGCGGACAGCCGAGTATCTGGACTATGTCCTCACGCGCCTGACCGTGATCGGGGCGGCCTACATCACGGCGGTCTGCCTGTTGCCCGAGCTGATGATGGCCAACTCCGGAATGGGCGCGGCGGTCATCGGGGGCACCTCGATCCTGATCGTGGTGTCGGTGACCATGGACACCGTCGCCCAGATCCAGTCCCAGCTGCTGGCCCACCAGTACGAAGGCCTGATCAAGAAGGCCAAACTGCGTGGTCGGGGCCGGACAGCCGGCAAGGGCGTCTCCGCCCCCGCCCGACGATAGAGCCGGTCGGAGGGCCGCAATGAACCTGATCCTGTTCGGACCGCCTGCGGCGGGCAAGGGTACCCAAGCCAAGAGGCTGGTCGAGACCCGCGGCATGGTGCAGCTGTCGACCGGTGACATGCTGCGCGAGGCGATCGCCTCAGGTTCCGAACTGGGCCGCGAGTGTCAGGCGATCATGTCGCGCGGCGATCTGGTGTCTGACGCCATCGTCATCGCCCTGATCGAGGCCCGGCTCAAGGAAGCCGGGGACGCCGGCGGGGCGATCTTCGACGGCTTCCCGCGTACCGTGGCCCAGGCTGTTGCCCTCGATGCCATGCTGGCCAAGCTCGGCAAGCAGATCGACCATGTCATCCGGCTGAAGGTCGATGATACCGCCCTCCTGGACCGCGTCGCCGTCCGTTTCGCCGACCAAGGCCGCCCCGACGACAATCCGGACAGTTTCAAGGTCCGGCTGGACGCCTACAACCGCAACACCGCGCCGCTGCTGCCCTATTATGCGGACAAGGGTTTGCTGAGCGAGATCGACGGCATGGGCCCCATCGCGACCGTCGCCGCGGCCATCGACACTGTGCTGGACGGCTCCGCCGCCTGAGCCTGAACGGACCGGTTCCCTGTCCCGCGCGGCTGCCCGTGCGTGATAGGATCGTCCGGTGAAGTCTGAAGCCCCACTGCTGAACAGGGACCGGCTGCGCAAGCTGGGTGTCGTCCTCGGCGTCAGCGCCGCGCATCTGCTTGTCTTCAGTGTCATGGGCCGCACCGGGGAACCGGCCCGGCCGCCGGTGCCGGCGTCCCCGATCGAGGTCTTCCTGTTCCGCCCGCCGCCCCCGCCGTCGCCGCCGTCCGTCCAGGCCGCGCGCCTTCCGGGCGGCACTGCCCCGGCGGCACCCTCGCGGATCCATCTTCCGCCAACGCCGGCCGACAGGCTGCCGGAACTGCCCGCGCCGCCGGTCCAGGCCTCCGAGCCGGCCCTGGTCGTCGGACAGGCACCGTTCGCAGGCCCGATCCCGGCGATGGGGCAGGGGGGTGCAGGGGTCGGAACCGGCTCGGGCGACGGCAACGGCTCCGGATCCGGCGGTATCGGGCCCATGATCCTGCGCCCCGCCACCTCGGCCGAAATCGAGTCGGTCGCCCCGCTATCGGTCCGGGGCAGGCGCCGGCCGGCGGGCCGGGTGGTGGTCAATTGCGTCATTCGCACCGACCAGCGTCTTGATGACTGCCGGATCGTCGAGGAAAGTCCTCGCGGTTTCGGGTTCGGCGAGCAGGCGCTGAGAGCCACCGCCTTCTTCCGCTTTCGCCCGCCCATGACCGCCGCCGGTCGGCCGATCGAGGGCCAGCGGGTCACCACCTTCGTCAGCATGGGCGGCCGCGACGGGCGCTGAGACCGGGGCCAGGGGGCGGTAACCCGTTGACGAGCCATGAATCCCCTGTATAAGGCCCGCTTCCGCGAAGGACGTCGGCGCTCCTGGTCTGTTGACCGGAGCGTTTGTTGCGTCCGTCAACGCGTATCTGGAGAGCTTCGTGGCCCGTATCGCTGGTGTCAACATCCCGACCAACAAGCGCGTAGAGATCGCGCTGCAGTACATCCATGGCATCGGCGCCCACGCCGCCAAGGAAATCACCGCCAAGGTGGGCATTGAGTCTGCCCGCCGGGTGAACCAGCTGACTGACGCTGAAGTGCTGCAGATCCGCGAGACGATCGACCGCGATCACACGGTCGAGGGCGACCTGCGCCGCGAGACCTCCATGAACATCAAGCGTCTGATGGACCTGGCCTGCTATCGCGGCCTGCGTCACCGCAAGGGCCTGCCGGTCCGCGGCCAGCGCACCCATACCAACGCCCGCACCCGCAAGGGTCCCGCCAAGCCGATCGCCGGCAAGAAGAAGTAAGACAGACACATGGCCAAGGAACCGGGTCGCGTAAAGAAGCGCGAGCGCAAGAACATCACCTCGGGCGTCGCCCACGTGAATGCGTCCTTCAACAACACCATGATCACGATCACCGATGCCCAGGGCAACGCGATCTCGTGGTCGTCGGCCGGACACATGGGCTTCAAGGGTTCGCGCAAATCGACCCCCTACGCCGCCCAGATGGCTGCCGAAGACGCGGGCAAGAAGGCCCAGGAACACGGCGTCAAGACGCTGGAAGTCAACGTCTCGGGTCCCGGTTCCGGCCGTGAGTCGGCCCTGCGCGCCCTGCAGGCGGTCGGCCTGACCATCACCACCATCCGCGACGTCACGCCGATGCCGCACAACGGTTGCCGTCCGCCCAAGCGCCGCCGCGTCTAAGCCTGCTTCGACCGACTATCTAACTCCGCCCGTGTCCTGCCGCCCCTGACGAGGAGCGAGGGACCGGCGCTCCGTTTTCGAGGGACACACATGATCGAACGTAACTGGCAAGAGCTGATCCGTCCCGAGAAGCCGCAGATCGAGGCGAGCTCCGACCCGCAGCGCAAGTCGCGCCTGGTTGCCGAGCCCCTGGAACGCGGCTTCGGCGTGACGCTCGGCAATGCCCTGCGCCGCGTGCTCCTGTCGTCGCTGCAAGGCGCCGCCGTGACCGCGATCCAGATCGACGGTGTCGTTCACGAGTTCTCGTCGCTGGAAGGCGTTCGGGAAGACGTCGTCGACATCGTGTTGAACATCAAGCAACTGGCGCTGCGCATGCACGCTGAAGGCCCCAAGCGCATGACCCTGCGCGCCACGGGCCCCGGTGCCGTGACCGCCGGCCAGATCGACGTCCCGTCGGACATCGAGGTGCTGAACCCCGACCACGTGATCTGCACGCTCGACGAGGGTGCCTCGGTGCGCATGGAACTGACCGTCCAGAACGGCAAGGGCTATGTCGCCTCCGAGCTGAACCGTCCGGAAGACGCCCCGATCGGTCTGATCGCCGTCGACGCCCTGTATTCGCCGGTCAAGCGCGTCGCCTATCGCGTCGAGCCGACCCGTCAGGGCCAGTCGCTGGACTATGACAAGCTGATCCTCGAGGTCGAGACGAACGGCGCGGTCTCGCCGGTGGACGCCGTGGCCTATGCCTCGCGCATCCTCCAGGACCAGCTGCAGATCTTCATCACCTTCGACGAGCCCAAGAAGGCCGTGGAAGCCGTCGACGGCAAGCCGGATCTGCCCTTCAACCCGGCCCTGCTGAAGAAGGTGGACGAGCTGGAGCTGTCGGTGCGTTCGGCCAACTGCCTGAAGAACGACAACATCGTCTACATCGGCGACCTGATCCAGAAGACCGAGGGCGAGATGCTTCGCACCCCGAACTTCGGCCGCAAGTCGCTGAACGAGATCAAGGAAGTGCTCGCGACGATGGGCCTCTCGCTCGGCATGGATGTGCCGAACTGGCCGCCCGAGAATATCGAAGACCTGGCCAAGAAGTTCGACGACCAGATCTAGTTTCAACCCTCCGCCCCAAGCCTTCGAGGCTGACGGAGCGGTTAGAATGTGAGAACCCCAGGTCCGGTCTTCCGGAAACCAGGGTGAGTAGGAGAGACCCCGATGCGCCACGGCGCCGCCTATCGCAAGCTCGGTCGTACGAGCGCACACCGGACCGCCATGTTCGCCAACATGGCCGCGTCGCTGATCAAGCATGAGCAGATCACGACCACGCTTCCCAAGGCGAAGGAACTGCGTCCCTTCGTCGAGAAGCTGGTCACGCTCGCCAAGAAGGGCGACCTGCATGCACGCCGTCAGGCCATCAGCCACGTCCGTGACGTGCCGCAGGTTGGCAAGCTGTTCGAGACGATCGGCCCGCGCTACGCCGACCGCAACGGCGGCTACATCCGCATCATGAAGGCCGGCTACCGTCACGGCGACAACGCCGCCATGGCCGTGATCGAGTTCGTCGATCGCGACACCGCCGCCAAGGGCTTGGACTCGGGTCCGGTCTATGCCGTCGAGGGCGACGAAGAAGCGTAAGCACGCTTCCCGTCCGGGGCTTGAGAAAAGGGCGGCTGGTGCGAACCGGTCGCCCTTTTTCATTGTCCGGCGGTCACCAGATAAGGTTCAGGGAGGACCCATGCCCACAGCCGACCATGTATCCATCCTCCGCTACCGCCCTGACCACGCCGCCGCATGGCGGTCGCTGAACGAGGACTGGCTGCGCGCCGGTGGCTATGCGCTGGAGGCCAAGGACCAGCTGGTCCTCAGCGACCCGCAGGGCGTCATTCTCGACCGGGGCGGGCACATCTATATCGCCGAACGTGACGGGGAAGCCGTCGGCTGCTGTTCGGTCATGATCATGGCCGACGGCGGCTTTGAGGTCGGCAAGATGGCCGTGACAGGGAGTGCGCGGGGCCTCAACCTCGGCTGGCGACTGCTGGAGGCCTGCGAGGCGGCGGCACGGGCGGCAGGGGCGTCGCGCCTGTATCTGGAAACCAATGTGGCCCAGACCCACGCCATCGCCCTCTACCACCGTTTCGGCTTTGTCGACCTGCCGGCCCAGCCGACGCCCTATGCCCGCTGCAACGTCTGGATGGAAAAGCCGCTCTGAGGGCTACTCCTTCGACAGATCCTGCCTCCGGAACCAGGCGAGGGCCCCGGCCAGCGGCAGGATGGTCCACAGCGCCAGCCCGGTCAGGGACCGCCAGACGGTGTCATCCGTCAGGGGCGCGGCCAGGGCGCCGGGTGCCACCGCGGCCTTCAGGGTGTCATAGGCCAGGCCCGGCAGCAGCAGTTGCGGCAGCCACATCTGCGGTTCCCACCCCAGCAGCGGCATGGCGGTGCCGATGATCCCCTGCACGAAGCCGAGCGCCCAGGGTACGAACAGCGCCGCCAGCAGCGAGCGGGACATCACCGCCGTCAGCAGGGCGATCAGGGTGAACTGGACGATGCGCACATAGGACAGGAACCAGACGAGCGCCGCACGCCCGGCCTCCGCGACGTCCATTGAGAAGCTCATGCCGCGCTCATAGACCACCGCCTGGGCGATCCCGAAGATGACGCTGGCTACGAGGAAGGTCAGGCTCACGGCGATGGCCAGCAGCTTGACCAGTCCGACCTTGGCGAGGATCAGTGAGATGCGGTCATTGCGCGCGCTGATCAGCCGCCAGGACTCCCAGCGGTAGTCGCCGGCATAGATGGTCGCCGCGGCGATCAGCATGCAGATCAGGATCACGCCATTGGCGCTGCCCGCGGCCGCGAACGAGAAGGCATCGGCCAGATTTACCGGTTCCACGGATGCGGGGAGGACCAGACCAGCCTTGTCGGCGGCTTCCTCGCCCTTGGACTTGCTGATCATGTGGAAGAAGACGCCGCCGACGGCGAACAGGAGTGGCGTCAGCACGACGCTGACGAACACCTGAAGGCGGTTGAGCGAGAACCGGTAGACCTCGGCCCGGAGTGCATCAGCCAGCATGGGGGGCCTCCGGGGCGCGGACAGAGCCGGTTTCGGTGAAGAAGACGCTTTCCAGATCAGCGCCGACCCAGCGGGCCTCGTCGATCTCGATCCCGGCTTCCACGAGCGCGCGGATCAGGGCGGGCCCCTCGGCGCGTGGAACGTTGGCGAGGATGCCGGTTCCGTCCCGCGAACCGCGGGTGCCGAGAATGCCGAGGACCTGTTCGGCCGGCTTGACCGAAAGACGCAGTTGCTCGCCCGATGCCGTCAGTTCGCTGACCGCGCCTTCGCGCACCAGCCGTCCCCTGTGCAGGATCGCCACGCGGTCGCAGACGCGCTGCACTTCCTGCAGCTGGTGGCTGGCCAGAACGACGGTCACGCCGTCGTCATGGGCCAGGCTGCGGATCAGGGCGCGCATCTCCTGGATGCCGGGGGGATCCATGCCGCTGGTCGGTTCATCCAGAATGATCAGCTCGGGCTTGCTGATCAGGGCGGCGGCGACGCCGAGGCGCTGCATCATGCCGACCGAGAAGCTCCGCACCTTGCGGTCCGCCGCCTCGGACAGGCCGACCCGGTCCAGCCAGTGGGGAATGTCCGCCGTCCCGCCGATGCCGTGCTCCAGCGCCAGCCAGCGCAGGACCTGCCGGGCGGTCAGATAGGGGGGATAGCGCGGGGTCTCGATCATCGAGCCAGTCAGGCGCATGTGGGCGATGTCGCCGACGGGCCCGTTCATGATGGTCGCCGTGCCGTCCGTCGGCCGGATCAGGCCCAGCAGGATGCGGAACAGGGTCGACTTGCCGGCTCCGTTGGGCCCCAGCACGCCATAGACCCCGCCTCGCGGGATCGAGAGGTCCAGCCCGTCGAGGGCGCGGACGGTTCCGTAGGTCTTGGTCAGACCCCTGGTTTCGATCACAGCTGTCATGGCCGCAGCTTGGCCCTGCCGGGCCGCTCTACGCAAGGCAGCATGGCATTAAGCTTTCGCAACCTCGGCGGGCCGAACCTCCATACCGAAGACGATCAGCTCACCATCAGGGGCCAGCACCAGCAGTTCGCGCTGGCCATAGGGTTTGTCGGCCGGACCATGAACGTCCCCGGGCGGCAGGGTGTCGAGCTTCGCCTTCAGCTCGGCGTAAAGGGCGTCAACGTCCCGAACGTCGATATAGTAGGCGAAGCGCCTGCGGCCGGCCGCAGTCCGGTCTTCTTCGGCTTCCAGCAGCCGGAAGCCGACCGTCTCCCGGTGGATGTAGGCATAGCCGTCCTGACGGAACGGCACGGTGAAGCCCAGTATGTCGGTGAAGAAGTCCAGCGCCTTCTGCAGGTCGGGGACATGCAGGAAGGGCGTCACCTGTTCGAATTGGGTCATGGCGGCCTCCGTCCCCAACCTGCCATGGGGCTGACGACAACGCACCTGTCCGCTAGAAGGCCCTCCCGCCCGGATCGCCCCATGTCTGTCCTGTCCCGTCTCCGCACCCAACGCGCCGCCCTTGCCTTCATCTTCGTGACGGCGGTGCTTGATATTGTGGCGATGGGGATCATCATTCCGGTGCTGCCGGTCCTGATCGAGGATTTCGTCGGCTCCAACGCCCGCGCCGGCATCATCAACGGCGTCTTCGTGGCCCTGTGGGCGGGGATGCAGTTCCTCTGTTCCCCCATCATCGGCTCGCTCTCGGATCAGTACGGCCGCCGGCCGGTGATCCTGATCAGCTGCGCGGGCCTGTCGCTCGACTATATGCTGATGGCCCTGGCCCCCGACCTGTGGTGGCTGGCGCTGGGGCGGATCATCGCCGGCATCACCTCATCCAGCTTTACGACCATCTATGCCTATATGGCGGACATCACCGCCCCGGAGAAACGCGCCCGCGCCTTCGGCCTGATCGGCGCAGCCTTTTCCGCCGGTTTCGTGCTGGGGCCCTTGCTGGGCGGCGTCCTCGGCGAGTTTGGCCCGCGCGTACCCTTCTGGTTCGCGGCAGCCCTGTCGGCGGTGGCCTTCTTCTACGGCCTGCTGGTCCTGCCCGAGAGCCTGCCGGTCGAAAAGCGGATGAAGTTCAGCTGGAAGAGGGCCAACCCGGTCGGGGCCCTGATCCTGCTCAGGCGGAATACGGAGCTCGCCGGCCTCTCGGTCGTGAATTTCCTGCTCTATTTCGCCCACCACCTCTTCACCGCAGTGTTCGTTCTCTACGCCGCCTATCGCTACAGCTGGGGGCCGAAGGAAGTCGGTCTGCTGCTGGCCCTGGTCGGGGTGCTGGACATGCTGGTGCAGGGCGTCCTGGTCGGACCGGTCGTCAAGCGGCTGGGGGACCGGATGACCATGGTGCTGGGGCTGGTGGGCGGCACCGTCGGGATCGCGGCCATGGGCTGGGCGCCCGACGGGCTGATCTTCATCCTCGCCATGCTGCCCAATGCCCTGTGGGGCCTGGCCATGCCGACGCTGCAATCGCTGATGACCCGTCATGTCGGCGAGGACGAGCAGGGCCAGTTGCAGGGCGCGAACATGAGCGTGGCCTCGATCGCCGGGGTCATGTCGCCACTGTTCTTCGGCTGGGTCTATTCCTTCTCGGTCGGCGACGGGGCGGTCGGGACGCGGGCCTGGATCGCGGAGACCTTCGCGCCGGCGTCGGGCTGGATTCAGCTTGCCGCCGTCCGGATCCTGACCGATCCGGGGTTGGCCTTCTATCTCGCTGCGGTGTCCCTGCTGCTCGCCGCCCTGATCGGCTGGTGGGTGGGGCGGCAGGCGGAACGTCAGGAACCGGCCGCGGTGCAGGATGCGCCCCTGCCTTGATACGGTCCAGAATTCGTAGCGGAATGGCGTGGCCTCAATGCCCCAGACTCCCCGGATGACCATGAAGATCCAGACCGTCGCCCTCGCTGCTGCCCTGTTCCTCTCGGCCTGCAGCCAGTCGAACGACAGCCAGGCCCAGGACGCCGTCTTTGCCGAGAACCGTGTGGTACCCGGTGATGCCCTGGCCATGAAGTCCAGCTTCGCGCCCGTGGTTCGCACCGCCGCCCCGGCGGTCGTCAACATCTCGGCGCGCGGTGTCCAGCAGGTTCGGGATCCCTTCTGGGGCATCCCCGGCCAGCGTCAGACCGGCTCGGTCGGTTCGGGCGTGATCGTCCGCCCCGACGGTGTGGTGGTGACCAACAACCACGTGATTGCGAACATGCAGCAGATCCGGGTCACCCTGAACGACCGGCGCGAGTTCAACGCCCGTGTGGTGCTGGCGGATGAGCGTTCCGACATCGCTGTGCTTCAGCTTGAAGGCGTCAACGAGCGCCTGCCGACCCTGAACATCGACGATCGGGAGGAGCAGCAGATCGGCGATCTGGTGCTGGCCATCGGCAATCCGTTCGGCGTCGGCCAGACGGTGACCAATGGCATCATCTCGGCCCTGAACCGAACCGAAACGGGCATTTCGGACAGCGGCTCCTTCATCCAGACCGATGCGGCCATCAACCCGGGCAATTCCGGCGGGGCGCTGGTCGACATGGACGGCGACCTGATCGGTATCAACACCGCCATCTTCTCGCGCTCGGGCTCCTCGTCCGGTGTCGGCTTTGCCGTACCGGCCGCCATGGTCAAACGCGTCGTCGATTCCGCGGTCGGCGGCGCCACCGCCGTGGTCCGGCCCTGGCTGGGCGTGAAGGGTGAGGGCGTGTCAGCGGATATGGCCCGCAGCCTCGGCCTCGAGCGGCCGCAGGGCCTGGTCGTGACAGAGGTCTGGCCGAATGGCCCCGGTGTCCGCGCCGGGCTGCGCGAAGGCGATGTCATCACCGCGGTCGACGGTGCCGAGGTCAACGACCAGGGCGGGCTGAATTTCCGTGTCGGCACCCGCGCCCCGAACGACACCGTCGAGGTCACCGTCCTGCGCGACGGTCGCCGTGAGACCGTGAGCGCCCGGGTGCAACCGCTGCCGGGCGATGCCGGCACCGAAAATGCGACGATGGTTCGCTCCGGCGTGCTCTCGGGGGCCCAGGTGCTGGCCCTCAATCCCGCACTGGCCGACAGTCTCGGCGGGGATCCCTTCGCCAGCGGAGTGATTGTCGGACGGGTCCAGCGCGGCAGTTACGCCAACCGGGTCGGGCTGCAGGGCGGCGATATCATCCTGACCGTCAACGGACGGGCCGTCACCGAAGTGCAGCAGCTGGTGGACGTCGGCCGCGGCTCGGAACTGACCATCAACCGCCGCGGTCAGCGGATCAGCGGGGTGATCCGTTAGGTCCGGATCGGCGCGGCAATCGACCAGGTGTGGCCGAAGGGGTCCATGACCCGGCCATAGCGGTCGCCCCAGAACTGGTCGGCCAGCGGCATCAGCGGCACGGCACCGGCGGTCAGCGCCCGGTTCCACCATTCGTCAGCGTCATCGACCTGCAGATGCAGGGCAAAGCCCTTGGGCACGATGTCCGCCTCATTTCCATATTCGGGAAACTCATCCGACAGCATGACCAGGCCATCGTTGATCAGCAGGCGACTGTGCAGCAGCCGCTCGCCGTCTTCGGCCAGATTGCGGAACAGCTCCTCGGCTCCGAAGGCCGCCTGATAGAATTCAACGGCCGCCTGACCGCCGCGCGAGGGTATGGTCAGATAGGGGATGACACCGCCGGGCGGTACGAGGTCGGATTCGGCCATGTCGCTCTCCTTTGCCGGGCCCACACTAACGCGTGAAAAGCGCGCCCGGAACGCCTAACTGTGGGGGTGCATGACCGATCTGTTCGAAGCCTCCGGCATCCATCCTCCTGACGCGCCCCTGGCCGACCGGTTGCGACCGCGCACGCTGGAAGAGGTCGTGGGCCAGGACCATCTGCTGGGCGAGGGCGGACCGATCCGGCGCATGGTCGAGGCCGGGCGGCTGGGGTCGATGATCCTGTGGGGGCCGCCGGGCACCGGCAAGACCACCATCGCCCGCCTGCTGGCCCAGGCCGCCGGCTATCAGTTCCAGCAGATCAGCGCGGTCTTCTCCGGCGTCGCCGACCTGAAGAAGGCCTTCGAGGCCGCCCGGATGCGCCGCGCCGCCGGCCAGTCGACCCTGCTGTTCGTCGACGAGATCCACCGCTTCAACCGCGCCCAGCAGGACGGATTCCTGCCGTTCGTGGAGGAGGGGATCGTCACCCTCGTCGGGGCGACCACGGAAAATCCTTCGTTCGAACTGAACGGGGCCCTGCTGTCTCGGTCACAGGTCTATGTGCTCAGGCGGCTGGACGATGCGGCGCTCGATCAACTATTGATTCGAGCCGAGGCGCAGGAGGGCAAGGCCCTGCCGCTGACGCCGGAATCCCGCCACGCCCTGCTGGCGCTCGCGGATGGCGACGGGCGCTATCTGCTCACCATGTCCGAGGTCCTGTTCGATCTGACCTCGACGGAGCCGCTGGATGTCCAGGCCCTGGCCGGCATCCTGCAGAAGCGCGCGCCTGCTTACGACAAGAGTAGAGAAGAGCATTATAACCTCATATCTGCACTGCATAAATCGGTTCGAGGTTCTGACCCCGATGCGGCCCTCTACTGGCTCGCACGGATGCTGAACGGCGGCGAGGATCCGCTGTATCTGGCCCGTCGGATCGTACGCATGGCGGTCGAGGATATCGGCGAGGCCGACCCCCTGTCCCTGCTGGTCGCCAACGCGGCCAAGGACACCTACGACTTCCTCGGCTCCCTCGAAGGCGAACTGGCCCTGGCCCAGGCCGTCGTCCACCTCGCCACCGCGCCCAAGTCCGTCGGAGTCTATGAGGCCTTCAAGGCGGCCAAGCGGGCGGCCGCCGAGACCGGTTCGCTGATGCCCCCGGCCCACATCCGCAACGCCCCGACCCGGCTGATGAAGTCACTCGGCTACGGAAAGGGCTATCAGTACGACCCATCCACTCCCGAGGGTTTTTCGGGTGCCAACTTCTTCCCCGACGAAATGGAGCGCCGGGTGTTCTACGCCCCGAAGGGTGAGGGGCACGAGGCCAAGGTCAAGGAGCGGCTGGAGCGGTGGGCGGCATTGCGGGCGGCCCGACCCGGCGAGGCCGGTGGCTGAAGTTTCCCTTGCGGCAAATTTGATTTACAATTTGGCGATCGATCAACCTTGGGAGGGGACCATGACCGATATGACCGTGAAGACGCCCTGGCACCTGTGGGCGGTGGGCGTCATCGCCCTGCTGTGGAACGCCTACGGCGGCTACGACTACACGATGAGCATGACCCAGGGGGCCGCCTATCTGGCCTCTGCCGGCATGACACCGGATCAGATCGCCTACTATGAGGCCATGCCGGTCTGGATGACCGCGATCTGGGCGGTCGGTGTCTGGGGCGGGGTGCTGGGCTCGCTTCTGCTGCTGCTGCGCAACAAGCTGGCCTTTCCGGTCTTCGCCGTCTCGTTCGGGGCCTTCCTGTTCAGCCTGCTCTACACCTATGGCCTCAGCGACGGTGGCAAGGTGATGGGCTTCATGATGCAGGACGGGGTCAAGGTGGCCTCGTCGATGATCATCATATTCAACGTCGTCATCGCCGCCTGCTGCGCCTTCTTCACCCGCTATGCGTGGATGATGGCGAAGGGCGGCGTCCTGCGTTGAGGGGCTGACGGACGGTCGGTCTTTCGCCTATGCAGGCGCGGTGACCAACCGTACCCCCGTCTCCCTGAGCGAAGCCGACATCGCCGCCGTCCGCTCATGGGTGATCCATGAGGATGAGGCCGTGATCGCCTTCAACAAGCCCGCCGGCCTGTCCAGCCAGGGCGGCCGCATCCAGGCGCATACGCTGGACGACCTGCTGTGGGCCTTCGCCCGCTCGAACGGAAAGCGGCCTGATCTGGTGCATCGGCTGGATCGCGACACCTCGGGCGTCATTCTCGCCGCCAGGACCAAACCCGCGGCGGGCTTTCTCGGAAAGGCGATGCAGGCGCGGCGGTTCAGGAAGACCTATCTGGCGCTGCTTTCGGCGGCGCCGGAGCCGAGGTCCGGGACCATAGATACACCGCTGCTGCGGCAGGAGATCGGCCGCGAGAGCTATATGCGGGCCGTCACCGCCGACACGCCGGATGCCCAGGCCGCCCTCAGCCGTTACCGCACCCTGTCGGCGTCCGATGACGGAGCCTTGGTCGAACTGGACCCGGCGACGGGCCGGATGCATCAGCTGCGGGTCCATATGGCCTCTATCGGTCGTCCCCTGGCGGGCGACGCCCGCTACGGTGGAGCCCTGACCTTTGCCGGCCGCGCCGCGCCGCGCCTGATGCTGCATGCCGCCAGACTCACCTTCCCCCATCCGGAAGGCGGCTACCGCACGGTGGAAGCCCCTCCGCCGGAGGATTTCGAGGCGCTGAAGGCCGCAGCAGGGCTTTAGCCCGCGCGTCCGGCTTTCGGACGGCGGCCCGTCACCCGCCAGCCGTCATTGGCGGTGGAGCCGGCGCTCAGCGCCCGCCGCGGGACAGCTGGCGATATTCGACCAGACGCTCCTTGTCGCGCCGCACCTGATCCGAGACGGCGTGGTCGACGTCCAGCGAGGCGTAACGAACCCAGCCTTCGACGCCCAGCTTGTCCTGGATCGCCGCCACCGGTGTGCGCCAGCGGAAATAGGACAGCCAGCTGACCAGCACGCCCAGCACGGCGGCCAGGCCTTGCAAGGCGCGAAAACCCGCCTCGCCGGTCTCCGGCACGGGTTCCAGCGCCAGCACCGCCAGACCGACGACCAGCACCAGCGGCGTCATGATCCGCTGGGCCCAGCGCATCCAGTAGCGCTCGCGACGCACCCGCCACAACTCCATCTGGACATGCTTTTCGAGGTATTCCATCCGCGCGCCCAGCCACATGGTCAGCCGGGTCAGATACTGCGCCCGCTGGCCCCAGCCCTTGCCGTCCTGCTGGAACTGGGTCTCGGCCTGGTCGGCCATGGCCCGGGCGCTGGTAAACAGGTTCTGCAGCTCACGGGTCCGTTGCACGATCTCGCGCGACAGTTCGTAGGAGTCATTCTCGAGCTGGAACCGGTACTGGATGAACAGCACGGCCTGCAGGCCCCAGTAGAGACCGAGCGCCGCGATCATGGCCCCGGCGGCCAGACCCAGCCCCATCGCCGCCGATCCGGTCCAGCCCGTGAACAGGCCCGGCCCAAGGATGGCGAGGGCGGCAAAGGCGGCAAGGGCCCCGGCCTGGCTCAACCGCTTCACAGTGACGTGCATCAGCAGCGCCTGGAACACCCGCCGGCCATAGCCGTGGATCCGGCTGCGAATGTCAGTGTCGACCGGAAACCGTTCCTCGATCTGGCGGCTGAACAGGACGTGGAACCGGTCCGGCTTCCCGTCCGTCTCCCAGAAGGGAAAGATGTCGAGCGGCTGGTTGAAATACTCGTCGATGTGAGAGCCCACGATCGCCTCGGCCTCGGGCGTCGCGGCAAAATACTCGCTCTCGGAAATGGGTCGCAGAATGCCGTCGCCGCCGCGCAAGGCCTCGCGGCCGTGGCTCGGGGTCGGCGGCGGAACCGCCCGGTGCGGGCTGTCCTGGGCTCCGGGCGGCGGCGGATTCGGCGCGGCCTGCAGCCGGGCGTCCTCGCCGTGACCGCCATGGCCCCCGTCATGCGGAGTCCCGTGGCCGTCATGACCGTGGTTGTGAGCGTCGTGCGACATGGCGCTTCGGCGGTCCCTTGAACTGTCAGCCCTGTAGTATGGCAGATCGCGCCGCAGGGCGGGCGGCGTTCCCCTCGGGCGCGAAGCGGCACCTCTGGCTGAATATCGGCGTTAACCCTGCCTCGTGGTCAAGTGAAGTTTCAGTCAGAACGGATATCGCGCCATGGCGGCGGCACAGCCGAGCAACGGAATCAACAGCAGGGCTTCCAGCCTGACCCATGTCCGCGCCCGCTTCATCTCCGGGGCGGGGGGCGTGAAGGCTTCCGCGCCTGCCGCTGCCCTGCGCCAGCGAATGAACAGAAGCGTCGGCCCGATCGATACCAGGCCCAGCACGACAAACAGGCCCACCTTGCCCCAGAAGAACGGATTGGCCTCATAGAAGGCCCATCCCTTGCCGCCCCAGATCACCCGGCAGATGCCGATGACGACCGCGAGACCGGCAACCAGGCCGTAACCGGCGTCGACTCTCGTCAGTCGGGCGGGATTGATGGTGGCGTCCTTCAGCATCACCCCCTCCATGGCCAGCAGGGCGATGAGTCCGAAAACGGTGATGTGGTGGACAATGGCCAGTCCAAGATCGAGCAAGCGCGCCTCCTTCGTTTTGCCGCCGGGTCGAGTATAAGCCCCGCATCATGACACGTTTTCTGATCGTTGCAGCCGGGGGTGCCCTCGGCGCTGTCGCCCGCTACGGGGTCGGACGCCTGCTGCCCGCCGGCGGCTGGCCGTGGGCCACGCTGACGGTCAATGTCGCCGGCGGCCTGCTGATGGGGCTGCTGGCGGGCTGGCTTGCCTTCCGCGGCGGGGTGCAGGGCGAGTCCATCCGCCTGTTCGCCGCCGTCGGAGTTCTCGGAGGCTTCACCACCTTCTCGGCCTTTTCGCTGGAGGCGGCGCTGTTGATCGAGCGCCGTCAATTGGCCATGGCGGGCGGCTATGTCCTCGCCTCGGTGATCCTGTCGATCGCCGCCCTGTTTCTCGGCCTGATGGTCGCCCGCCGCGCCTTCGGAGCCGCCCTTTGACCGATGAACCCATCCAGGACGCCCCTGACGCTCCCAAGCGCGAGGTCCTGACCATCTATGTCGCCGAGGCTGAGGACGGCATCCGGCTGGACCGCTGGTTCCGCCGGCGCTGGCCGCACCTGTCCAACATCCAGGTGCAGAAGATGGCCCGCAGCGGCCAGATCCGCGTCGACGGTGCCCGTATCAAGCCCGAAGGCCGCCTGACCGCCGGTGCCGCCGTGCGCGTCCCGCCGATCCCGGACGACACCTCGCGCCAGGCCGGCGACGTCCACACCCTGTCCCCGCAGGACATCAAGTTCGCCAAATCCCTCGTGCTCTACGAGGACGACATGGTCATCGCCATCAACAAGCCCCACGGCCTCGCCGTCCAGGGCGGCACCAAGACCAGCCGCCACGTCGACCGCCTCCTGTCGGCCTGGGGGGAGGGGATGGACCGCCCGCGTCTGGTTCATCGCCTCGACCGCGACACCTCCGGCGTCCTCCTGCTCGGCAAGGGCCCCGAGGCGGCCAAGCGGCTGGCGGGAGCCTTCGCCCGGCGTCAGGCGAAGAAGACCTACTGGGCCATCGTCATCGGCAATCCCAAGCCCTCGGCCGGCCAGATCGACATGCCGCTGAAGAAGACCGGCATCAACGATTTCGAGATGATGCGCCCCGCCGACCGCAAGGACCCCCGCGCCGAACCGGCCGAGACCGCCTTCGCCACCATCAGCCGCGCTGCGCACCGGGCCAGCTGGATGGCCTTGCGCCCCTTCACCGGCCGGACCCACCAGCTGCGCGCCCACATGGCCGGCATCGGCCACCCGATCCTGGGCGATCCCAAATACGGGGACGAAAAGTCGAAGGAGCTGTCCGGCCCGCTGAAGCTGCAGCTCCACGCCCGCAGCATCGAGCTGGAACATCCGCGCGGCGGCATGCTGAAGGTCGAGGCCCCCCTGAGCCCCGAGATGCGCGCCGGCTTCATCCATTTCGGCTTCGAGGAGGCCGAGGGCAATGAGAGCGATCCGTTCGAAGGGGTGAAACGGCAGCGATGATCACAGTCCTCCCCCATCGGGGGAGGGGGACCGCGAAGCGGTGGAGGGGGCCAGCCCCATCCACCGGTGCCCGGCACAGCCCCCTCCACCATCCTTCGGATGGTTCCCCTCCCCCGTTAGGGGAGGAATAGATGAGACCCCTCGCCGTCTTCGACATCGACGGAACCCTCGTCGACAGCCGCGCCTCGATCCATCGGGCCGCCTGCGAGGCCGCGCGCGACATCGGCCTGCCCGAGCCGGATTATGACCGTGTCCGCCAGATCGTCGGCCTGTCGCTGGAGCACGCCATGGCGGTGCTGGAGCCCGGGCTCGATGCGCCGACGCTGGCCCGCTTCGTCGCCGGCTTCCGCGCCAGCTTCAACCGCATGTACCAGGAAGGGCACGAGGAGCCCCTCTATCCCGGAGCCATGGAGACCATCCGCCGCCTGCACCGCGACGGCTGGCGACTGGCGCTTGCGACAGGCCAGAACCGCCGCGGCGTGGCCCGCAACCTGGCCCGCGAGGGCTGGGCCGATCTGTTCCTCTCGTCCCACTGCGCCGAGGACGGCCCCGGCAAACCCGATCCGGCCATGCTGCATGCCGCCATGGCCGCCTGCGACGCCTGTCCGGCCACCACCCTGATGATCGGTGACACGGCCCACGACATCCGGATGGCCATCAACGCCGGTGTCCTGCCGCTGGGCGTCGCCTGGGGCTTTCACACCATCGAGGAACAGCAGGCCGCCGGGGCCCGCCACGTCGCCCGCTCCTTCGCCGAACTGACCGTGGTGCTGGACGGCTTCGCCGACCTGACCCGCGCCGCCTGAGACCGACATGAGCCATATCCCGCCCCTCGATCCCAATGTCGCCGCCCGCAAGGGTTTCCGCGAGTCCGAGGAGCGTCTGAAACGCTTCTGGAAGGCGGTCGATGTGGCGGAAGGGGAGGGCCCCCGGGGGCCGTTCTGGGCCGTGACTCTGGACGGCCGCACGCCGAAGACCCCCGCCCATGCGCCCCTGCGCCTGCCCACCGAGGCCGCGGCCCGTCTGGCGGCCGAGGAATGGGCCGCCCAGGGCGAGTTCATCGACCCCGCGACCATGCCCGCCACCCGCCTGGCCTCGACCGCCATCGACCGCGTCCCGCAGGTCCGCGAGGCTGTGGCCGACGAGATCGCCGCCTTCGCCGGGACGGACCTGCTCTGCTATCTCGCGGAGCATCCGACCTCGCTGGTGGCCGAACAGGCGCGGGCCTGGGGGCCCTGGCGCGACTGGGCCGCCCGCACCCACGGCATCACGCTGGAAGTCGCCGAGGGCATCGTCCACCGGCCTCAGGACCCGCAGGCGGTGGCGCGGACGCGGGCGCTCGCCCTGTCTCTCGACGATTTCGCCCTGACCGGCCTGGCGACGGCCACCCCCCTGCTGGGCTCGGCCGTCCTGGCCCTGGCCCTGCAGCAGGGCGAGATCGCTGGCGAGGCCGCCTTCGAGCTCAGCCGCCTCGACGAGGCCTTCCAGGAACGCCAGTGGGGCGTCGACGCCGAGGCCGCCGAACGCACCGCCGCCCGCCGGGCCGAGGCCGTCCTGCTGGAGCGGTGGTTCCGCGCGCTCGGCTGACTTTCCAGTCTGGAAAATAATCACTTGCCATCATGGAAAGTGATGCTACGCTTTCCGTATTGGAAAGTGAGGTCCCGAATGGCCGATGAAATCGATCCCCGCGAGGCCCTGGCCTCAATTCACGAAGCCCGGGCCGGTGTCGCCCGCAGCATGGACTATCCCTTCGGCTGGGACATCGTCTTCGGCCTCCTCATCGCGGCCATGGTGACGGCGCAGGGGCTGCCCCAGATTTCAATCGGGCTCGTCCTCCTGGGCACGCTGGCCGGCCTCTACTGGATGGTCAAATGGTGGCGCGATCGCTTCGGCTGGTGGGTCAGTGCCTATGCGCCGAAGAGGGCCCGCTGGGTCGCCGTCGCGATGTGGCCGCTGCTCCTCTGCAGCCTCGGCCTGTCGTGCTGGACCCGCCTGTTCGAGGGGCCTTTGTGGGCGCCGTTCCTGGGCGGCGCGGTAGCCTTCGTCACAACGATAATCTTCGGCCGCTGGTGGGCGCATGTCTATCGCAGGGAGCTGGCCGAGGGCGGTCAATGACCACCCGGCCGGCACCCGCCTTCGACGCGGTCATCCACGCCCCCGGGCGGCTGCAGATCTGCGCCATCCTCTCCAGTGTCGACAGCGCCGAATTCGCCATGCTGCGCGACGCCCTCAAGGTTTCGGACTCGGTCCTGTCCAAACACCTGAAACAGCTGGAGGAGGCGGGTCATGTCACCCTCACCAAGGCCGCCGAGAACGGCCGTCAGCGCACCTGGATCAGCCTGACCCCGTCCGGCCGCAAGGCCTTCGCCGCCCACGTCGCCGAGCTCCAGCGGCTGGCGGCCATGACGGCACCGACACCGTTGGGGCAGGGGTTTTCGGGTTAGTTATCCGACAACGCTGGTTCATCACGAAGGGCACGAAGAGGGCACGAAGAACACGAAGGGAGCGCGTTCGTCCCGAAGGGACATTCAGACGCCGGACAGGGACAAGGAAGGCCGCTGCGCGGCAAGGCACCGGCCCCTTTGTGCCCTTCGTGCCCCCTTCGTGCCCTTCGTGATGAACCAGCCAGCGGTGCCGGTTCGCCGTCCCCGCTTGCCTCCGCCCCCAGCCCTCCTTAAGCCTCGCCCTCAGGGAGACGCCGTATGAAGACCATCCTCGACCAGCTCGAAGCCCGCCGTGCCGGTGCCCGCCTCGGCGGCGGCGAGACCCGCATCGCCAGCCAGCATGCCAAGGGCAAGCTGACCGCGCGCGAGCGGATCGACGTCCTGCTGGACGAGGGCTCCTTCGAGGAGACCGACATGTTCGTCGAGCACCGCTCGACCCAGTTCGGCATGGAGGCCCAGCGCATCCCCGGCGACGGCGTGGTCACCGGCCGTGGCACCATCGGCGGCCGTCTGGTCTATGTCTTCTCCAAGGATTTCACCGTCTTCGGCGGCTCCCTGTCGGGCGCGCACGCGGCCAAGATCGTCAAGATCCAGACCATGGCCCTGACCAACGGCGCCCCGATCATCGGCCTGTTCGACGCCGGCGGCGCCCGCATCCAGGAGGGGGTCGAGGCCCTGGCCGGCTATGCCGACATCTTCCTGCAGAACACCCTGGCCAGTGGCGTCATTCCCCAGATCAGCGTCATCATGGGCCCCTGCGCCGGCGGCGACGTCTATTCCCCCGCCATCACCGACTTCATCTTCATGGTGAAGGACACCTCTTACATGTACGTCACCGGCCCCGATGTGGTGAAGACGGTCACCAATGAGGTCGTCACCCACGAGGACCTCGGCGGCGCCCGCGTCCATTCGCAGAAGTCCGGCGTCGCCGACGGTGCCTTCGAGAACGATCTGGAGGCCCTCAGCGAGGTCCGCCGCCTGATCGGCTTCCTGCCCCTGTCCAACCGCGAAAAGCCGCCGGTCCGCGACAGCTATGACGACCCCGAGCGCGACGAGGCCAGCCTCGACACCCTGGTCCCGGCCAATCCGAACCAGCCCTATGACATCAAGGAACTGATCCTGAAGACGGTCGACGAGGCCGAATTCTTCGAGATCGGCCCCGATTTCGCGAAGAACATCGTCACCGGCTTCGGCCGCCTCGACGGCCAGACCGTCGGCGTCGTCGCCAACCAGCCCCAGGTGCTTGCCGGCGTTCTGGACATCGACTCCAGCCGCAAGGCCGCGCGGTTCGTGCGCTTCTGCGACGCCTTCGACATCCCGCTGGTGACCTTCGTCGACGTCCCCGGCTTCATGCCCGGCACGCGCCAGGAGTACGGCGGCCTGATCAAACACGGTGCCAAACTGCTGTTCGCCTATGCCGAGGCCACCGTGCCCAAACTGACGGTGATCACCCGCAAGGCCTATGGCGGTGCCTATGACGTGATGAGCTCCAAACACCTGCGCGGCGACGTCAACTACGCCTGGCCCAGTGCGGAGATCGCCGTCATGGGCGCCAAGGGCGCGGTCGAGATCATCTTCCGCAAGGAGGCCGGCGACCCCGAGGCGCTGGCGGCGCGCGAGGCCGAGTACAAGGAAAAGTTCGCCAACCCCTTCGTGGCGGCGGGGCTCGGCTATATCGACGATGTGATCATGCCGCACGGGACGCGGCGGCGGCTGATCCGGGCGCTACGGACGCTGAAGGGGAAGGTGCAGAGCAATCCGTGGAAGAAGCACGATAATATTCCGCTGTGAGAAACCATATTGTTCGGGATCGTAACGGCTGAGGATTTCCATGCGAAATCAAAGCGTGACTATCTGCGTCTGGCCGCTTCTCGCGCCGATGCCGACTTGGCCATGAATGCGATCCTATCGAACTACCATCTGCACGAGTGGACTTGGTCGCTCGTTCTGAAGACGCGCCGCCCCATCGATCTAGACGGCACAATCATTCGCAACATGGACGAGTGGGTGAAGTGGCTGGAGGCTAACTGCCCTTACTTCGCCGTCTTGCGTGACCTCGCGAATGGCTCAAAGCACTGCATTCCCGCTGTCTATTCCACCGATCGCGTGGAAGGATTTGGGCAGGGGCCTTACGGGGTTGGCCCATATGGGGTGCCATACTTGTTGCTCGATCTCGGCAACGATCTCGACGCTGGGTCACGTTGGCTTGTTGGTAGTGAGATAGTGCGCGAGGCTTCTGAATTCTGGGACCGCTTCTTTGAGAAGCACGTCCGCACGGACACCGCCTCCTGACCAACCTCCTCTTCCTCTGCGCCTGCAACCGTCCCGGATAGCGCCTGCGGCGCTTCCGGGATGACAAGATATTGTGCCCGCGCCTTGTCATCCCCGACGAAGCGAAGCGGAGATCGCTCTCCTTGTCATCCCCGACGAAGCGAAGCGGAGATCGCCCTTTTGTCATCCCCGACGAAGCGAAGCGGAGATCGGGGACGACGCGCCTCTCCCCCTGACCCCTCCCGGACAGCCCGAAGGGCTGAGCCGGGAGCCGGGTGGACGTCACCCCGGTGGTGCCCGCTCATAGAGACCGTTCGAAGGCAACCCTTCGTCCGGCCCAGCCCTGCGGGCTGTCCGGACGCGACGAGGAAACGGGGGTGCGGTCCGTCCCCGATCTCCGCTTCGCTTCGTCGGGGATGACAAGAGAGCGATCTCCGCTTCGCTCCGTCGGGGATGACAAGGGTGCGATCTCCGCTTCGCTGTATCGGGGATGACAAGCCTCGAATACAATCTTGACGATTGTATATGTGCCCGACAAAGTCGTGTCGTGATGGGAAAGACCGACCACAGCTACTGGGTCTACATTCTGGCCAGCGGACCCTGCGGCTGGCTCTACGTCGGCATGACCAACGATCTGATCCGGCGGATCGGCGAGCACAAGCACGGCCAGATCGACGGCTACAGCCGCGCGCATGGAACCGACCAGTTGGTCTGGTTCGAGCACCATCGCTACGTCGATCAGGCCATCCTGAGGGAAAAGCGGATCAAGCGCTGGCTGAGGCCATGGAAATTCGCCCTGATCGAAGAAGCCAATCCCCTCTGGACGGATCTGTATCCGGACTTGCTGGAAGGAAGGGCCCATTGACCAACCTCCTCTTCCCCTGCGCCCGCAACCGTCCCGGATAGCGCCCGTGGCGCTTCCGGGATGACAAGGTATTGCGCCCGCGCCTTGTCATCCCCGACGAAGCGAAGCGGAGATCGCTCTCCTTGTCATCCCCGACGAAGCGAAGCGGAGATCGGGGACGACGCGCCTCTCCCCCTGACCCCTCCCGGACAGCCCGAAGGGCTGAGCCGGGAGCCGGGTGGCGGCGACGCAAATGTATGACTTCTGGCAGGGGCGTTCAGCTTCGGTCCCGCCTGTCCGGGTGGCCGCGGGCTGTCGCCCGGCTCAGCCCAAGGGGGCTGTCCGGGCGTGGCCAAAGAGGGGGGCTGGTCCGTCCCCGATCTCCGCTTCGCTTCGTCGGGGATGACAAAAGGGCGATCTCCGCCCCGCTCCGTCGGGGATGAAAAGGGGCACCCTCCCCAAGGGAAGAAGCGTCCGGATACCCCCCCAAAACAGTGTCTTCTCGCCCCGTATAATCTCGCCCCTCTCAACCCCGAAAGGCGCCGTCCCGACCCCGCAGACGACGGCTCACAGCCCCCTGCGTCCGCATCTGACGTAGCCATATGCATACTGGTCAAATGCCCGCCGGGCCGGTCTTTGACAGTCTTTCATACCCCCGCCGCGTCCGCCCAGGACCCGGCGCAGGCCCTCGGACCGAAGGTGACGGCTTTCCGAAAAACCGGCCCGCAATTTTCCCGGCGAAACCGTACCCTTTCGACCCTTCAGCCGACCAGCGCCGCCCGCTCTTCCGGGGTCAGCATCCGCCACTTCCCCTCGGGCAGATTGTCCAGTTTCAGCGGGCCGATCCGTACACGGATCAAATCCACAACCTCCAGATCGACCATCTCGCACATCCGCCGGATCTGGCGGTTGCGGCCCTCGCGCAGGATGAATTTCAGCCGGAAGGACTCCATCCGGCTGACGTAGGCGGGCTTCAGCTGGCGGCCGTCCAGCATCAGGCCGTGGCGCAGGATTTTCAGCTTCTTCTCGGTGATGTCGCCCGTCACCCGGACCAGATATTCCTTGTCGAGATCGGACTGCGGCCCGATCACCGCCTTGGCCACCACCCCGTCCGACGACAGCAACAGCAGGCCGCGGGAATCCTCGTCCAGCCGCCCGATCGGGGGCAGGGAGACCTCATCCGCGGGGGTCACGCCTTCGCCGACCCGGTTGTTGTCGGTGACCAGCCGGACCGCGGGCAGTTTGTTGGGCTCCGGCTGGCCCGAGACATAGCCCATCGGCTTGTGCATCACGATGGTCACGCCCTCGGCCAGGGCGGCTGTGGCCCGGTCGTTCAGGGTCAGGGTCTGGCCCGGCTCCAGCTTGCGACCGGCATCGGTGACCACCTCGCCGTCGACCGAGACCAGGCCGTCGGCGATCAGGGCATCGGCCTCACGGCGCGAGCAGACGCCGGTCTGGCCCAGCCATTTGTTGATCCGGACCGGCTCGTCGCCGTCATAGGTGCGGATGAGAGACATGGCGAAGGCTTAGACGCCAAGGTCCCGTCTCGCCAGCGCCATCACGAGGGTCAATCGAGGCAGGTTGCCCGGGTCAGATATCTAAGGCTGCCGTCGAGTCGTGTCTCGGCAGGCGCTCCACGGGAAAATCCAGCGACTTGGCAGGCGGACGACGCCTCTCTCTGGCAGGATGCATCCGAGCCCCCGCAAAAGACGTCAGCGGCGATGGTAAGTGGGACCGGGGACGGGGCGGCACTCAGGCAGATGGCGCGGGTCAGATATCGCAGACTGCCGTCCAGTCGGGTTTCCGCGGGCGCGCCCCGCTCGAACTCGGCCGAGCGACAGACCGCTCTGGCCTGTGATTGGCATGAGGAGGCGCTGCCGCCGCAAAACTCATCGCTGGCCACGGAAATCGCGTAGGACGACAACGAGCCGCCGCTGTCGCCCGAGGCCAGGGCCCGTTCGATGCGCGCGAGGCTGGCCTCGATCTGAGTCAGCCGACAGGCCGTATCGTCGGGGCTGCAACTGGACTGGCGCGAGGTCGCGGCCCCTGCCCATGCAGCGGCTGCAAGGGCGGTACCCAAGGCCAGGACGACCCATCCGGTCCTTCTGTCGATGCGCATTGGCTCCTCCACAATCCCGCCAACGAACAACGCTCGGTGGGGGCGGTCAAGCGAAGAAATTTGATCGACGATGCATAGGCCCGCTGAACGCGCGGAGGAGACGGATCCTGTGTTTCGCCCGGCTTATCGCAAGGCCGCCACATCGTGATTGGAGGCACTGGGGGCCTCCGGAAGCCGTCGGAACAACAGCATCAGATTGTTGGCCGGCATTTCGATCCGCCGCGTCAGGGCTAGCCCTTGGGCCTTTGCCGCCGCCGCCACCTCGTCGCGGTCGCGCAGACCCCAGGCCGGATCGCGGGTCTTCAGGCTCTGGTCAAAGGCCGCATTGGACGGGGCCAGAGGAACGTCCGCCTCGCGATACGGGCCATACAGGATCAGCAGACCGCCGGTCCGCAGCCGGCTCCCGGCCAGGGCCATCAGGCCTTCGGTCGCGGCCCAGGGGCTGATGTGGATCATGTTGATGCAGACCACGGCCTGCAGCCGGTCCTCCGGCCAGGTCGTCGGGTCCAGCACATCGATCGGCAGGGGCTCGCGCAGGTTGGGCAGACCCGCCGTCGCTGCCCAGGCCGCGATACTGGTCCGCGACTCGGCCGACGGGTCGCTCGGTGTCCAGTCGAGGCCGGGCAGGGCTCCGGCGAAGGCCAGGGCGTGCTCCCCCGACCCGGCGGCGATTTCCAGCACCGCGCCCCGGTGCGGCAGATGGGCGCGCAGCACCCCGAGAATCGGCCCGGTGTTCCGGGCCACGGCGGGAGAGGCGAGGCCTCCCCGGGGAGTCGTCCCGATCGGTTCCATGGTCTGCATGGCTGCCCGGATACATCGCGCCCCGGCTCACGGCGACCGGAAATATGCAGGGGCCCTCGGGTGCCTCGCTTGCGAGAGGTTGAAACGTGCATCGGTTGACGCAGCGTCGCCTAAGATGCCATTCCGCGCCTGAAACATTGCGTGATGCCACGCAAGGGAGGCCACGGCGGCGCAGATCGCCGGGCGACGTTCAGGAGAGTGATTGTGACCGCATCCGCCATCCAGGGCCTTCACCCGGCTCCCACCAAGCACGCGGGCCTGATCGCCTGGGTCGAGCAGATCGCTGCCCTGACCAGGCCGGCGCGCGTCCACTGGTGCGACGGTTCGGAGGCCGAGAAGGCCGCCATTGTCGCCGATCTGATCGTCAAGGGCACGCTGCGCGAGCTGGACCAGACCAAGCGTCCGGGCTGCTACTACGCTGCCTCGGACCCCAAGGACGTCGCCCGCGTCGAGAGCCGGACCTTCATCTGTTCGGCCGACAAGGTCGACGCCGGTCCGACCAACAACTGGTCCGATCCGGTCGAGATGCGCGCCCGCCTGAACGGCCTGTTCGACGGCTGTATGGCCGGCCGGACGATGTATGTGGTGCCCTTCTCCATGGGCCCCCTGGGCTCGGAGCTCAGCGCCCTCGGCGTCGAGATCACCGACAGCGGCTATGTCGCCATCTCCATGGGCATCATGACCCGCATGGGCCAGCCGGTGCTGGACCTGATGGGCGACGACGGCGTCTTCGTGCCGGCCGTCCACACCCTCGGCGCCCCCCTGGCCGAGGGCCAGGCGGACGTGCCGTGGCCCTGCAACGAGGACAAGTGGATCGTCCACTATCCCGAGACCCGCGAGATCTGGTCCTACGGTTCGGGCTATGGCGGCAACGCCCTGCTGGGCAAGAAATGCTACGCCCTGCGCATCGCCTCGGTCATGGCCCGCGACGAGGGCTGGCTGGCCGAGCATATGCTGATCCTCAAGCTGACCGATCCCAAGGGCCGCGCCAAATACGTCGCCGCCGCCTTCCCCTCCGCCTGCGGCAAGACCAACCTCGCCATGCTCCAGCCGACCATCCCCGGCTGGAAGGCCGAGACGATCGGCGACGACATCGCCTGGATGCGCTTCGGCGACGACGGCCGCCTGTATGCCGTGAACCCGGAAGCCGGCTTCTTCGGCGTCGCCCCGGGCACGAGCCGCAACACCAACCAGAATGCCCTCGCGACGATGGCGACCAACACCGTCTTCACCAACACGGCTCTGACCGCCGACAACGACGTCTGGTGGGAAGGCCTGTCCAAGGTCGCCCCAGAGGGTCTGACCAACTGGAAGGGCGTCGCCCACGACCCGGCCTCGGGCGAGCCTGCGGCCCACGCCAATGCCCGCTTCGCCGCCCCGGCCTCGCAATGCCCGACCATCGCGCCCGAGTGGGAAGACCCCAAGGGCGTGCCGATCGACGCCATCCTGTTCGGCGGCCGCCGCGCCTCGGCCGTGCCGCTGGTGACGGAAGCCTTCGACTGGGAGCACGGCGTATTCATGGGCTCGTCGGTCGCCTCGGAAGGCACCGCCGCCGCCGAAAACGCCATCGGCACCCTGCGCCGCGACCCCTTCGCCATGCTGCCCTTCTGCGGCTACAACATGGGTGACTATTTCGCCCACTGGCTGTCGATGGGTGGCAAGACCGAGGCGGCCAAACTGCCGCGCCTCTACTTCGTCAACTGGTTCCGCAAGAACGAGGACGGCCAGTTCGTCTGGCCCGGCTTCGGCGACAATGCCCGCGTCCTCAAATGGATCGCAGAGCGTCTGGACGGCGAGGCCGAGGCTGTTGATACCCCGGTCGGCCGCGTCCCGAGCCGCGCGGCTCTGGATCTGTCAGGGCTGACCCTGTCCGATTCAGACCTGTCGACCCTGCTCGACGTCGACGCCGACGTCTGGGCCGAGGAAGCGTCGCTCATCCCCGAGTTCTATGCCCAGTTCGGTGACCGTCTGCCCGCAGCGCTGTGGGATCAGCACGCGGCTCTCACCGCCCGTATCGGCGGTGCCCGCGCTGCCGCCATCGCCGCCGAGTAGCGATCGCGGCTTGCATTCGGAGTGCGGGCGGTCGATCTGATCGCCCGTGGCTTCATCTCCTGATGTGATCGTGATCGGTGCCGGCGTGCTCGGCCTCTGCACGGCGGCCGAGTTGGCTGCGCGCGGCCATGCTGTGACGGTCATCGATCCCGGTGCTCCGAACGCCTCCTCCATCGCTGCCGGGATGATCGCCCCGGCGCTGGAATCCCTGCTGGACGACGTCACCGCCGATCGCGCCGCCTTGCTCAAGCGCGCCCGTGACCTCTGGCCGGCCTTTGCGGAGGCTCATGATCTGAACCTCTTGCGCGAAGGTGCGGACTGGCGTGGCGAGGCCGCCGCTGATGCTTTGGTTCGTCTCCGCTCGCTCGGCTTTGATGCCCGTGGACACGGAAACGGCCTGATCACAGCGGATGACTGGCGCATAGAGGTGGCTTCGGCCCTCAAGGCGCTGGCGCGGACACCGGGCCTGACGATGGTGAGGGGCGAGGTCGGGCTCCTGGCGGCCGACGCGCGTCATTGGCGGGTCCAGTTGAGCGATGGCCGCGTCTGGTTCTGCGCTACCCTGGTCCTCGCCACAGGGGCCAGCGAGGCGATCGCGGGCCTGCCCTGCTCCGTCGCCGCCGGGGTGTCCGCGATCACGCCGATCCGGGGCCAGCTGACCTTCGTTTCCACGGCAGCCCCGTCACAAGTGATCAGAGGGCACGGCGTCTATGTCGCGCCCTGTGACGGCGGCGTGGTCATCGGCGCAACCATGGAGCCCGGGCGCCGCGACCTCGATCCTGATCCCGCAGAGGCCGGTCGGCAGGTCGCGGCCGGTCTGGTGCTTCTGGCCGCATCGGGCGAGCCCGGTCCGACCCGTGTCGGTATCCGCGGGGCGACCCCTGACGGGCTTCCCTTGGCGGGACCGTCGGGCGAAGCTGGCCTGCACCTTGCCTTGGCCCCGCGTCGGAACGGTTGGCTGATGGGGCCCCTTGTCGCCCGGGTTACTGCGGACGGAATCGAGGGCAGGCCACCCCTGGCGGACGCCGCCGCCCTCGATCCGCGCCGGTTCGCCTGATCAGTCTTCCGGCGGGGCGAAGCGCAGGTTGATGTTCACCCGCGAGCCTTCCGCCGCCCCGTTGACGGTGCGCGGATTGACCCGGAAATGGCGGGACAGGCCTTGCGCCGCTCGACCGAAGCCGTAGCCGCCGGGTGTCTCGCTCTGGACGTTGCAATCGGTCACGGCCCCTGTGGGCAGGACGAGACAGTTCAGGGAGGCCGATCCAGCCATGCCTGCAGCGATCGCGCGCTCCGGGTAGGCCCGCATCAGCTGGTCGGCTGAGGGCTGGCGCGACCAGCTGGGATTGCGGATGACCGCAGCTGGAAGCGCCGGCGCGGACTCGGCCGTGCTGTTCGGGATCGGGGCCGGAACCTCTGTATCGAAGGTCAGAACCGTGCCTTCAGTCGGCTTTGCGTCAGTCAGCACAGCCGCGAAGGTTTCCGTTGGCGTGAGTGGCCGCGGCGTATCGTTCAGCGAAGGATTCGGGGCCGGCGGCGTCTCCGACGGGGTCGCCGGCTCTGGCGGCTTTGGCCGATAGTTGAAGACCTCGATGATCGGGCCTTCGGGCCGTTCGGGAGCAAGTGGCATCTCGAACCGCTGATAGTAGATGGCCGTCCCGATACCGACGTGAGCCGCAATGACAATGCCGACGGCCACCCAGGTCGTCCGGGACCACCGGGGTGCTCTGCGTTCGTTATAGTCCATGGGGCTCACCAGTCCGGGGCCGCCTGCTGTCTTGGTCATCATGGCCGTCACATCCCTGTTTATCGCCGTCCCCGCAGCGTCCCATGATGAAGTTGAGCGCTGACGTTACGGCAGGTTTGGGGCGAGGCCCGCCTTGAAAGCGCCACGGTGGCGTTGGGATCGGCGGGAGGTTAACGAGCTGTGGGCGTGCCGCGCATCGTTAGGATTCGATTAACCATGAGCGTCCACCTTTATGGTCCATGAATGTCGGACCGATTCCATCTACTGGCGGGGTTGAGGCTGCCATTCGGCGCGCCTCGAACGCGACGGGTGTGGACGCTGATTTTCTTGTCCGAACGGCACGGCGCGAGAGCGCGATGAACCCGTCGGCAAGGGCCCGGACCTCTTCGGCAGCGGGCCTTTTCCAGTTTATTGAACAGACCTGGCTTGGCACGGTCAAAGCCCACGGTGCCAAGCATGGCTACGGGCAGTACGCTGACCTGATCTATCGCAGCGGGGACGGGCGCTGGCGTGTCGAGGGTTCGGCACGCAATGTCGTGCTGGACCTCCGTTTCGATCCTCAGGCGGCCTCTACCATGGCGGCGGAACTGACGGCGTCAAATGCGGCCTATCTGCGAGGCCGGTCCGGGCGCGAGCCCGGAGCCGGTGACCTCTATGCAGCGCATTTTCTGGGCCCGGCGGGGGCAGCCCAGCTGATGGATGCCATGGAGCGCCGGCCCGGGGCCAGTGCCGTTGCGCTGTTCCCGGAGGCAGCTGCGGCCAACCGGTCCATATTCCACCGCGACGGTCGGCCCGCTACCGTCGCCGAGGTGCATGCCAACCTGCAGCGCAGCGCCGGACAAGGGGCACCGGCCTCAGCGGCGGGCTCCCCGCAAGGGGGCGTGGATCTGAGTCAGCGGGACCAGATGCTGGCGGCACGGCTTGATCGCTTGAAGCAGGACCAAAGCCTGTTGGCTCTGCTCATGGGGCAGGACGGCGAAGGCAAGGACGGCGGCTTCGGTGGTGCTTTCGCTCCGGAAGCAAGCAAGAACATCTGATCCCGAATGCGGCGATGGTGAACCGTCCATTAAGGATGTCGGGCCGATGCTGTCCGACGAATACTGGATCCGCTGATGACCGCCTACCGCGCCCGCTTGACTGAGACTGACATTCGCCGCCTGATCAAGGCGACCGATGCGGATGAGCGCGCCGCCGCCACCCATAAGCTGTGCCGCAGCATGGACAAGGCTGAGCTGCAAGGCGAGGATCGCGAGTCAGCGCAGAAGATCCTTCGAATGCTGGCTCAGGATGCCGCTGAACTGGTCAGGCGGGCCATGGCGGTGACGCTGAAGTCGTCTGATCTGATTCCGCGTGATGTTGCCCGCAAGCTGGCGGCCGATGTCGACAGCGTCGCACTTCCCGTGATTGGTTTTTCACCGGCCTTTTCGGATGAAGATCTGATCGAGATTGTCTGGGCAGGATCCCCGCTGCGGCAGGTGGCGGTGGCCGGGCGTCCCGGAGTTGGCCGCGATGTGGCGAAAGCCCTGGCTGAGCTTGGCTGTGAGCAGGCCGTTCGAATGCTCGCGGCCAATGACAACGCCGATGTGGCAGAATCGGCGCTGGCACGCTGTATCGACCGCTTCGGGGATTCACCCGAGATTGTCGCGGCTCTCGCCTATCGTCAGGTGTTGCCCTTGTCCGTCACCGAACGGCTGGTGGAGCTGGCCTCCGAATCCGTTCGCGAGCATCTGGTCACACGCCACGCGGTGGCACCGGAGACGGCGATCCGGCTTGCCGCCTTCGCTCGCGAGCGCGCCACGGTCGATCTGGTCGACCAGGCTTCGAACCATGGGGATCTGCCGCAATTCGTCGCCGGTCTGAACGCTCGCCGAGTCCTGACAGCTTCGCTGCTCCTCAGGGCAGTGGCGCGGGGTCAAATGGCGTTGTTCGAGCATGGGGTAGCGGAGCTGGCCGGTACACCGCATGCCCGGGCCTGGCTGATGATCCATGATGCCGGTCCCCTGGGGCTGAAGGCAATCTATGATCGGGCAGGGCTGCCGCCGCGCCTTTTTCAGGCCTATCGCGCCGGAGTCGATACCTGGCGAGCTCTGCAGGCAGAAGGTGCGGACACCTCGGGAGACGGGTTTCGACATCAGATGCTGGAGCGGTTCCTGACTCACCGTCCGAACGCATCCCGGGAGGATCTGGCCTATCTGATGGAGCGGTTGGATCATGAGCCCCCGGCCGAGAAGGCTCAGAGCAGAGTTGCAGCCTGATATCGGGACGCCTGCCCTTTTGCGGGCGTCAGCATCGCCTTGAGCCGGGTAGCGGCTCTCAGGTCAGATGCTCTTTAACCCGCGCTTCCAGCGTTTCCGCCAGCATCTTGCCGGTCGGGTGATCGTCGGTCCGGATCTCATCACGAACGACAGCCTTGATGGCGTCAATATGAGCGTCGAGCAGTACCATGGGGGCCGCCATGCGCTTGGCCGGATCGTCCATCATCTTGCAAAGGGAGCCCGCAAGACGCGTTACCAGCGGGTACTGGTAGGTGCTGCCCAGCCCCTTCAGATCATGAGCGCGAAAATAGAGGGCTTCGGCCGTAGCGGGATTGTAGCCGGAGTCGCGAATATCAGCCCGGGCGCCGTCAAGCTTCTCGAGCTCGTCTTGCAGCCATTGTCCAAACTGGGACGACATTGCCTGCAGGGCCTGTTCGGCCTTGGCAATTGCCCCGGCGTCAATACCCCCAAAGCTTCCACCGACCTTCATACGGAGGGTATTGGGCGGGCGAATGACCTGGGCCGGATTGCTCACGAATGACTCCTGCGTACGAACTGCCGGAACCCTCGCACTCACGTCATTAAAAAGGGGTGCATGGTCGTCAGGACGCGAACTGCTCCGCGAGGACCCGCTCCTCGAAAGAACGGCCTGCGTCGAACAGCATCGTCAGGGCGATGTCACGGCGCTCATGCACCTCGACCCGGGAGACGGATCGGATCTCGAGATCATCCGCGGTGGCGCTGACCGGCCGCTTCCCGGACTCCAGCACCTCGAAACATACTTTCGATTGGTGCGGCAGCAGGGCCCCCCGCCAACGCCGGGGGCGGAAGGCGCTGATCGGGGTAAGGGCCAGCACCCGGGAGTCGAGAGGAATGATCGGCCCGTGAGCTGAAAGATTGTAAGCGGTCGATCCCGCCGCGGTAGCAAGCAGGCATCCGTCGCAAGACAGCTCATCAAGCCGCACGCGACCGTCAACCTTGATCCGCAGTTTGGCGCTCTGTCGGGTCTGGCGAAGGAGCGAAACCTCATTGATCGCCAGGCCGCTGTGGGCCTGCCCGGCTTCGGTCCATGCGTCCATCTGTAGCGGATGGATCACCGCGCGCCCGGCCCCCGCCAGCCGCTCGATGAGGCCTTCTTCCTCGAAATCGTTCATCAGGAAGCCGACCGAGCCCCGGTTCATGCCGAAAACAGGGGTTCCCAGCTCCATGACCGTGTGCAGGGTCTCCAGCATGAAGCCGTCACCGCCCAGCGCCACAATAACGTCGGCGTCGACGCGATCAATCGAGCCATATCGGGCAATCAGTCGGTCACGCGCCGTCTGGGCCTCGGGTCGATCCGAGGCGACGAAGGCGATGCGGGAAGGGGCCAGATCTGGTTCGGTCACGAAACCACGCAAGCCGAGGCCGGCGACGAAGTCAAACGACCGTTCGCTGTTGGTCTGGGCTGGCAGCCATCAACGCCTTGAAAGCCCGGATGGCTGAACCTTGGCACAGGGCCCCTCGAAGCCAGACAGGCTCGCCCTGGTCGCCGGGCAGGAAATCGTTGAATTTGCGCAATTCGGCCAACAGCGTCGGGAATACCGCCCGATCGATCCCGACGGCGGCACAAGCGTAGTAGAGCGCTTCCGGCGACGGTGCTGAGAGTGCCCGGCGAACCTGCTCATCCGTGAAGCCACCCAAAGCTGACAGACCGTGCGCAAAAAGGCTCAACCGTTTTTCGCGGACGGCCCGGATCAGGAGACCAGCACGCAACTGCCCGGCCGCCTGCAGTTTGTTGATCAGTCGCCGCTCCATCTCATCGCGCTCGCCCTGATCCACGGCGGCCTTTGCAGGCGTCGGGGGACGCACAATACCGTCAACGACTTCGTGAACAGCGGCTCCCAAGGCCTGCTCATCAACGTTGAAACGGGCAACGATCGATTGGCGCAAGGCCGTCCCGACCCACTGGTACATCTGCTCTGCCAGCGCTTCAGTCAGCCGGGGATGGCGGGTCAGGGGCCCACGCAGGGCGGCGATTCGACGCGAATGTTCAACCAGCCGCCGTACGCCCTCCAAACTGATACCGGCTGAATGATTGGTCGACAGGGCCATGAGCACAGCGGGCTCGGCCTGGTCGATAACGGCATCTGCCACCCGACCGCTGATCCCCGGGCGGCGCGCAACAGCGATCTGATGCTCCAACGATGCCTCGATCAGCACGCGCAACAGGTCGTCATCCTGGAGGACAGGGCTGCACTCGAGGATTGGCCGGGCGATTTCGATCTCGTCCAGCGCCAGAAGATTCACTAGGGCGGAGGGTGCCCATTCCGCATGGGCCAACCTTTCCGAAAGCGCCTTTCGCACCTCCCGCTCGGCTCGACGGGCAAGTGTAAGAAATACCTCGCCAAGGACCGGTGACAGTTCTTCGGACGGAGGGCTGGTGTCACAGAGCGCTGCAACGCCCAGCAGGAGGCGCTGGCGGGCTTCAGTGCTGGAATTCCGGGCCAGAGCCAATAGCTCGCTTGGCCGCGGCGCGGCATCTACGTTGCGACTGACGGGCACGGGCTGAACGACTACCACGGGCGTCTCCGGCATGCTGGTAACGATCCGGCACGCTTTCAACTAGGCCCGGCCCCACTAAGACGCGGTTAACGGAAGCTGAATCTTGACGTCGGCTCCGCGCGGCGCGAGCGTACGCGGAGAAGTAGCAAAAGGGACCGAGGCATGGCTGACAGTGCGGCTGTTTCATTGAAAACCAGTGTTTCCGAGGCGGAGTGGTCCGCCCGTGTAGAGCTGGCGGCGCTTTACCGCCTGGTGGCGCTGCATGGGTGGGACGACATGATCTTCACCCACATCTCGGCCCGCGTGCCCGGGCCGGAGCACCATTTTCTGATCAACCCCTATGGCTGGTATTTCGAGGAGATGACCGCCTCCTGCCTGGTCAAGGTCGACCTGGAGGGCAATGTCGTTCAGGACACGACCAGCTTCATCAACCCGGCCGGTTTCACCATCCATTCGGCGATTCATGGAGCGCGCGAGGATGCGCATTACGTCATCCACCTTCACACAGTGGCCGGTGTCGGGGTGGCGGCTCAGAAGGAAGGCCTGCTGCCGATTGGCCAGAACGCCTGCCTGCTTCAGCATCAGGTTGCCTACCATGGCTATGAGGGCCTGGCGCTGAACCATGAGGAACGCGAACGACTGGTGGAGGATCTGGGCGACAAGCCGCTCATGTTGTTGCGCAACCACGGTACGCTCGCGGTTGGCCAGACGGCCGCGGCAGCCTGGATCGGGATGTTTTTCCTTGAGCGGGCCTGTGCCCAGCAGGTAGCGGCGCTGTCCGGCGGGCGGGAGCATGTGCTTTTTGCGCCTGAGGCCGCCCAGGCAGAAACGAAGGAACAGGGTCGGGGAATCGGCCTTGTCGCTGCCCTGGCCTGGCCGGGTGCCTTGCGTATGTTGGACCGTAAATCGCCGGGCTACGCCGTGTGAGACGGACCGGCGGACTTCTGGCCGCGATGGCCTTGATGGCGGTCGCCGGACCCACGGTCGCCGGACCCTGGACCCAGCCACAGGGTCGGGGGGAGTGGATCGTCAAGTTCGAGGACATGCGGGCCGACCGCGGCTTTGATCCTGACGGGGCGCTGGCCGACCTGCCGGCCGAACGGCGGGACACAGGCCTCGGAGTGTTCGCCCAGTACGGTGTCACCGACAGACTGACCTTGCAGGTCAAGGGCGACTGGCAGTCGGGCGAGGACGCCTTCATCGACTATGACGGTCGGGGACCGCTCGAGATCGGCATGAGCTGGCAGGTATGGCGAGACGAGCGTGCTGCGCTCAGCGTCTATGCGGGCTATGCGGACGGCGGCGAGGGGCGCAACGCTGGCTATGCCGCCCCCGGTGTCGGCGATAGCGACTGGGAAGTACGTGCCGCCGTCGGTCGCTCATTCGGTGGCGCTTTCGTCGATCTGCAGGCGGCACGAAGGATGCGGGAGGGGCTGTCGGACGAGACCCGTTTTGACGCCACCGCTGGTGTGCATGTCAGCGAGGACTGGATGTTGCTCGCGCAGGCATTCGGTGGTCAGGCCGATGACGAGGGTGCGCGCTGGCTTTCGCTCGAAGCGTCCATTGTCCGTGACTTCGACGAATGGAGCCTTCAGGCTGGTTGGCGGCAGGCTGTCGCGGGACGTGAAACACCGGCGAGCGGCGGCCCGGTCATCGCCCTCTGGCGGCGCTTCTGACCGCGATATAGCGGCTCACCTTCTGGCGACGGAAACCGCAACGACTTCCGTTACAGGTTCTGTAGTTGCGTCGACCGCGTGAACCGCTAAGTCGGCTCTTTCCTCCGCCAGAGAGCCCAAGCGTGATTAAACGCCACTTCTTCCTCGTCGCCGCGATTGTGCTGTTGGGCCTGATGATCGTGGCTGTCGTCCTCAGGATGGCCTTCTCCGGTGATGAGAAATCCGGCGGCGGCCCGGGTGGAGGCGGCGGCGCTGGCGGTGGGCGCGGTCAAGCTGTCTCAGAGGCGGTCATCGCCACCCGGCCTTTCACCGATGAAATCCGGGTTCTGGGCGTGGCGCGCGGCCGCCGTTCGGTCAACATCACTTCGTCGACCAGCGAGCTGATCACCCGTGTCCTTTTCACCGACGGCCAGAGGGTGGCTGCCGGCACGCCGCTCGTGGAGCTCCAGGCGCGCGAGGAAGATGCGGGCATCATTGAGGCGCGGGCCCAGGTGGCCCAGGCCCAGCGGCAATTCGATCGCTACAAGACCCTGGCAGACCGCGGCATTGCCCCACGCGTGACTGTCGAGGACGCTGAAACGGCGCTGGCGACAGCACAAGCCTCACTGACAGCGGCCCAGGCCCGACGGGGGGACCGCCTGATCAGGGCACCGTTCGCGGGCGTTCTTGGGCTCAGCTCTGTGACAGCCGGCACCCTGGTCAATCCGGGCGGCGTCATCACCACGCTGGACGATATCGATGTCGTGCGCGTCGACTTCCCGGTTCCCGAGCGTTACCTCGGGGTGCTTCGAGCGGGGACTCCCATTCGGGCGACGATCGACGCCTATGACGATGAGGTCTTCGGCGGCCGCATCGCTCTGATCGACACACGCATCAATGAACAGACCCGGGCGGTTACCGCGCGCGCTGAGATCCCCAATCCGGGTGCCCGCATCCGGCCGGGTATGGCCGTCCGTGTTGCCGTCCAGCAAGGGCAGCGCATGGCTCCCGGCGCACCGGAAGCGGCTGTCCAGTATGAGGGTGATGGTGCCTTCGTCTATCGAATCGCCCGTGGCGAGCGCGGCTCCACCGCCCAACGGGTCGAAGTGGAGACCGGTTCGGTTGAGGGCGGGTTCGTCGAGATCCTGTCCGGACTGAGCCTCGGCGATCGCATCGTCGGTTCCGGCCTGAACCGCATCCAGCCGGGCGCATCTGTCCGGACGGCCGGGCAGGGCGGAGGGCAGGGCGGACGGCCCCCAGCGGCAGCGGTTCCAGTGCGAGGCGCAACGCAATGATGCTGTCCGATCTCGCGGTCCGTCGTCCTGTATTCGCGGCGGTTGCGGCGATCGTGCTCTGCGTGATTGGCGCAGCGGCGTTCTTCTTCCTACCGGTGCGCGAGCTGCCCGATGTGGACCCGCCGATTGTTTCGGTCAGCACCAGCTATGCCGGGGCGTCTGCCGAGGTCATCGAGAGCCGGATCACCGAGCCGATCGAACAACAGATTGCGGGGATCCAGGGCGTCGAGCGTATCAGTTCCTCCAGCCGTGACGGTCGCTCGAACGTTTCGATCGAATTCTCGCTGGACCGCAACATTGACGACGCGGCCAATGATGTGCGCGACCGGGTTTCGCGTGTTGTCGGGCGTCTGCCGGACCAGGCCCAGCCGCCGGAAGTGGCCAAGGCCGACAGCGACAGCCAGCCGATCATGATCCTGTTCCTGCGCTCTACGGCGATGAACCGGCTGGAGCTTACGGACTATGCGGATCGCTATCTGATCGACCGGCTGGCGACTGTGCCGGGCGTGGCGCAGGCGCAGATCTTTGGAGAGCAGCGCTATGCCATGCGCATCTGGCTGGACGCCGGTGCACTCGCGGCCCGTGGGCTGACGGTCAGCGATGTCGAGTCTGCCCTGACGGCCCAGAACGTCGAACTGCCGGCCGGTCAGCTGGAGTCGGGTCAGAAAGACTATACGGTCCGCGTCGCCCGCACCTACGCCCGGGCCGAGGACTTCCGCCAGCTTCCCATCGGGACCCGAGGTTCCGGAACCGCGGCGACCCTTCCGACAGGGGGGACCACGACCCTGCCCAGCGGTGCGTCCGGTGCCATCCAGGGCCAGTCCGGCTATGTCACCCGCCTGGGCGACATTGCTCGCATCGTTGAGGCCCCGGCGGAGGACCGCCGCCTGTTTCGTGGCAACGGACAAGACCAGATCGGCCTGGCGGTCACGCGTCAGGCGCAGGCAAACGACCTGGCCATCTCCGAAGGCGTCAAGGCGATGCTGGAAGAGGTCCGCCCGAGCCTGCCCGAAGGAACGGAACTGGAGGTCGGATCGGACAATTCCGTCTTCACCTCCCACGCCATCGACGAGGTCTGGATCACGATCGGCATCTCGCTGGTGCTGGTGGCACTGGTCAATTTCATCTTCCTCGGCAGTGTCCGGGCGGCCTTCATTCCGTCGATCGTGGCCCCGATATGCCTGTTGTCGACCTTCATCATACTGGCACCGCTGGGCTTTTCGCTGAACCTGCTGACCTTGCTGGCGCTTGTGCTGGCCATTGGCCTGGTGGTCGATGACGCGATCGTGGTGACCGAGAACATCCAGCGCCGACTGGACCACGGAGAACCCCCGTTGGTCGCAGCCGAACGCGGGGCACGGCAGGTGTTCTTCGCTGTTGTGGCCACCACGGTGGTCTTGCTGGCTGTGTTCGCGCCCCTTCTTTTCCTGCCAGGCTATGTCGGTCGGCTGTTTGTGGAACTGGCCGCGGCCATTGCGGCGGCCGTGGCCTTCTCGGCCTTCCTGGCCCTCACGCTCTCGCCCATGCTGGCGTCGCGCATCCTGCGGCCGGCCCAGAGTGGCGGCTGGGTTGCGCGCAAGGTTGATCGCGCCATGGAGGCGTTGCGCAACTCCTATCAGAACTCGTTGCAGGCGATGCTGGGCAAGCGGGTCGCCGTGGTGGGCATGGGCGGGTTGATTGTGGCGGTGGCCGGCGGCGCGGCCTTCATGTTCCTGACCCTTCCCAGTGAGCTGGTGCCGGCCGAAGACCGCGGGCGCGTGCAGATCCGGGTTCAAGGGCCCGAGGGTGCAGGGTTCGACTATACGCGTAGCATCGTGATGGGGATCGAGCCCATACTGGCCGAGTACAAGGCCAGCGGTGAGGCGAGCAGTTTCCTGATTTCCGCGCCCGGGTTTGGTGGCGGCAGTTTCAACGCGGGCAACGGCAGCCTCATCCTCAGCGACTGGTCCGAACGCGATCGTTCCGCTGACGAAATCGCCCAGGAATTGAACGGCAAGCTTCGTGGTCAGACCGACGCCCAGGTCAACGCTTCGGTCCCCGGTGCCTTCCAGCGCGGCGGCGGAGGAGGCGGTGGCGGGTCCAATTCGATCGAGATGGTCGTCACCGGGGCCGAATACGAGGACATCTACAAATGGCTTCAGCCGGTGCTGGCAGCGTCGCTTGAGAACCCCGGTTTTTCGCGGCCACGGTTGAACTATGAGCCCAACGCACCGCGCTTGCTGGTGGATGTTGATCCGGAAAAGGCCGCGGCCCTGGGGGTTTCGTCACAGGCCGTCGGGCGGACGCTTGAGACGATGTTCGGCTCGCGGCGCGTCACGACCTATCTGCGTGGGGGGCAGGAGTATGACGTCATCCTGCAGACCGAGCGTGGCGACCGCCGCAGCGTCGCCGACCTTGAGGCCCTGTATGTCGCGACCGGTTCGGGACAACTGGTACCGCTTTCCGCGGTGGTCACGACCGAGACCTCGGGCGATACGCCTGATCGTCGACGGCTGGATCGCCAGCGAGCGATATCGATCTCTGCCGATCTGAACCCCGGTACGACCCTGGTGGATGCGACCGAGTTCATGACCCGTGTGGCCCAGGACCAGCCACAGGGTGTCGTCACGACCCAGTGGGGGGGAGCGGCGCGCGATCAGCAGGAGGCGGGCGGCGCAGTCGCGGCGGCTTTCTGCCTCGCCCTGTTGCTTGTCTTCCTGGTGCTCGCCGCCCAGTTCGAAAGCTGGATCACGCCGGCCGTCATCATGCTGACCGTGCCCCTTGCGGCAGCCGGCGGCCTGTTCGGTCTCGTGATGGCGGGCTCCAGCCTGAACATCTACAGCCAGATCGGTCTGATCATCCTGATCGGGGTGGCGGCGAAGAACGGCATCCTGATCGTTGAGTTCGCCAACCAGCTGAGGGACCAGGGCCGTTCGATCCAGGAGGCGATCATCGAGTCGTCGACCCTGCGGCTTCGCCCGATCATCATGACCTCCATCGCCACTGCTTTCGGTGCCTTGCCGCTGGTGCTGTGGCAGGGGGCCGGTGCCGGAAGTCGTCAGACCATCGGTGTGGTGATCTTCTCCGGTGCCATCTTCGCGACCCTGCTGACCCTGTTCGTGGTGCCCGTGATCTATGGCGCGCTGGCGCGCTTCACCCGATCGCCGGAATACACGGCTCGCAAGATCGATGAATGGGAAGCCCGGGAAGCAAGGATGGACGATGCGGTGCCATCGGCTGTGGAGTAGGCGTCAGGGCTGAGGCGACGGTGCGAAGCCGGTCTCGACCTTGAGGAAGGCGACCACGTCCCGGCGGTCCGTTGCGTCAGGAATACCGGCGAAACTCATCTTGGTGCCCTTCATGAAGGTGCGGGGGTTTTCCAGCCAATCTTCCAGTCGCGCGCCGTCCCAGACGAAGTCCGCCGCAGTCATCGCAGCGGAGTAGTTGAAGCCGGGGTGGACGCCGGCCTGCTGTCCGAAGACGCCGTAGAGATTGGGGCCGGTCATGTTCGGCCCGCCCTCGCTGATCGTGTGGCATGAGCGGCAACGGGCAAAGACCCGACGGCCATTATCCAGATCGGCTGCATTGTATGGCGCGGGCAGGGAGGCCAGCATCGCCACCTTTTCGGCCGCTGTCGGGACAGGACGGGCCGGGGCGATGGGTGCGGTCGGCTCCCCGGCCGGTCCCTCCGCCTGGCTGCAGCCGGTCAGTGTGAGCATGACGAGGGCGGTCAGGGCGGTGCGGTTCATTGTCGGTCTCCGGCGGTTTTCGGCACTGATAGCCTAACCCTGACAGCGGGCAACCGGTGACGGTGAGATGATGGACTGGACGAAGGTCAGTCGCACCTGATAATCACTGTCAACAGACGCGGGCGATCGCGCCGGTAGTCACGAGCGTCATGTCCGAGCCCCGCAAACTCAGCCTCGCCCGGCCAGGCGACCAGGGCGTCATCGTTCAGGTAGGCGATCCCGGTCTGAATGGTGACCACGCCCTCGAACTGGAGCGTCGACTGCTGGAACTGGGTTTTGTCGAGGGTGCGCGGGTCGAGCTTCTGCATGAGGGTCTGTTTGGACGGGACCCCATTGCCATGAAGGTTGACGACATGCGGGTTGCCTTGCGTCGACATGAGGCCGCGAGCCTGACCGTCCGGTTCGAACCTGACCGGGTCGGCTGATGGAGGCGGCGCAAGTGAGCGCGCGTATCGCGCTCGTCGGCAATCCGAACAGTGGCAAGACCGCATTGTTCAACGCCCTGACGGGTGCTCACCAGAAGGTCGCGAACTATGCCGGCGTCACCGTGGAGCGCAAGGAGGGCCTGGTCCGCTCGGCCGGAGGCCGGGCTATGGCCCTGCTGGACCTGCCCGGCACCTATTCCCTGCGCGCCCGCAGTCCGGACGAAGAGGTCACCCGGGATGCCGTTCTGGGCCGGCTGTCAGGCGAGACCCCGCCCGATGTGATCGTCGTGGTCGCGGATGCGACCAACCTGCGGCTGGTGCTGCGGCTGGTGCTGGAGCTCCGGGCCGTCGGCCGGCCGATGTTGCTGGCCCTGAACATGTACGACATCACCCGACGCCAGGGTCTGCGTATCGATCTGGACCGTCTGTCCGCAGAACTGGCCATGCCGATCGTGCCGACGACGGCCACGCGCAAACACGGTATCGACGAGCTGATCGCGGCCATGGACGCCGCTGCCCGCCCCCGGAACGACAAGGCCGAGAGCGCCTGGACAGTGCCCGACGCCGCCGCCCTGCGCGGCGCGGCTCGGGAGGCCGAGCGGATCATGAAGGCATGTGTTCAGCTGCCGGAGCGACCGGATACGCTGACGGGCCGGATCGACTCCGTGCTTTTGCATCCGGTCGGCGGGCTCTTGATTCTGATAACCCTGCTGTTTGTCATGTTCCAGGCCGTCTTCACCTGGGCCACCCCGCTGATGGACGGCATCGAGGCAGGCCTCGGCGCGCTGGGCGGCTGGGTCGCGGCGATCATGCCGGATGGAATCTGGCAGAGCCTGATTGTGGACGGCCTGATCTCGGGGGTCGGTAGCGTTCTGGTCTTCCTGCCCCAGATCCTGATCCTGTTTCTGTTTATCATCGCGCTTGAGGATTTCGGCTACATGGCCCGGGCCGCCTTCCTGATGGACCGGATCATGGGCGGTGCCGGTCTGCACGGCAGGGCCTTTATTCCGCTCCTCAGCAGTTTCGCCTGCGCCATCCCGGGTGTGATGGCCGCGCGGGTGATTGACAGCAAGCGTGACCGCCTGACCACCATCATGGTGGCCCCATTGATGACCTGCTCGGCCAGGATTCCGGTCTACACCCTGATCATCGCAGCCTTCATTCCCAACCAGACCGTCTGGGGTTTCGCCAGCCTGCAGGGACTGGTCATGTTCGGCCTCTATGCCGCAGGGATCATCAGCGCCCTGGCTGTGTCCTTCGTCATCCGCAAGGTGTTCTGGCGCGGTGCGGTCGAGCCGTTCATGATGGAGCTGCCGGCCTACAAGATGCCTGACCCCACCAGCGTGCTGTTCAATCTGTGGATCCGGGCCCGTATTTTTCTGGAGCGTGCGGGGCGGATCATCCTGCCGCTGATGATCGTGGTCTGGGCATTGGCGACCTTTCCTTATGCCCCTGAAGGCGCGACCCGGCCGGCCATCGACTACAGTTTCGCGGGCATGATCGGCCATGCGCTGGAGCCCTTGTTCGCGCCGATCGGCTTCAACTGGCAGATGGTTATCGCCCTGGTACCGGGGATGGCGGCGCGCGAGGTCGCGGTCGCGGCCTTGGGCACAGTCTATGCCGTCGCAGATGCCGAGGCCGCCACCAGCATGCTGGGCGCGACCCTGGCGGCCCAGTGGTCGCTGGCGACCGGACTGGCCTTTCTCGCCTGGTACGTCTTCGCGCCCCAGTGCGTGGCGACCCTGGGCGTGGTCAAGCGCGAGCTGAACTCGTGGAAATGGATGTGGGTGATGGTCATCTACATGTTTGGATTGGCCTATCTGGCGGCCTTCGTCGTGTACCGGATCGCGGTTGCCATTGGTGGTGGCTGACGGGCCGCTGGTGCCGGCTGCAGGAATCGAACCCGCGACATCCAGTTTACAAAACTGGCGCTCTACCAACTGAGCTAAGCCGGCCGCCGTCGCGACGGCGGTCCTTATGCTGGCACCGGGCCTCCGGCGCAAGCCGTGGTCTGGACAGAGCCTTCGGGTGCCAGCAGCGCCAGAAGGGCGAAACTCGCCAGCCAGTGCTCTCCCATGTAGTCGCCCGTGACGTGAGGCAGGGCGGCGTCCAGATGGTCCTCAGCCGCCCTGAAGGCGATGGGGCGTCGCGGATCGTCCGTGGCCAGTGACCCCGCGATCTCTCGCCAGCACCAGGCCCGGCTCAGGTTCAAACCATCGAGGTGGGCGATCTTGCCGTCTGAACGGTCGCTGGCGCCGACCGGGACGAACAGGGTCTCCGGCTCGCGCCGGTCGAGTCGGGGCAGGAAGGCGTCGAACCATTCCGCGAACGCCACCGGAGCCAGCACCCGCCGCATCAGCACGGCCTCCATCAGGGCCGGGGACAGAAACTCATCCTGCGATGGTTCCCAGGCCTGGCAGCCGCGGTCGAGTGAGTGCCAGCGCATGGCGCGCTCGCGGCACAGGGCCGCCAGGTCGAGGTCACCCGCGCCTTCGGCATAGTCGAGGGTCAGTCTCAGTGCGAAGGCAGTGTTGTAGTGGGTCCCGACCCGGACCGGGTAATCCGCCAGAGGCAGGAAGTCGGTGAATCTTCTGGCGAAAGCCAGGGTCAGGGGCCGCAGGAGGGTCGCGTGCCTGCCCGGGTGCCGCGCCAGTTCCGCGGCCAGCATCAGCAGCCAGGCCCAACCGTAGGGCCGCTCGAACCCCCGGCTGCCCGGCCGGTCCAGATAGGCAGTCTCGGCGGCGACGTTCTCCGGGGTGAACAGCTCGTCGGCCAATGCCTTGATGCGCGGTGCCTCCGGCATATCAGGATGGAGCCTCAGCAGGGTGAACATCGTCCACCATCCGTGCACGCAGGAATGCCAGTCGAAGCTGCCGAAGAAGATCGGATGCAGGGCGCGCGGACCCCGGATATCCCCCGGTCCGGACAGGACGTGATCCATCTTGTTGGGATATTCCCGTGTCACATGGCCAAGGGCCGCGGATGCGAAGCGGGAGGCTGTACCGGCGTCGAGCTTGTGGGTCATCGTCAGAACCGGAAGGCTAGGAAATACATCAGCGCCATATTCACCCCGAGCATGATCAGGGCGGTCGGGAGCTGGGCCCGGATGACGCCGTTCAGAGCCGCGTTCCGATCCGGCAGCTCCAGAAGATTGGCCGGCACCACATTGAAATTGGCGGCCATCGGGGTCATCAGCGTGCCGCAGAAACCGGCCAGCATGCCGATCGCGCAGACGATGGCTGGATTGCCCCCGAACTGGCCGACCACGAAGGGCAGGCCGATGGCGGCGGTCATCACCGGGAAGGCCGCGAAGGCGTTGCCCATGATTACGGTGAACAGGGCCATGCCCAGGCAGTAGGCTGCCACGGCCAGCAGGGGCGAACTCATCGGCACGGCATCTGTGACCAGGTCGCCGACCACGCCGCCAACATCCGCCGCAAGGAAGACCGCGCCGAGAGAGGCCAGCATCTGAGGCAGCAACGCCGCCCAGCCTATGGAATCCATCAGCCGTCGCCCTTCCTGCACAGGTGCCATGACGGGCGGACGCAGCCATGCCATGGCGGCGACGAGGGCGAGGACGCAGCCGAGGCCGAGGGCGATCAGAGTCGTCTGGGTCGGCGAGATCAGCCAGGCCCCGAAAGGGGTGTGTTTGGCGGCAAGGGTACCGCCGACTGCAACCAGCGGCACGATCAGGGCTGGAATGAACAGGGCATTGCGACGGTGCGCGGCGCTTTCGCGCCGCTCGTCCGGTGTGGTCGTCGCCGGGCGGCCAACGCCGAGTGCCTTGAGCCCGCCGACGGCGACGAGCGCCAGAACCAGCAGGCCGTTACCGAGTCCGCCGAGCCATGAGCCGAACAACATGGATGCGGCGATGAGGCCCCAGAAGACCGCGCTGCGGATGCGGGTCGGGTGGTCGCTGTCGCGCAAGGTCAGGATGGAGAACGCCAGGAACATCAGCCCGACGAGAATATAGGCATGCTCGAGCGTGATCATTGGCCCGCCTCCGCGTCACGGGCGGCAAGGTCGCGGCGTATCTCCCGGTCGAACAACAGCAGCCGCACGCCGTGTACAGCGAAGGCTGCGATGGCGGTCGGGATGGCCCAGACCGATAATTGCAGCGGCTCGACGATTATGCCCGCCTGTTCGAGGAAGCCGACCATCAGCACGATCGAACCGATGGCGATGAAAATGTCCTCGCCGAAGAACAGGCCGATGTTGTCGGTAGCGGCGGACATGCCACGGATACGGAAGCGGATCCTGTCGGGCAGGTCGCCGCCGGCCTCGACCTCGGCCGCGCCCTCTGCCATCGGCGCGACCAGCGGCCGGACCATCTGCGGATGGCCGCCGAGAGAGACCAAGCCGAGCGCGGAGGTGGCCTGGCGAACGAAGAGATAACTGAGCAAGAGGCGTCCGGCGGTCGCCGCCCTGACCTGGGCGATCAACATCCGGGCGCGTTCCTGCAGGCCGGCCCGCTCGAGCAGACCGATCACGGGCAGGATCAGCCAGGTGATATGGAAATACCGGTTGTCATTGAAGGCATCGCCAAAGGCCGTGAGCGTCATCACGCCCGCCTCCGCCAGGGCCCGCAAATCGACCCCGGGTCCCACCGCCGCCGTCACACCGGTGACGATGGCGGCGATCAGTATGACCAGAAGCGGATTGATACGGGCGACAAAGCCCGCGACCACGACCGCTATTCCCAGAAGCACCAGCATTGGAATCTCCCCCTCGGGCGATGGTTGCGCCGAACGGGCGGCTCAGGAAGCCCTTTTCGCACCGAAGCCACCGCCGCCCGGTGTTTCGATGACGAAGATGTCACCGACGCCCATCTCTACCTCGGCGGTCGCTCCCAAGCGCTGGGCCGTTCCATCGACCCGTTCAACCCGGTTGTCCCCGACCGCCCCGTCCTCGCCGCCGGATAGGCCGAACGGTGCCGTGCGTCGGTGGTTGGACAGTATGGCCGCGGTCAGCGGTTCCAGGAACCGAACCCGTCGGACCGCACCATCACCGCCCCGGTTGGCACCGTCGCCGCCTGAACCGCGCCGGATTGAGAATTCCTCGAGCAGCACAGGGAAGCGGGTCTCAAGAACCTCGGGGTCGGTCAGGCGGCTGTTGGTCATGTGGGTCTGCACCGCCGCGGTACCGTCGAAGCCAGGCCCGGCACCCGAGCCCCCGGCGATGGTTTCGTAGTACTGCCGGGTCTCGTCGCCGAAGGTGAAGTTATTCATCGTCCCCTGGCTGGCTGCGAGCACGCCGAGGGCCCCGTAGAGACAATCGACCACGGCCTGGCTGGTCTCGACGTTTCCGGCCACTACGGCTGCCGGATAGCGGGGATTGAGCATCGAACCCTCCGGCACAATCAGCCGGATCGGCTTCAGACAGCCTTCGTTCAACGGAATGGCGTCGTCCACGAGGGTGCGGAAGACGTAGAGGGTCGCCGCCCGCGCGATTGATAGCGGGGCGTTGAAGTTGTTGGGCAACTGGGCGCTTGTGCCGGTGAAGTCGACCACGGCGCTGCGGGTGGTCGGGTCCACATCGATACGTACCCGGATGACGGCACCGTCGTCCATTTCCAGCGCGAATGATCCGGGCTTCAGGGCTGCAATGGCCCGGCGCACGGCCTCCTCGGCATTGTTCTGGACGTGGTCCATATAGGCGGTGACCACGGGCCGACCGAATTCGGATACCATCCGTGTCAATTCGTCAGTGCCACGGGCGCAGGACGCGATCTGGGCCTTCAGGTCCGCCAGGTTCTGATCGACATTGCGTGAGGGATAGCGACCCGAGGCGAACAGGGTTCGGGCCTCCGCATCGCGAAGATGCCCGGCGTCGACCAGCAGAAAGTCGTCAATCAGGACACCTTCCTCCTCGACCGTCCGGGAGGCGGGCGGCATCGAGCCCGGGGTGATCCCGCCGACGTCGGCGTGGTGACCGCGCGCGGCGACGAAGAGGGCGGGGACGTCGTCTGCATCAAGGAACACCGGCATGATCACGGTGATGTCCGGCAGATGGGTGCCGCCGTTGTAGGGGGCGTTCAGCATATAGACGTCGCCGCGCTGCATGCCTCGCCCGTCGGTGCCCCTCCCGCGCGAGGCGATGACGGTTCGGATGCTCTCACCCATCGAACCGAGGTGGACGGGGATATGCGGTGCGTTGGCGATCAGGGCACCGGTTGCGTCGAAGACGGCGCAGGAAAAGTCGAGCCGTTCCTTGATGTTGACCGAATAGGCCGTGGCCCGCAGCGCCTCGCCCATCTGTTCGGCGCAAGCCATGAACCGGCTGTTGAACACCTCCAGCATGATCGGATCGACGTCCGTGCCCATGGCCTTGCGGGCGGGCAGGGGAACGGTACGCTCAAGGATCAGGTTCAACGCCGCGTCCGCGGAGGCGCGCCAGCCGGGTTCGACCACGGTGGTACCGGTGTCTTCCAGAACAAGGGCCGGCCCGTCGACGGCTGCCCCCGGACCGAAATCGCTGCGGCGATAGACCGGGGCCTCATGGGCGGTACCCGCCATGCGCACCGGGACACGGGTGATGGCCGTCGGGGCCGGGTCTGTGGCACTGCCTGCGAAGGTCGACGGAGCCTGGCCGGAGACGGCGACTGCCTCGGCCTCGAGGGTTTCGACCAGAAGGGCCTTGTCGTCCGCGAAGAAGCCGAACCGTAGCCGGTGCAGGGCCTCGAAGGTGGCCCGCATCGCGTCGGCAGGTCCGAAAGGAACGACCAGCGGGGTGTCGGACCCGGCGAATTTGATCTCTGCCCGGACCAGGGTGGTGAGCGCCGCATCGGTGAAGCCCTGGGCGGTCAGATCGCCGCGGGCCTGACGGTCGAGCGCCGAGACCCGCGCGGCCAGCGCCGCGTCTCCGGCGGCCTCGAGGGGTGCGGCCACCGTCGCCTGCCGGATCGACCGCACTTCGGCCAGCCCCATGCCATAGGCTGACAGCACGCCCGCGAACGGATGGAGCATCACTCGCGTCATGCCCAGGGCATCTGCGACCAGGCAGGCGTGCTGGCCTCCTGCGCCGCCGAAGCAGTTGAGAACGTAGCGGGTGACGTCATAGCCGCGCTGGATCGAGACCGACTTGATCGCCTCGGCCATGTTCTGGACGGCGATGGTGATGAAACCTTCGGCGAGGGTTTCCGGGGTTGCGGCGCGGCCCGTGGCGAGGCGGACCTCGTTGGCCAGAGCCTCGAAGCCCGTCTTTACGGCTTCCGCGTCAAGCGGCTGATCGCCGTTTGGCCCGAACACCGCCGGAAACCGATCAGGACGCAACTTGCCCAGCATGACGTTGCAGTCGGTGACTGTCAGCGGCCCGTCCCTGCGATAGGCGGCTGGTCCGGGCACGGCCCCGGCAGACTCCGGCCCGACCCTCAGCCGTGAGCCATCGAAGCGGCAGATCGAACCGCCACCCGCCGCCACCGTATGGATGCCCAGCATGGGCGCGCGTAGCCGAACCCCCGCCACCACGGCGTCCGAGGTTCGCTCATAGTCGCCGGCAAAATGCGAAACGTCCGTCGAGGTGCCGCCCATGTCGAAGCCGATGACGCGATCGAAGCCGGCCGCCCGTGCCGTACCAGCCATGCCTACGACGCCGCCTGCGGGTCCCGAGAGGATGGCATCCTTGCCCCGGAAGGCCTCAGCCGCGGTCAATCCTCCGCTTGACTGCATGAACAGCAAAGGTGTCGCTGATCCAAGGTCGGAGCCAACCCGATCGACATAGGCTCTCAGGATTGGTGAGAGGTAGGCGTCTGCCACCGTGGTGTCGCCGCGCCCGATCAGCTTGATCAGTGCCCCGATCTCATGGCTGACCGAGATCTGTTCAAAACCGATCTCGCGGGCGATGGCCGCCAGCCGCCGCTCGTGGTCGGTGAACCGCCATCCGTGCACCAGGACGATGGCGATGGCCCGGAAGCCGGCCGCACGGGCTGCCATCAAGTCAGCCCGCGCCCGGTCTTCGTCCAGGGGCCGATCGAGACCGCCGTCGGCTCGTACGCGCTCGTCGACCTCGACGACCCGGTCAGAGAGTTGATCGTTCAGCACGATCTGGCGGGCGAACAGGTCAGGGCGGCTCTGCCAGCCAATGCGCAGGGCATCGCCGAAACCGCGGGTGATCGCGAGCACGACGGGCTCCCCCTTGCGCTCCAGGAGGGCATTTGTGGCCACGGTCGTGCCCATGCGGATTTCGGCGACTAGGCTGTCGGGCAGGGGGCCGCTCGCGACACCGAGGATCCGCCGCACCCCCTCCACAGCCGCATCGGCATATTGTTCCGGATTGTCGGAGAGGAGTTTGCGGGTCTGCAGCGATCCGTCCGGCGCGCGGGCGACGATGTCCGTGAAGGTGCCTCCCCGATCGATCCAGAAGCGCCAGCCCGTTGCCGCTCCGGTCTGCTCTGCGCTCATGAGGGGGCTCCGACTCGATCCAACGATCCAGCTTATCGCAGACTTCGCCGCATCTGTTCGGTTAGAGACCTGTCGCAAGTTCGCGCCGGTTGCTAGAGCGACCGGACCAAGACGAGGACGCGCCATGACCGAGACGATTGAACTGAACCACTGGATCAACGGCGAGACGGTCGCGGCCGAGCGCCCGGGGGAGAGCCTCAATCCGTCGGACATCCGCGAGGTCGTCGCCCGTACGCCGGACGGTGGCGAGGCGGAGGTCAATGCGGCAGTGGCATCGGCCAAGGCGGCTTTTCCCGACTGGTCGGAGGCCTCGCCGGAACTGCGCGCTGACATTCTCGACCGCGCCGGAACCCTGGTGATGGAACGGCGCGAGGCTCTGGGTCGGTTGTTGTCGCGCGAAGAGGGCAAAACCCTCGCGGAAGGCATTGGCGAGACGGTCCGGGCCGGTCGCGTGCTCAAATATTTCGCGGGCGAGGCCCTGCGTGTGCATGGCCAGAACCTGGCCTCTGTTCGGCCCGGCGTCGAAATCCAGACCTATCGTCAGGCGGTCGGGGTCTATGGCCTGATCACGCCCTGGAATTTTCCGATCGCCATCCCGGCGTGGAAGGCTGCCCCGGCGCTGGCCTTCGGCAATACGGTGGTGATGAAGCCCGCGGGACTCACCCCTGCCACCGCCGAGGCGCTGGTCGCCATCCTGCATGAGGCGGGTCTGCCAAAGGGCGTGCTCAACATGGTCATCGGGCGTGGCCGGGTCGGGCAGGCGATCGTGGACCATCCGGATGTCGCGGGACTCAGCTTCACCGGTTCGCAGGGCGTCGGTGCCGGCGTGGCCGCTGGCGCGGTGAAGCGTCAGGCGCGGGTCCAACTGGAGATGGGTGGCAAGAATCCCCTGATCGTGCTGGATGACGCTGATCTCGATCGGGCTGTGCAGATCGCCCTCGACGGTTCCTTCTTCGCCACCGGGCAGCGATGCACGGCGTCCAGCCGTCTGATCGTGCAGGACGGTATTCATGACCGCTTCGTCGCAACCCTGGCCGAACGGGTGGCGGCCCTGCGGGTGGGCGATGCGCTCGACCCGCAGACCCAGATGGGTCCGGCCGTGTCCGAGGATCAGATGGAGACCTCCTACCGCTATATCGCCGTGGCCCGCGAAGAGGGCGGTCGGGTGGTCACCGGCGGCGAGCGGTTGCAGATGGAAAAGCCCGGCTGGTACGTCCAGCCGACCCTGATCGCCGATACCGAGGCCGGGATGCGGATCAACCATGAGGAGGTCTTCGGGCCGGTCGCCTCAGTCATCCGCGTCAAGGATTATGAGCAGGCGCTGGAGATTGCCAACGGCGTGGAGTTCGGCCTCTCTGCCGGCATAGTCACCACCTCGCTGAAACACGCCCGTGATTTCCAGCGCCGCGCGAAGGCGGGGATGACCATGGTCAATCTGCCGACCGCCGGGGTCGACTATCATGTCCCGTTCGGCGGCTCGAAATCATCCAGTTACGGCGCGCGGGAGCAGGGGTTCGCAGCGGTGGAGTTCTTTACCCAGACCAAGACCAGCTATTCCGCCAGCTGATGCCCGCGAGACCCGATCGGCAACACAGAGCCTGATGTTGCAGAGTAAAGGGCTTTCGCGATTCTGGATGAAGCCGCTATTGCCAGACACCGGAAACCAGACGGTCGTCTGAAAACCTGTGGCGGTTTAAGCCCGCGCGTCTGTTTCGAGGGTTGCGATCGTGTCGAGCAAGGCTTGCATCAGCAGCCCCACCTGAATCGGCTTGGCGACCACGCCCGAGAAGCCCGCGTTCTCATATTCAGGGAGTTGATGGGTCATGGTGTTCGCCGTGAGGGCGATGATTGGCGTTGAGCGACGCTGGGTCAGCGCCTCCTGTTTCCGAATGAGCCGGGTGGCCTCCACCCCGCTCATGACCGGCATCTGGATGTCCATCAGAATGACGTCCCAAGGCTTGCTGGCCCAGGCATCCACGGCCTCGCGACCGTTCATGACGACCGTCACCGTCACGCCGAACTGCTCGAGAATCTTTCGCAGCACCAGCTGGTTGACCTCATTGTCCTCTGCAGCGAGCACACGCAGGGTACTCAGCGAGACAGGCTCGGGCAGAGCATCTTCCCCATGATCGATCTCGGGTCCCCGGTCGTTCTCCCGGACAATTCCAAGTCTGACGGTGAAACGGGAGCCTTCTCCCGGCTGGCTTTCCACCGTGATTGTCCCGCCCATCAGAGCGGCAAGATCACGGGCGATTGACAGACCAAGGCCTGTGCCACCGAAGCCCCGGTTTATGGAGGTGTCCGCTTGTCTGAACTCGCCGAAGATTTCGGAAAACTTGTCCGGATCGATACCGATGCCGGTATCGGCGACCGCGATCTCCAGGCCGCCTTCAATACAATGCGCACTGACCTCAACGCTTCCGGATTCCGTGAATTTGATCGCGTTCGAAAGGAGGTTGGTGACGATTTGACGAATTCGGGTCGGGTCGCCGATGTATCGGCCACGGATCGCCTCGATATCGAGGCGCATGGACAGCCCCTTGTTGCCGGCGAGGCTGACAAAGGCAGAGTGGGCACCGCTCAGCAGTTCGAACATGTCGAAGGGGATCGCCTCGAGGGCCATCTTTCCTGCTTCGATGCGAGACAGATCCAGCAGGTCGTTCAGGATGGAGAGCAGGCCCTCACCGGACTGCCGCACGATATCCAGTCTGGAAAGTGTCTGCTCGTCCGAGGTCTCACGGATCATGACCTGGGTCATGCCGAGGATACCGTTCAGTGGCGTGCGGATCTCGTGACTCATCACCGACAGGAATGCCGACTTGGCACGGCTCGCAGCCATCGCCTCGTCCCGGGCGGTTCTGAGATTTTCAATCGTTTCCTGCAGCTCGGCATTCAGGGTTTTCTGAAGGCTGATGGCGGTGCTGATGGCCAGGGACTGATCGGCCAAGGAAAAATCATCGACGGTCAGGCCGAGCTCGCTCCAGGTCGCGGCCCGACCCGGTGAATGGCTCAGGCAGAACAGAAAGCCGAAATTCTGTTCGACAACGCAGCCAGACAGGTGAAGTCGCCCGTCGATGGACCTGATCTGGATCGAAGTCTGGTCGCGCACCAGGGCGACCGGGTCCGGGGTTGCGACCGGACGGTCGAAAATGAACCACTTGTCCAGGCGATCTCCCGGAAGCAGGTCGGGCAGGAATTTGGTGATTGACCGGCCGACGCGCTGAATAACGAGCGCCTGGTTCGTGACCACATAGCAGGGAAAGAAGTTTTCGAACTGCCCGTCGGTCAGACCTACATCCATGGCTATGCAGCCAGCGGCGGGGCAAGAGTAATGGTGAAAAGTCGGGCCTCGCCGTCCGAGCCGGAAAAAGCGACTGACCCGGGCTGATTGTATCGGTTCAAAAGGCCTTCCAGCAGGCCGAGGACGAAGCTCTCCAGCCCATCGCGCTTGGAGTAATAGGCGAGCTTGATGGCTTGCTCATCCTGGGACACGATAACGAACTGCGGGAGTTGGGCTTCCGGCATCGCGATCTGGATGCTGGCGTGCATCCGGTCAAGATTTGTCAGGGCTTCCAAAAATGACTCGCCGAGAATCGCCATGACATTGGCGTAGACGCCCGTATTGCTGGTCTTGACCCAGTGATGACCGAAAGCCTGCAGCGTCTGTTCGACCGTAAGGCCAGCCGTGGCCGCCGCCGACGTAATGAGCCGGAAGGTTACCTCGTCAGGATATGGCTGGGCGCTGACAAAATCTCCATCATCCAGCCTGGCGTCGGCGAGGATCTGATCCCAGGCTGCCGGCCCGAACTGCTCAAGCACCATGGCGCGGGCAGATCTGTGAATCATTCCAAACATCAGTTCGGCTCTCGTTTTGACCGCAGACGCTGCATGTCGTCATGACCCTGTCGTTTGTGTTCGAGCCAACCGGCGATTCCAGAGGTCACATGGATCTGGAAATTGCCGATGGGGATATCAAGATGCGTCCGCGCCGAGACCCGAAGACCGGGGCACATTTGTAAAACCCAGAACCCTTCAGGTGGCTGATGCAGCCTATTGGAGGGTAAACTGGTAAATAAACGAAAAATCGCCTGTACTTAATGGCACCCGCGATGACGGATTGTCATGCAAATTCATCGCCGAATGGCGGGCGCGGGTGGCGAGCGATCTTGACTGGTCCGACGTCCCGAACCTGAGCCGCCTGTCCTTGATCGGTGCGGCGAATGGCGGAGAGGGTGGGATTCGAACCCACGGTGCCCGCAAAGGCACGCCGCATTTCGAGTGCGGTACATTCGACCACTCTGCCACCTCTCCGCGGGGCCGTAGGACGCTTGGTCGAGCGAGCGGCCTCTCTAATGGGCGATGGGCTGCGCCGCAAGCGGGCTGTTGAGAAATCGCTCAGCGCTGTGACGGGAGGGGCAGGCCAAGGGCCTCGCCGGTGCTCAGGTCTCCGTCGATGACGCGGAACAGCTCTGCCGGGCGGCCGCCGGTGGCGGCTGACAGGCGGCCGGTGGGCTTGACCAGGCCTGTGCGTTCGACGCCGCGCCGGAAATTCTGCTTGTGCAGCGAAAGGCCGGTGATCGCCTCCGCGGCGGTCTGGAGTTCGGAAAGTGTAAAGTCCACCGGCATCAGGTCGAACAGGACCGGTCGGTATTTCAGCTTGCTGCGCAGCCGGCCGAGGCCCGTGGCCACGATACGGCGGTGGTCTGACACCATGGCGCGGCCCGGGGCGGTGCGGAGCGGCGGCTGGTCCTGATCGCGAGCGGCCTCGGCGACAAGACCGGCTTCGTAGAGCAGCTCATAGCGGTCCAGCACCCGGCCCTCGCTCCAGCGATGTGCCGGGGTGGTGGCGAAGAGAGTCTCGATCCGGGCCAGACGGCGCGGGTCGCCGGCCGCCCAGGCGGTCAGCTCTGATACGAGCGGCGCGAGGCAGGGAGGATCGGCTTCGCGACGATCTTCCCAGGGGAAGATGTCCAGCACCGGCGTCCAGTGGGCCTCGGCCATTGGGGTGTCGGCGGAGTCGGCGGTCAGGGCGAGATAGCCGACCGACACCTCACGGTGACGTTCGGGGCCCGGGGTGGCGCGGGGGCTGGCCCGGCCCAGATCGCCGAAGGTGTAGAGCTGCTCGACAAAGCCGAGGCGGAAACCGGTCTGGGCGGTGACGAAATTTCGCAGCGCCAGTTCGAAGGTACGGTCGCGGGCCGGGTCGAAGGGGCCGAAGGGCAGGGCGACACCGCCGTCGTCTGCGGCTGTGGTCAGGACACAGGCCTTGCGGTCACGCAGGGTGATGACCACCGCCGAGAGGCCGATCCGCACGCCCTGTTCAGCCGACGCGCTCACCGGCTACTCCATCGACCCGGCGTCGGCCGCTGGAATCAGGCCGACGGCCCCGGCCAGGACGCGGTAGCGTTCGAGGTAGCGCTGCTGGGCCACGGGAGCGGGCAGGGGGTCGATGACAAGCTCGTAGCCGCGGGGCGGGGTTCCGAACAGCGACAGGGACTCCGTTTTGTTGAAGCCGGCCAGCTGGGTGGCTTCGAAGAAGGCGCAGGCCCGGTCGGCCTTCTTGATGAGGGTCTTGATCTCGACGGGGTTCTTCGGCGGCAGGCCGAAGCGAACGTGGATGGCCCCTTCCAGACGGGCCTCGAAGGCCTTGTAGTTGACGCCCAGCGCCGCCTTGAACGGCGAGATCATGTCCCCGATGACGTATTCGGAGGCGTCGTGGAGCAGGGCTGCGAGACGCCATTTCGGCTCCAGGCCCGGCTTGATGTGGGCGGCGATCTCCTCGACGACGCAGGAGTGCTGGGCGACCGAGAAGGCGTGTTCGCCGACGGTCTGGCCGTTCCAGCGGGCGACGCGGGCCAGGCCGTGGGCAATGTCCTCAATCTCGATGTCGAAGGGCGAGGGATCCAGCAGGTCGAGGCGGCGACCGGACAGCATACGCTGCCAGGCGCGGGGCTCTTTCGCAGAGGGTCGGGGCGTGACGGCCAAGGCAATGTCCTGCGCTATTGGGCAGGGTTGGTGACGCATCAGGACGCGGTGATCAAGCGGGGGTGGCGGTTATTCCCCGGCGTTGAGCGCGACCAGGGCCCGCGCGTCCTCGAAGGCGCGCTCACGATTGCTGTCACGGGAGCGGACGGTGGCGACGACCAGCGGCCCACCGACCGGGCCGCGGGCCTCATAGCCGACCACGCGCCAGCCCGATTCGGAGGACCGGTTGTCGGTCATGATCCAGCTGGTCCGGGTGGCTTCGCCGCCGGCACGTGCGCGGATTTCGGCGGCGTCATCCCGGGCGTTGATCACCACGTCGTCGCCATTGGGGCCGGACCCGCTGACCCGGGCCGAGCCGTCGCTGTCGTCAGCGTCGATGTGGAAGCTGCCGATGCGGACACTGGCCTTGTCGCCATGGGTGTCGATGCTGACGCCGGGCAGTCGGACCGAGGCGTCCTCGCCGGTCGTCTCGATGGCGACCCCGGGGGCCCGGACCGAGGTCCGGTCGCCCGGGGCAGCCGCCTCGGCCGGAACCCCGCCGGTGCCTTCGGCGGACCCTGTGGTATCGGCCGGGGGCAGGGTGGCGTCCGCCTCCTCGGCCGCCGCGCCGATCGCGGCCATGGCGCGGGGCATGTCGCCGGACAGCCGCTCTTCGAACCGCTTGAGCACATCGGCGGGGGAGTCGGCGTCCAGCGGCACGAGATGAAGGCTGACCTCGGCACCCCTGGGGCCGACATAGGAGCAGACCGTGCCCCCGGCGGAGGCCGAGCCCTTGCGGGTCAGGGTACCGATCGTCTGGGGGCATTGCAGCGTATCGACGACCTTCAGCACGCCCCTGTCGTCGGTGACCGCGCTGCGGGTCGAGGAAATGCGCACGGCGTCATCGCAGGCGACGAGCGTGGCCGCGGCGCAGAGGGTCGGGATCAGCAAGGTGCGGAGGAGCATCGATGTGTAGTCCTGACAGGGTTCCATCCTGCGCCCACCGGAGTCATTTGCCAGTGAAATCGCGGTAAGGCGGGTGACGAAACCTGTTCCTTGGTGTGTTCGGGCGGTCAGGATCCGGGTCGCGACCCTTCGCGGCGATGCAGGAAGGCCAGCCGTTCGAACAGGTGGACGTCCTGCTCATTCTTCAGCAGGGCACCGTGCAGGGGCGGGATCAACCGGTTGGGAGATTTCTCTCGCAGGGTCTCGGGATCCACGTCGTCGACCAGCAGCAGCTTGAGCCAGTCCAGCAGCTCCGAGGTCGAGGGCTTCTTCTTCAGGCCCGGTGTGTCGCGGATCTCATAGAAGGTCTTGAGCGCCTCGGAGACCAGCCGCGGCTTGATGCCGGGGAAATGGACCTCGACGATGGACTTCATCGTCTGGTCGTCGGGGAAGCGGATGTAGTGGAAGAAGCAGCGGCGCAGGAAGGCGTCCGGCAGCTCCTTTTCATTGTTGGAGGTGATGATGACGATGGGTCGCACCTCGGCACGGATCGTCTCGTCCGTCTCATGGACATAGAATTCCATGCGGTCGAGTTCCTGCAGCAGGTCGTTGGGGAATTCGATGTCGGCCTTGTCGATCTCGTCGATCAGCAGGACGGGGCGGTTCGGGGCGGTGAAGGCCTCCCAGAGCTTGCCGGGTTTGAGATAGTTGCGAACGTCGTGGACCCGGGCCTCGCCCAGCTGGCTGTCGCGCAGGCGCGAGACCGCGTCGTACTCATACAGGCCGTTGTGGGCCTTGGTGGTCGACTTGATGTGCCAGGTGATCAGCGGCGCGTTCATCGCCTTCGCGATCTCATAGGCGAGCACGGTCTTGCCGGTGCCGGGCTCGCCCTTGATCAGCAGGGGGCGTTCAAGCGCGACCGCTGCATTGACGGCGATCTTCAGATCGTCGGTGGCGATATAGTCGGCAGTGCCTTCGAAGCGGTCGGTCTGGCTGGGCATGGCGGTTCCGGATTGTGGTCTGCCCCGGGTTAGCGAAGCCGGCGCGGGTTAACAACGATCATGTGGTGGGAGGGGGTGGTTGGTGGCTAGTGGTTAGTGGTTAGTGGCTGGCCGGCGCTGGGGGTGAGGGGGCCGCCTGCGCCGCCCTTCCGCACACAGATGAGCAGCAATCGCTAACCACTGGCCACTGGCCACTGGCCACTAGCCACTAGCCACCTTCCATCCATGCGTCTTCGCCCTCCGGCATCACTGCCGGAAAGGTCGGGGAGGGCGCGGGGCGGCCGGGCCTCGCCCGGTGCTGTTGTAGAGTTACCGTTTCGACGAAGCAGACCTGCCCCGCGCAGCCGTTTTCCACGCGCCTTCCGGGTAGTGGCCCTGAGTTCGGACCTGACCGGATCGCGCCGCAGACATTGCTGCCGACGGCGCGCGGCGGACATGACTTTCGTCAGCGGCCCGCACAGGAAGCGCGCGGCGAGCAAACGGAGGCCATCCATCGACCTCCGCAAGGACCCCCGGAGTATCCATCCCCCGGGCTTCATCGCTCGACCACAGCCCGCCGACATCGGGGCGCTGGATCCGACGCCCTCCCCACCGACGGGATGGGCAGGAGTCTGGCACGGGGCTCAGCGCGGATGGTTCATGACGTTATGTTTTTTGAAAGGCTAGCAGGATCAGTAGGTTGGCCGCGCGGGATATGCTGGCAATCGGCGGATTGTGAGCAGTGTGTGTCTCCTCCCTGTTCGCGCAGCGAATGGGGAGGGGGACCATCCGAAGGATGGTGGAGGGGTAGGGAGGAGCG
>VYLK01000012.1_pt1 | contig 70227 bp, 77 predicted proteins | sample 5114321 | NCBI WGS metagenome assembly VYLK01 (sample SAMN12291792, study PRJNA351875) | freshwater metagenome | isolation source: freshwater lake | place: USA: Michigan, MSU2 Lake | collected 2011-08-16
CCGCGGACCGGTTCGACCGCCGCGCGCCCGAGCCGCGCGCCGGTCTGCGCGCCGGCCATATGCCCGGGGCCCTCAACCTGCCCTTCCCCGGCATCCTGAACCCCGACGGCACCATGAAACAGGGCAAGGCCCTGGCGCAGGCCTTCCTCTCAGCCGGGGTCGATCTGGACCGCCCGGTGGTGACCACCTGCGGCTCCGGCGTCACCGCCGCCATCCTCAGCCTGGGCCTCGCCGTACTGGGCAAGCCGTCCCGCCTCTATGACGGTAGCTGGGCCGAATGGGGCGGACGGGCGGACACCGCCGTGGCATCCGCCCCACCTGACTGAGCTTCAGTTCGCCGGCGCGACGTCCGGCAGCTTCAGGTCGTCCGGCACAACCGCATCGGTCTCGCCGCGCGACACCACCGTCGCCGCCACCAGATCGCCAGTGACGTTCAGCGTGGTCCGGCACATGTCGAGGAAGCGGTCGACGCCGAGGATCAGGCCGATACCCTCTGCCGGCACCCCGACCATCACGAGGATCAGGGCGATCACCGGCAGCGATCCCGCCGGCACACCGGCCGTGCCGATGCCACCGAGGATACAGACCAGCATGACCACCAGCTGCTGCTGCAGGTTCAGGTCGATGCCGAAGAACTGGGCCAGGAACAGGACCGTGACACCTTCGAACAGGGCGGTGCCGTTCTGGTTGGCCGTGGCCCCCACGGTCAGCACGAAGCGGGAGATCCGCTTCGGCAGTTTCAGCTTCTCTTCCGCCGCCTTGATGGCGATCGGCAGGGTGGCGTTCGACGAGGCGGTCGAGAAGGCCACCACGAAGGGCTCACGGACACCGCTGGCGAATTTCAGCGGGTTCATCCCGCCCAGGATCCAGACCAGCAGCGGATAGACGATGAACATATGGATCGCCATCGCGCCCACGGCCACGCCCGCATAGGCCCCGAGCCTGACCAGCAGGTCCCAGCCGAACACGGCCGACAGATTGAACATCAGGGCCGCAATCGCGATCGGCGCCAGTTTGATGACCAGATTGATCAGCTTCATCATGACCTCGAACAGGCCCTGCAGGGTCTGCTGAAGCGCATCCGTGGCCGGCGACTTGGCCATGACCATGCCGATGCCGAAGATCAGGGCGAACACCATCACCGGCAGGATCTGGTTCTCGGCCGCGGCGGTGACGACATTGGACGGGATCATGTCGAGGAAGAACTGGCCCGCCTCGATCGTTTTGGGTGCGTTGCCGACAATGGTCGCGGCCCCCTCGGCCCCCTGGGCCAGCAGCTGCTGCGCCAGGACCGGATCGACGCCGTCACCGGGGCGGAAATAGTTGACCATGCCCAGCCCGATGCCGACCGCGATGGCCGAGACGATGATGGTGAACACCAGGGTCTTGAAGCCTACGCGTCCCAGCGATTTCAGATCGCCCATCTCGGCGACGCCGACGGCCAGCGCCGCGAACAGCAACGGCAGAACCAGCATGAACAGCAGGCGCAGGAAGATCTGGCCGACGGACTTGATGATGTCCATCACCCAGGGAAGGACCTCGAGGCCCATGATGTTGACGTAGAGCCCCCCGCCCATGCCGACGGCAAAGCCCAGCAGCATCCACATATAGAGCGGTATCCCGCCACGTTTGGTCGTTTCCATTTTGTCCCCCTGCCGCCTGTCCCGGCGTCCTATCGAATCGGCAGGGCATAGATCAGCCCTGCCGGTCTTGCGTTCCATTGTGCGTTAAGCCCACGGGCCAGGTCGAGCGAGGAATCCGTCCCGAGGTTTCGCGCGAAGATTTCACCGTAGTTTCCCTCGGCCTCAATCGCCGTTTTCGCCCAGTCCCTGCGCAGACCGAGCATGGGTCCGACATCCCCCTCGACGCCGAGCAGGCGACGAACGGCCGGATTGGGCGAATCCTCGGCCATCTGCCCCGCATTCTGACGGGTCACCCCCAGTTCCTCGGCCAGGATCAGGGCGTTCAGCGTCCAGCGCACGATCGAGGTCCAGACCTCATCACCACGCTTCACCGCCGGCCCGAGCGGCTCCTTGGAGATGACATCGGGCAGAATGACATGTTGCTCCGGGTTGGCCATCGTCGTCCGAGCAGCCGCCAGGGCAGAGATGTCGGCGCTGAGGGCGTCACAATCCTCCCGCGCATAGGCCGCGCGCGCCGCCTCCTCATTGGCAGCGACCACCGGCGTGTATCGAAGGGTCCGGGCACGGAACCAGTCGGCGACATTCAGTTCCGTGGTCGAGGCGCGTTGCACGCACACCCGCGCCCCGTTCAGCTCGGCCCCGGTGGCGAGGTCCAGGGCACGGCGCACCAGAAAGCCCTGGCCGTCATAATAGTTCACCCCGGCAAACTGCACCCCCTCCCGCGCCTCGCGCGACAGGATCCAGGAGGTCGAGCGCCACAGGACGTCGACCCGGCCACTGCGCAGGGCCTCGAACCGCTGGCTGCTGGTCAGGGGTACGAAGCGGACTGCGTTGGCATTGCCCAGCACCGCCGCCGCAAGGGCGCGACAGAAGTCGGCATCAAAGCCGCGCCAATCGCCGCGATTGTCCGTATAGGCGAAGCCGACCAGCCCCTCGTGCACGCCACAGTTCAAACGCCCCCGTTGCCTGATGGCCGCGAGGGTCGGACTCGCAAAATCAGGGGCCGCAGTCTGGCCCACGGCGGGCGGCTCAACCTGATCGGCGGTTTCGTCGGGGCGATCCCCGCGTCCACATGCGGATACCGCCAGGGCCAGAACGATCACCAGTGCGCGCGCGACGCCGCCGACCGTCCGTCTCCCCGTCGATTGCACCTGCATCCGCGTCCTGCCCAAATTCGTCAGACCTTGCGCCCCGCCTGCTTTAGAGGCCCTTGCAGGCTGAACCGCAACCCTCCACGCCGGCGCGCATGACCGATCGAACCGAACGCACACGCCGGATCGCCTCCGGCACCCACAGCGGCCCCGGGCCTGTTCGGCCTTGAAGATCCGAACGATCTGATCACCGATCTCGAAGGTGGTCTTGCCGCCTGGCGCGCCCAGCAGGACTCGAACCTGCAACATCCCGCTTAGAAGGCGGGTGCTCTATCCGGTTGAGCTATGGGCGCCCTTTGGCCGGCACGCGCGGCGGGGGCAAACAGACCTCAATGGGTCCAGGAGACCTTTCGGCCGGTTGCGAAATTATCCGCATAGGCCTTGAGGATCAGAGGCGGGTCCTGCGGCTCGTGCAGCCGGAACGGGATGCCATGGCGCTCGGCATAGGCTACCGCCTCCTCGGCTGAGTCGAAACTCAGCCGCACCTGGCCGTTCATGTCGCTGGAACTGGTCCAGCCCATCAGCGGGTCGATGGTGCGCGCCGAAGCCGGCTCGAACTCCAGCCGCCAGCCTCTGGACGAGGCCTTGCCGGACTGCATTGCGGTCTTGGCAGGGCGATAGATGCGGGCGAGCATGGACGATCCTCGTGACGATGGCGGGCGGAGCCGCGTCGCGTCCAGATACCGCGTGGCCGGGGCGCGGTCCAGCACCCTGCTTGCAGCCTGCAGCGCGCGTCTTGCCGGCGATTGCGCTCGCGCAAGCCGGGTCGGCATGATCAGGCGCACCGTCCCGACCACTCTGATCCGGGACACCACTGATGATCGCCATCCTGCCCACCACTGCGGGGCACCCGCACTACAGTCGCGTCTCGATCGCCCTGCACTGGCTGATGCTCGTCCTGCTGGCGGCCGTCTACGCCTGTATCGAACTTCGGGAATACTATCCGCGCGGGACCGACATCCGCGAAGGGTTGAAGACCTGGCATTTCATGCTGGGACTTTCGGTTTTCGGCCTCGTTTGGGCGCGACTGGCGGCCCGCTGGCGCATACCGCTTCTGGCCCGGGAACCGGGCTGGACCCGCTGGCCGGCGGCCGCCGGGCATCTGTCGCTCTACGGCCTCATGATCTTCATGCCCATACTGGGCTGGGCGGCCCTCAGCGCCGACGGCAAGGATATTCCCTTCTTCGGTCTCAGCCTGCCGGCTCTCGTGGCCCCGAACAAGGCACTCGCCGGGCAGGTCGAGGGATTGCACGTCACCCTCGGCGTAGCCGGCTACTGGCTGATCGGCCTCCATGCCGCCGCCGCCCTGTTGCACCACTATGGTCTGAAGGACGGAACCTTGCGGCGGATGATCCCTTTCGTCCGCTGAGCCCGGCCGTGTCGCCGGTACGTCGACAGTGGGCAGGAGATCGACGATGAGCCGTCTCGAACGCCATCCTGAACGTCATCTCGTCGCCCGCATCGGCTGGCTGCGCGCCGCTGTTCTCGGGGCCAATGACGGCCTCGTCTCGACCGCCAGCCTGGTGGTCGGTGTGGCCGCCGCCGAGGCCTCGCGCAGCGGCGTGCTGATCGCCGGCGTCGCCGGACTGGTCGCCGGTGCCATGTCGATGGCGGCGGGCGAATACGTCTCGGTCAGCTCCCAGTCCGATACGGAGAAGGCCGACCTCGCCCGCGAGACGGCCGAACTCGCCGCCGATCCCGAGGCCGAGGTCGTTGAGCTGGCGGCCATCTACACCGCCCGGGGCGTCGAACCGGCCCTGTCGCGGCAGGTCGCCGAACAGCTGATGGCCCGGGACGCCCTGGGTGCCCACGCCCGCGATGAACTCGGCATTTCGGACGTCTCGACGGCCCGGCCGGTACAGGCTGCCCTGACGTCTGCCCTGACCTTCGCTGCCGGTGCAGCTCCGCCTTTGATCGTCGCCCTTCTGGCGCCCCTGAATGGACTGATGATCTGGGTCAGCGCTGTCGCCCTGGCAGGCTTGATGGGGCTCGGTGCGCTCGGCGCGATCGCGGGCGGTGCCGATGTGCCGCGCTCAGTGCTCAGGGTGGCCTTCTGGGGCGTCGTCGCCCTGGCCGCCACAGCCGGAATAGGTCGCCTGTTCGGGACCGTCGTCTAGAGCCATCGGCGCTTCAGCGACGCATGGGTCTCCAGCGAGAGGGGTTCATCACAGCGAGCACAACGAGGCCACAGCGGACACGACGGGATGGAGACCGCGGTGCCCTCGCCGATCGCTTCCTTCAGGATCGTTTTCTTGTGGAAGGGAGGTTCGGCGGCAAAGCCGCCCCTGTCTCTTTTCGATGCCAGGAAGAAACGTCAAACGCGACAACCGCACGGTCCCGTCGTGCCCGCTGTGGCCTCGTTGTGTTCGCCGTGATGAACCTTTCGACCCGCGTCAACCGGGCCGGCGAAAGGTCTGGGAGGTGAATTGGTCGGAGTGAGAGGATTCGAACCTCCGACCCTCTGGTCCCAAACCAGATGCGCTACCAGGCTGCGCTACACTCCGGCGGCGGGATTTGACACACTCGACGCTGCGCCGCAACGCAGCGTTTGACTATTCCGCGAAGAAGGGGTGGCTGACCTTGTCACCGGGCCGGGCCCCGATTTCATCGGCACGGCCGGCACGCAGCTCCAGCACCCCGCTGGCGGGCCCGTTCGACGGAATGACCGCGTCGGAATTCGGCGTCGCATTCTTCGCGATCGAGACGATCCGGCCGCGCGGATCGATGTAGATGATGTCCAGCGGGCTGGGCGTGTTGCGCATCCAGAAGCCGCGCTCGGCCACATCGGGGAACTGGAACAGCATGCCGCGGTCGTCGGCCAGGGGTTCGCGCTCCATAAGACCGCGCTGGCGTTCTGCATCATCATCGGCGATTTCGACCATGAACCGGTGCTCGCCGCTGGCGGTGGTCACGGTCAGTGGCTCGAGCGGGTCACCCTTGGCATCGCGCGGTGCACCCGCACCGGCACAGGCAGACAGCAGCACCAGGCCAGACAGGGCCCCCAGAAGTCCACGACGGTTCAACATTGCCAACCCACCCTCACAGGGACGGATGGTTCATCCGCCCGGTCTGATTTCCGCGACCACCAGCCCCTTGGGACCCTCGGCGAACCGCACCGCGACGGTCTCGCCGGGCAACAGGTCATCCAGCCCGCAGCGGCGCAACGTCTCGACATGGACGAAGATATCCCCTGGTTCGCCGTCGCGCACCACGAAACCGTAGCCCTTGGTCCGATTGAACCATTTGACGACCGCGGCCTCCATCGGCGCGCCGGACGAAAGTCCCAAGGATGCCAGGCCGACCCCGGCCGTCTCTCTCAGCCCCTCATAGCCGTTGCGACGCGGGGCGACGACCTGTTCGGGGTCTCCTTCACCGAGTTCGTGGACCTCTGTAACCTGCCAGCCCTTGGGCCGTCGGACACAGTCGCAACGGATCGGGGCCCCCTCATCGACGACGACACGACCGGCGTCGCGCAGGCTGGAGATGTGCAGGAGCACATCCTTCATGTCGGTCAAGGTCGGGTCGTCCGGCACAATGAACCCGTATCCCTTGCCGGGATCGAACCATTTCACACGGCCATCAATCCGGACCGTCGCGACTGCCTCAACGCCCTCGTAGTCCGACACTGCCTTCCCCCTGCCCGCAATCTGAGCGAGCAAAATTTAACTAACACGGTAACACGGTTCTGCGAAACCCGGAAAAGCGAAAAAGGATGGTTTCGGCACAAAAAGGGCAAACAGGACTTCAAGACAGCGCTCGGGGGCGGGTCAGGACACCGGACGGAACCCGCGCAACGCCGATGCCGACAAGGCCTCACAATCGGATTCCGCTGAGGATATCGCGTCGGGTCAAGGCAGCCCGGGACCGGACCGGATGTGAGCGACTGCGGACAGCCGGATCGTCGTCAGTCGGCTCGGGCGCACGGTCGCGCAAGGCGCCCGGCTCGCTCGCCCGACGTCACACGCAGTCATCGATGTCCGGGGAAGGCTCCGCGTGGCAGTCCCTAGGGGAAGGTCCCCTACACGTCGAGGCCGGCTAGGCCAGCACTGATTGTCTCTAGTTTTCAATGGATACGCAGGATAGGTGTGTAACCAATCGTAGAAAAAACCGTAGAAATCGCGCCCCACTGGCGCTTGCGAGTGACCAATGGCCTTCCGAAAATCTCGCGCGACACGGGCCTTGAACCGAGGTGTGCACCCCCGGCCGGACGGTAAACTCCAGGCGCACATTCCGATCCCCAGCGATGTCCGGTTCGCCTATGGGCAGGACAAGAGGGTGATCTCCCTAAGGACGAGAGACCCTGACGTCGCCAATCATCGGCACGCGATCGAAGTCGCAAACTACGCGGCTGCCTTTGACCTCGTGCGACGAGGCACGGCCTCCGGGGAGTTCGAGGCGTTCGCCGTCAAGCTGCATGCTTATCAAACAAAGGAAATCCAGCGGGTCGCGGACGTGCAGATTTCCTCGTCGTCGGACACCGTCAACCCCTACACCTTGCCGGCGATGGGTCGGCGACTGGACTCTGATAAGCCGGACGAACTCGCTGCGACAGCAGGTTGGGCTGCGGATTGGTTTTATGCTGAGCGGCTGAAAGTGAAGCCCGACGACCTTCCGGACGAGTTGAGAGCCTCGCTCAACTACCGGCAGGTGCTCCGGGAGTGTGCCGAAGTTCTCAGAGACTCTTGGCGTGCCGGACGAGAAGTCGAAGCGGGCCGCACCGTGTCCCCTCCCCGCTACCCCGCTCTAAATGCCAAGCCATTGGAGTCAAACGACGGAAATCGGGCGAATGACGACCGCGCGAAGCTGAGCCTTTCTCGGTATTTCGATGACGTCTACCTGCCCGCTCATGCTGGGGAACTCCGAACGAACACGTTCAAGGTCAAGGTCCAATCCGTGAAGCTGTTCGGTGACCTCGTCGGCGACCCCCCGCTATACCTGCTTTCCAGAGCGCAGCTGTCTGATTTTCAGAGCAGCCTAAAGCTGTTGCCGGATGGCCGATTGATTACCGGACCACTCAAAGACAAATCATTGCGGGAGATCGTCGATCTCCAGAGACGTGGATCCCTCAAGCTCAAGCGCCTTGGGGCCGGCACCATCACGAAGCACGTCGGCAACATCAAGACGATCATCTCGTTCGCGTTGTCTGAAGGTCATGTGAGGCTCAACCCATCCGTGGGCATGCGCAACGTCAAAACCACCGACGCGAACCCTCGCGTGGAGAGGCGCCCATTCAACCGGCGTGAGTTGGAGGCCATCTTCTCCCAGCCGCTCTATGCCGGCTGCAAGGCGGATACGACCGTCGGAGTCTACCGCCCTGGACAGACGCTGATCCGTGACGAACGGTTCTGGATCCCCATGCTCCTCTTTCTGACAGGAGCCCGGGCGAGCGAGGTCGCTGGTCTGGAGCGGAGTGAAGTGAAGATCGACGGGGGCGTGGTGCGTATCGTCTTCAAATACACTGCTCTCCGGCGCCTCAAGAACGAGGAGTCAGAACGAGTGATCCCCCTGCACCCTTGGGCATTGGCAATGGGCTTCGAGCGCTACCTTGAGACCTTACCGGCCGATGCGACGGCCATTTTCCCAGCGGCTGTGGCGGAAGCTTTGGACGAAGAGGGCCTGTTCGACGACGATCGGCTCGATGGCACGCCCATCTTCCGCCAGTTCAACCGGACGCTCCTCAAGCACGTCGGTCTGGACCGTGACAGCTCAGTTTCGCTGCACTCATTTAGGCACGTTTTCGAGGACGCGATGACGGGGCGCGACATCCCTGACGAAGTGATGTTCCGTTTGACTGGCCGAACGATCAAAAGCAGTCGGGGCGGCTACGCGAGGAACTTACCCGCCGATGAGGAGCGGAGAGCGCAGCGAGCGGATGATTACATGAGGCACGTCGAGCGCATCGATTTCGGCGGGCTAGATCTTTCGCACCTCTATACTCCGCCGGGATAGCGCCTCAGCAGCGTTGCGACTGCGAACCCGCCTCGCACTCATCTCGTGACCGCGAGGGCGATCGCGCTGTGCACGGCCGCTGAAAACGCTGGGTCAGAGTTCCGTGTCGCATGCCTGAGCGTCCGGATCACCTCGGCTTCGTTAGCGCTCATGAGCCGCCTCTCCAGGACCTCGATGAGTATGGACGGGGCGCTGTCGTTCCTCGCCTTGTATTGACGGAGCCAAAGAACGAACAGGGACACCATGTCGACGCGGAGCAGTTCGGCGATCTTGGGAAGACGTGACAGCGGGACAGCTGTCCGTCCTGTCCGCCACATCGAAATATTGTTCGCTGCCATGAAGCCGAACTTGCTTGCGGCAACGTCATTCGTCAGGCCAGTGGATGACCAGTTTGCGTCCATGAACTCGGACAGTGGTGATGTTTTCGCAGATTTGGAGGCTACTCGAGGACGGCCAGCTCTGGACATTATATTTCTTTCTGTTGAACAGGATCGTTCAAGCAGCTTTTATAAACTATCCATTTGGTCCCTCTGTTGGCGTTATTGCTAACACACTCACTTGCCAGAATATCCTCTGACCGCCGTCGAGCAACAACGCGCTCTTCATGTCGTCTGCAATCGCTCTGGACCGGTGCTGGACGCGCAACTCCGCTGTTCCGGTCACATAGCGAGCGAACCGCACAAAACCACTCCAGCGACTCCCTGGAGAGTCGCCCGTGCGCGGTCCGAGGATATTTCCCCCTGCCGTATCCCGGCATTGGAGCGAACCTACCGGTGCGATCCTGAGCCGTTCTGTTAGTCTGAAGGTGTCTCGGGTGCAGGGGTCGGAGCAGGATCCGGCGCAGGCACCGGCTCGGCCTTTATCTTGTCACAGCAGGACATTGCGGTGTCTGCGGCCATATCCTTGCAGCACTCACAGCCTTCAGCCGCCAGCGCGACACCGGCGGACATCGTGAGGATGGCGCCGGCGACAGCGAGCACGTTGGAAAGTTTCATCGACGTTCTCCCTAGTGGACCATGAAGCTGATCGAGCCGGACATCTTGTGGCCGTCGGCTCCTTCGGCGGTCCAGGCGGCAGTCCAGGTTCCTGGTGCGAGGCGCGGCAATGCCACGCCGACAGTCGCGGCGGCGGGAGAAGCAGGCGCGGTCACGACGATGGGCGCTTGACCTTCGGTGGTCAGGGTCACGGTCTTGAGCAACATCGCGTGCGGGAAGGTCGCACTGAAGCGCTCGGGCGAACCCTGGGTCATGGCGCCGTTCGTTGGGACGGTGGTGATGCCAGACTGGGGCGTCGCAGCCGGGGCTTGCGGGTGATGTCCGGCATGCGGGTCCTGGGCGGCGGCGGTGCCGGCGAACGCCAGGGCGGCGGTGAGAACGAGGGTGCGGATCATGGGGTGGTCTCCTTCAACTAGAACCAGGCCTTGAGGCCAACGACGAAGCGGGTGTCTTCCGGGTCGCCGCCTCGGGCTTCGATGTAGTCGGCGCTATCCCCAAGCGCTCGGGTCCACTCGACGCCGACATATGGGGCGAACTCCTTGCGGAACTCGTATCGCAACCGCAGGCCCGCCTCGACCGAGGACAGGCCCGAGCCGATCTCCAGCCCGGGAATGTCGCTGGCCGAGACGTCGATTTCGAAGCGCGGCTGGAGGATCAATCGCTGGGTGATGCGCTGGTCGTATTCGGCCTCGACGCGCGCGGTCAGGTCGCCCTCGGTCGACAAGAAGGCGGCGGCGTCGATCTCCCACCAGTAGGGTGCCAGTCCCTGGAGGCCGAGCACCAGATGCGTCGTGTCCTCGCCTTCGGGACGGAAGTCCTGGCGCACGCCGGCCTGAACGTCCCAGAAGGGCGTCACGGCGCGGCTGTAGAGGGCCTGGAGTTCGGCTTCTTCCAGACCGCCGTCGACGTCGCCTTCGCCCTCGGACTTCCACCAGAAGCGGTTGATGTCGCCGCCGCTCCAGCCCTGGACGTCCCAGAGCCAAGTCTCGCTATCGTCGCCGAAACCGGCTTCGAGACGGTCGATGATCACAGCCGTGATCCGCACGTCGCCGTTCTCCCGGAGGAGGGTCCGGCGAGAGGCCGTCATCGCGTCGGCTCCGAAGACGAGATCGGCGGCGTGGACAGGGCCACTCAGGGCGGCGGGTGGAACGGGCGCTTCGGGTGGACGGCCGGGGTTGTCGGTGCTGGTTGGCACGTCTGGCGGACCCATGTTCATGGTCGACATGTCGTGCCCGGCATGGGGATCGGCCTGAGCGGGAGCCATGTTGGACATGTCATGGCCCGCGTGCGGGTCCGGCTGGGCGGGAGCCATGGTCGACATGTCGTGGCCGGCGTGGGGGTCTGGCTGGACGGGCACCGGGGTCGACATGGCGTGGCCCGCATGGGGATCGACGGTCGCGGGCTGAGCCGGCATCTGATGTCCCGCGTGCGGATCAACGGTTACCGGCGTCCGGGCAGACGGCATGACGTGCGGGTCTGGAGCGGCTGCCGGGGCCGGCATTTGATGGCCCGCATGAGGGTCGGGCGCCGGTGTCGCCGGCTGCGTCCTCGGCGGCGGAGGCATGGTGTGGCCCGCGTGCGGGTCCTGGGCCTGGGCCTGGGCGCTGAAGGCGCTGGCGGCGAGGATCAGTGGAGCGAGGGCGATTGCGAGGCGGTTCATGACGCGGCTCCGTCCATGGGCCGCACCTTCACGACGTTGAACATGCCGGCGTGCATGTGCATCATCATGTGACAGTGGAAGGCCCAGTCGCCGGGCGCGTCGGCGGTCAGGTCGAAGGTCACCTTGCCGCCGGGCGCGACGTTGACGGTATGCTTCAGCGGCTGATGTCCGGCCGGTCCGCCCGTCACTAGTTCGAAGAAATGGCCGTGCAGGTGAATGGGGTGCGCCATCATGGTGTCATTGACCAGGGTCACCCGCACCCGCTCGTCGCGTTCAAAGCGGATCGGCTCGACCAGCTCGCTGAACTTGCGGCCGTCGAAACCCCACATGAACCGCTCCATATTGCCGGTCAGGTGGATTTCCATGGTCCGCGACGGCGGGCGCTGGTCCTTGTTGGGCGTCAGCGACACCAGGTCGGTGTAGACGAGGACGCGGTGGTCGACATTGGTGAGGCCGATGGGGCGTTCACCGAGGCGGTTGGCGGGATCCATGGCGATACCGTCGACGCCGACGCCGACCGCCATATCCGGCGGTGCGTTATCCGGGTCGCGCATGTTCATCCCGGCCATGGACATCGCCCCGGCTTCGCCCGCCGGAGTAGCGCCCTGGTCGGGGCCCCCGTGGTCCATGCCGGCCATCGCGCCGTGGTCCATCCCTGACATCCCGCCCATGCCCCCATGGTCCATGCCCATGTCGCGCATGGTGAGGTTCGGCACCTCTCGCAGGGGCGGAACTTCGGCCGTCATGCCCAGACGCGGTGCCAGGGTCGCACGGCCCATGCCGGAGCGGTCGATAGCTTCGGAAACGATGGTGTAGGCGCGGTCCTCGGTCGGCCGGACGATGACGTCATAAGTCTCGGCGACCGCAATCTGGAACTCGTCGGTCTCGACCGGGCGCACGTTCTCGCCGTCGGCCTGGACGACCGTCATCGGCAGGCCGGGAATGCGGATGTTGAAGATCGACATCGCCGAGGCGTTGATAATGCGCAGCCGCACACGTTCGCCGGGCCGGAACAGGCCGGTCCAGTTCTCTTCGGGTCCATGGCCGTTGATCAGATAGGTGTAGGTCGAGCCGTTGACGTCGAGGATGTCGCGCGGGTCCATCCGCATCTCTCCCCACATGCGGCGTTCCTCCAGGCTCATCCGGTCGCCGCCGTCCAGGAAGCCCGCCAGGGTCGTGCGCTGCCGGTTGAAGTAGCCGGGACTCTTCTTCAACTTGGACAGGATTTCGTGCGGATGCAGGAAACTCCAGTCAGAAAGCACCAGCACATGCTCGCGGTCGTAGGCGACGGGATCGACGCCGGCCGGATCGATGACGAGCGGGCCGTAGTGCCCCATCGCTTCCTGAAGGTTGGAGTGGCTGTGATACCAGAACGTCCCCGATTGCTTGATCGGGAACTCGTAGACGAAGGTCTCGCGCGGCTTGATGCCGGGGAAACTGATGCCCGGCACGCCATCCATCTGGAACGGGAGCAGAAGGCCGTGCCAGTGGATCGAGGTGTCCTCATCCAGGGTGTTGGTCACCGACAATCGGACATTCTGACCCTCCCGTAGCCGCAGCAGCGGAGCGGGCAGCACGCCATTTACCGTCACCGCATGCCCGGTGCGTCCGCCCACCGTGAAGGGCGTGTGTCCGACGGTCAGGTCGATGTTCGGACCGGTCAGTGTCGGCAGATCAGCCCTCAGACCCGGCGATCCGGTCTGCGCCCAGGCCGGCAGCAGGCCCTGCAGTCCCAGCAGGCCGCCGCCGACAGCGGCACCCCGGAGAAGCATTCGGCGGTCGAGGCGGGAGATCGACATGGGCGAGAAGTTCCTTGGCCAGCTATTCAGCCGTTCGTTCAGATACGCATCCCAGCGGCGCATCCCTTGCGGCAGGACGCCACAGGCATCGAGATCGCGACCTTGTGCACCTTCCCGTCATGGCCAGGTCAGGTGCCTTTTGCGCGGAGCCCCGCCCAGGATCTCTGACAGCTTCTTGCGCGCGCGGGCGATGCGGGTTTCCACGGCCTTCGGCGTGATGCGAAGAATGGATGCGATCTCGGCATGAGACCGTCCTTCAAGCGCGGCGAGCAGGAGCGGCGCCTTCAGGGCGTCCGGAAGGTCGGACAAGGCGCGTTGAAGGTCTTCGGCCCTGCGCTGATCATCCAGCCGGGCTTCAGGGGTGGGCGCGTCGTCGCCAACCGCTTTCGCCTCTGCCGCGTCGAGACCCATGACCCCGCGCACGACGCGGCGAACCGTTCGCCGACGGCTCCAGTCGCGACACTTGTTCAGAGCAATCGAGCGCAGCCATACCTCGAAGGGCCGCGTCGGATCATACCGCCGCATGGCGAGCCAGGCAGATGCATAGGCTTCCTGCAGCACGTCATGCGCCTCGGCCTCGTCGCCGACGTAGCGGCGAACGAAGCGATACAGGTCGGCCTTGGTGGCGGTCATCAGGGCGGTGAAGGCGGCCCGATCCCCGCCTGCCGCGCGAACCTCGATACTCTGGTCGGCCCCCACGCGCCGCGCTTAGCCGGCGTCGTCGCGCAGGGAGTCAACGACCGCTTCATCGAACACCTCAGCCTGCGCCGGGGTCAACACGGATCGCATCTCGAAGACATGGGTGATCGTCGCCTTCTGGAGATCGCCCATGGCCGCGTGGAAATGATCGACCGCCGCCTGGACCTGGGGCGTGTCTCCGTCGCTGGCGGCGATGGCGGCGGCCAGTTCGCGATTGGCGACGCGGACCTCGGCTTCCAGCGCCGGACGCCGAGCGGCGAAGCGGGCTTCGATGGCGTCGAGACGGCGATCCTGCTCCGCGCTCAGATTTAGTTGTTCGTGGACGACACTGTGCAGGCTGGGCGGCTGTCGCTCCCGCATCACCCAGGTTGCGCTCGCCCACGTCGCCGCGCCGCTGGCCAAGGCCGCCAGAACCGCCGTGATGACGATGGATTTCCAGTTTACGCTCATCCCCGGACATCCAGGCTGGCGAGCGGTGACAGGCCCGCCGAAACGGTGAAAATCCGCATCTCGGACGGCTGCGGCCGAAGCGTCATGAGCATCAGACCGCCGTTCGTGACCCCGATCACCAGCGCGAGGGCGACGGCGGCGAACCGGACTTGACCCAAGCGAACACGGTCCCGGCGCTCGCCGATCCGCGCCCAGACAGCGTCCTCCACACCGGCAAGACGCGCGGTATCGACCGGCGCGACCGCTCCGAGCAGTCTGTTCACGTCATCAATCATTCCGCACCTGCCTAACGCCCCATCTGCCATACGCGCCCGCTTCGCATTCCCCTCACGAGGGGATGAACCGCCGCCCGCGTAGATACCAGAGAACGACCAGGAACCGCCCTGTCGTCCGGGGGGAGTGATGTGAGCGACAGGGCCAGCCCCACACGGTTTCCTTTTCCCGACGTGCTCGATCCGCTCACCGGCGTGAGGTTCTTTCTCGCCCTCGGGGTCGTCCTGTTTCACTACCAGCTTCAATGGACCTTGCCGGGGGACGGGGGACTGCTGAACCGCGCGCGACTGGCGGTGGATGTGTTTTTCATCCTGTCGGGCTTCATCCTAACCCACGTCTATCTGCAAGGGGACGGAGCGTTGAACTACCGGCGGTTCCTCGCCGCGCGGTTCGCACGGATTTATCCGGCCCACCTGTTCATCCTTCTGGCAATGCTCGGGCTGGTGCTGGCAGCGCCCATTCTCGGCGTCGGGTTGGAGCCAGGCCGCTTTAATCCCACCGACTTCGCCGGCAGCCTGCTGCTTGTTCAGGCTTGGTTTCCGCGCGAGACCCTGGCGCTCTGGAATGGACCGGCCTGGTCGCTGTCGGCGGAATGGTTCGCCTACTTGGCGTTCCCAGCCTACGCTGCCTTGGCTCTTCGGCTGCGGAACCGACCATGGGTCATCATTTCGCTCGCCGTGATCGCGTTCGTCGCACTCGACGCCGTCTACCGCGCCCAGTTCGGGCCCGTTCTGCCTCGAGCCGAGGACAGCATGGGTATCCTGCGTATCGTCCCTGAGTTTCTCTACGGCATCGGTCTCTATTACCTCGGTCAGCGCTGGACGCCGTCGGCGCGCGTCTCGGTCATGAGTGCGTTGGCGACCACGGGCGCGTTGCTCTCCCTGATGCAGTTGGGTGTTGATGACCGCATCATCGTGGCGGCGGCCGGTCCCTTCATCCTGTCGCTCGCGCTGTTGGCGAAGGCGCGCGTGCGGACCTTTCTGTCCCATCCGGTCGCCCTGTTCGCGGGCGAGGCGTCGTTCGCCCTCTATCTCGTTCACATCCCGATCCTGATGGTGTGGCGCAACGGGGCGCAGGCGCTCAGTGGCTGGCCCGGTGACTACCGGATGGGCGTGGGAGAACTGGCTGCCATGCTGGTGTTGACGCTCGCCGCCGCCGCAGCCATCCATGTCTTCGTTGAGCGGCCCGGCCGTCGTCTGCTCCGGGCGTGGATGGGGCCTCAGCGCGCCGATCCCATCGAGGCCAAACGTTCCGTTCACAGCGATCAGGGAGAGCCGTTTTGACATCCGCAACACTGAACCGTCGCTTGCTGTTGGGAGCCGCCCTACTTGTCGGGTCGAGCGGAGCGGCTTGCGCCCAGTCGCGTCAGCCGCGCGACCTCGTCGTCTACAAGACGCCGACCTGCCCGTGCTGCGATGGTTGGATCGCGCACATGCGCGAGGCTGGATTTGTTGTCACGGTCAATGTCCTTCCCGATCTCCGACCGATCCGGATCGCCAGAGGTTTTCCGGATGCGCTGGCCTCGTGTCACACCGGACTGATCAATGGCTATCTCGTTGAAGGCCACGTCCCGGCGCCGGACGTAATCCGTCTGCTGAACCAACGGCCGTCGGCAATCGGTCTCGCCGTCCCGGCCATGCCGCTCGGCTCTCCCGGCATGGAGACACCGCAGGGGCACAAGGATGCCTTTGATACCCTCCTGGTGCTCCCGGCGGGCGCCTCCCGCGTGTTCGCGCGCCACAACCAGCCGGCCTGACGCAGGCCACACCCATCCATTCAAATCCCGCAACCCGGAGCCCGCCATGTCCCGCAGACCTCTTGCCCTCGCCCTGTCGATCGCCATCCTCTCAGCGATGCCGGCCTTCGCCCAGGACCACGCCCACGGCCATGACCACGCCGCAGGCTCGGTCGCCGCCGAAGCGGCGGGCGCGGCCGCGGCCGTCGACGCCTTCCACGCCGCATTGAAGGCCGGCGATACGGCCGCCGCGCTGACGTTCCTTGCTCCGGAAGTCATGATCTTCGAGGAGGGCTACGCGGAGCGATCGCGCGACGAATATGCGTCCCATCACCTGGGTTCGGACGCCGCTTTCGCGGCGGCGTCAGAGTCCATGGTGGAACGGCGGTCGGGCTGGGCGGACGGCGACATCGCCTGGATCACCAGCGAAGGCCGCACGACGGGTCAGTTCAACAATCGCCCCATGGATCGCCTGACGACCGAGACAATGGTCCTGAAGCGCCACGCCGACGGCTGGCGCATCCACCACATCCACTGGTCGTCGCGCGCACCCGGCTAGGCGCGTTCACCACGTCACATGGCAGACGGCGGGGCGAGCGTGCCCATGAACGCCACGACGGCTATCAGCACGGCTCCGACCAGCGTCTCCGCGACGATGCTGCGTCGGAGCCGTTGAAGCGCCTGTCGAGGATCTTCGCCACCCGCCAGAACCGATCCCAACGTTGGCGTCAGTCGGAAACGGTTTCCTGCCGCCAGGACCAGCATCAGCGCGAACAGCACCAGTTTGGCGATCAGGAGCTGGCCGTAGAGGCTCGTTCCCAGACCCGCTACCCGCGCGGGTCCGATCATGAACCAGCTGTTCCCCAAGCCACTCAGGACCAGGAGCACGACGGCCAAGGTCCCCAAGCCCGCAAAGCCGCGAAGGGCGCGATGGATCGCCGGGTCATCCGGAGTGGTCCGACGCAGCAAGAGCATCGTCAAGGCCGCGAGAGCACCCAGCCACAGCGCGGCGGAGACTGCGTGGATTACGGCGGCCGTCAGATGCCACAGCCCGCCCGGCCCCTCCGTCGCGGCCCCATGACCGGTCCAGGCGAAACTGGCGGACACGATCACGCCAACCGTCGCCAGCACGGTCCAAAGCACCCGGCCCGGCTTGAGGGCGACGATCGCGAGAAGTGCAAGCCCGGCGACGACGGCCCGGGCTACCAAGGCCATGCCGAGGGCCATGCCCGTGACCATGACGGACAGCGACGCGGGTTTGAGGGCTTCGCTCAGCGACCCCGCCATGACCGCCGTCTGGGCCACCAGGGCGGCGAGCGATCCCAAGGCGACGACGGTCGCAGCGACCATCAGCGTGGGGCGCGCCCAGGCGAGGTTCGGGCCTTCGCCTCCCCTGAAACTGTAGAGCAGGAACAGCGGCACGCCGAGAAGGACGACCGCGCCGCTGTATTGAAGCCAGCGGAGCGCAATGACCGCGACTTCGATCATGCGATCAGCGCACCATGAAGGTGTAGGAACCCGTCATTCGGTGGCCATCGCTCGATGCGATGCGCCAGTCCACTCGGTATTCACCGGCGGCCAGCGCGCGAGCCAAGGTCCCTGTAAGGGTCTTGCCGTCTTCGCTGACCGAAGTCTCGATCGCGACCTTCTCGCCCGCCGCATTGACGACGTCGAACCCTGAAAACGCGGGCACCGTGCGCTCGCTGAAGGTCAGGCTCAGCGTCCGGGTCGCGGCCACAGTCGCGTTGGGGGCCGGCGTTGCACCGACCAGCCGGGCGTGGGCCGCCGCTGGTCCAGCGGCGAACGCAACCACCGCTGCGACAGCGATGAAAGGTGCCGGATTGAAATGACGCATACTCGGTCTCCAGACGTTTGGCCGATCCGGCCTTCTGCTTCTTTACGCGCGGCGCCGGCGCTTCCCTCACGAAGGGTGTGCGCGACCGACGTCACCATGAACCAAAAGGTGGTTTTTCACGACGAAGACCAACCCGTAGCGGGTCAGATAGATCTAGCCGACTTCGCCGGTGGAGTGCTGATGTGGTGTCAGACGGAGGGCGCCGCAGACGCTTCCTTCTGAGCCAGCCAGGCGTCAATCATCTGGATTTCTCGCTCCTGAGCCGTGATCACATCCTGGGCGAGGGTCCGCGCCTGGGCGTCCTTGCCATGAGCAAGTTCCACGCGGGCCATCGCGATGGCGGCCTGATGGTGACCCCGCATCTGCTTCATGAAGTCGATGTCAGCGTCTCCGACGAATGCGGGCATCTGCTCCATCATGGAGTTCATCGAAGATTTGTAGCCTCGGGTTGCGATGGAGTCGCCGGCTGCGGTCCGAGCCATGCCACCCATGTTTCCGTGAGTATCCGCATTTGCAGCGACTTCAGCCGCATCGGCAGCGGGCTCTTCAGTTTGTTGCGGTGAGCAGGCCGCCGAGAGGGCGCAGGCGGCGAGGATAACACTGATGCGGTTCATGACGGCTCCTTGGGGTCGCGACGTTAGCGACCAGACCGGCAGGTTCGTTCCGTCAGGCTCTACCGGCCTGCCCGCGCCAGGAGTTCGATCAGTTCGGCGGCCTTGGCCTTTCGGTCCTCGAGATCGTCGCCGGTCATCGTGCCCATCACGCAATGGTCGAGGTGGTCCCTCAACACTTCCGTCTCAACACGGTGGACCGCCGCGCGGACGGCTTGCAGCTGGGTCAGCAAGTCGATGCAGTAGCGGTCGTCGGCGACCATGCGGGCGATACCCCGCACCTGTCCCTCGATCCGGCTCAGCCTGTTCAGGATTTTCGGCTTCGTCTCAGTCTGCATGGCATTTCGCTCCCTGCAGTCTCGATATACCCATTGGGGGTATCTTGCAATATACCCCTGCTGGGTATAGGTGAGCGGCGTCAGACGGAGAGAACGCCATGTCCACGCCTCCTCACAGTCACGCCTCAGGCCATTCGTGCTGCTCGACGAAAGCCGCCCCAGGCGCAGCCACGGTCAAGGATCCGGTCTGCGGGATGTCGGTTGATCCAGCGACCACGGCTCACCGAGCCAACCATGACGACCAGGACTATTTCTTCTGCTCGACAGGGTGCCGGACCAAGTTCGTCGCGGACCCCCAGCGTTATCTGAACCCGCGCGTGGAGGCGATGCCCGCCATCCCTGGCGCGATCTACACCTGCCCCATGCATCCGGAAATCCGGCAGGAAGGTCCGGGTTCGTGCCCGATCTGCGGCATGGCGCTCGAGCCGGAAACCGTCACCGCCGAAGCGCCGCCCAATCACGAACTGACCGATTTCACCCGCCGTTTCTGGGTTGGCCTGGTTCTGGCCCTTCCGGTCCTCGCGCTGGAGATGGGAGGGCATCTGACTAACCTGCACATGCTCATCCCGGGCCAGATGTCGAACTGGATCCAGTTCGCTCTGGCCACGCCTGTCGTCCTGTGGTGTGGCTTGCCCTTCTTCCAACGTGGCTGGACATCGCTTCGCACCCGCCGGCTGAACATGTTCACCCTGATCGCGATGGGGGTCGGGGTCGCCTGGCTCTACAGCGTCGTGGCTGTCTTGGCGCCCGGACTGTTCCCGCCCGCCTTCCTCAAGGCTGATGGGAGCGCGCCTGTGTATTTCGAGGCGGCGGCGGTCATCACCGTGCTGGTGCTCGTGGGACAGATCCTGGAACTTCGCGCCCGGGAGCAGACCTCAGGGGCGATCCGGGCCTTGATGGATCTCACACCCAAGACCGCGCGACGGGTCCGGTCGGACGGGGTTGATGAGGACGTCTCGCTTGACCAGATCACGGTCGGCGACTCCCTGCGGGTCCGTCCAGGTGAGAAGATACCGGTAGACGGTGAAATCCTGGATGGCCGCGTTTCGGTCGATGAGTCGATGGTGACCGGCGAGTCCATGCCGGTGACCAAGGAGGTCGGTGACCGGGTCGTCGCCGGGGCTCTGAACAAGACCGGATCGTTCGTCATGCGCGCCGACAAGGTCGGTGCCGACACCCTCTTGGCGCAGATCGTCCAGATGGTGGCCCAGGCGCAGCGCAGCCGCGCACCGATCCAGAGGTTGGCCGATACGGTGTCCGGCTGGTTCGTTCCGGCGGTGATCGCCATCGCTCTGGTCGCGGCAGCAGTGTGGGGACTCGTCGGTCCGGAGCCCCGGTTATCCTACGCGCTCGTCGCTGCGGTTTCGGTCCTCATCATCGCCTGTCCCTGTGCCTTGGGCCTGGCGACCCCGATCTCGATCGTGGTTGGGGTGGGGCGAGGTGCGCAGGCCGGCGTCCTGATCAAGAATGCCGAAGCGCTTGAACGCTTCGAGAAGGTCGACACCCTGATCCTCGACAAGACCGGCACCCTGACGGAAGGACGTCCGTCCGTGACGGCGATCCTCCCAGCCGAGGGCTTCGACGAAACGGACATTCTGCGCCTTTCGGCCAGTCTTGAGCGCGGAAGCGAGCATCCCCTGGCGGATGCGATCGTCCGGGCCGCCAGGGACCGCGACCTGACCCTGTCGGAAGCCGCTGATTTCGACAGCCCGGTAGGCCGAGGCGTTCGCGGGACAGTCGAGGGCCGCCCGGTGGCCTTGGGCAACACCCGGTATCTCGGTGAGCTTTCGATCGACGTCTCCGCGCTGGAGCCGCAGGCCGATGCGCTCCGCCATGACGGGGCGACTGCCATTTTCGTGGCGGTCAACGGCAAGGCAGCCGGGGTCATCGGCATCGCCGATCCCATCAAGGCCACCACGCCAGATGCAATCCGCGCACTGAAGGCGGCGGGCCTGCGGCTGGTCATGATGACGGGCGACAACCGGACCACAGCCGAAGCCGTGGCGCGACTTCTCGGCATCGACGAGGTCCAGGCCGAAGTCCTGCCCCAGGACAAGGCGTCGGTTGTCCAGCAGCTTCGGTCACAGGGCCGGGTCGTGGCCATGGCGGGCGATGGGGTCAACGACGCACCTGCACTCGCCGCCGCTGATGTGGGCGTCGCCATGGGGGCGGGCTCGGATGTGGCGATCGAGAGCGCTGGCGTGACCCTGCTGGGCGGCGACCTGCAAGGTATCGTCCGCGCGCGGCATCTGTCGCGGGCGGTGATGGGGAACATCCGGCAAAACCTGGTGTTCGCCTTCGGCTACAATGCGCTCGGCATCCCGGTAGCGGCCGGCCTTCTGTATCCCGTCTTCGGCTGGCTGCTCTCACCGGCGCTTGCGGCGCTCGCCATGGCGCTTTCATCCGTCAGCGTGATCGGCAACGCGCTCAGGCTGCGCGCGGTCAGGCTGTAGTCGCGGTCGAAGATCACAGCCGCAGGCCGAACCTTGGCCCCAGCCAGATCATCAGACTGTAGAGGGCGAGGGTAAGCAGGCATCCGGCGATCAGGGCTGCCCAGAAGTTGACGCCCGCCCTCAGCATGGCCGGGATGGCGAGAAACATCGGCAAGGAGGGCAGGACGAACCAGAAGGTCGCCTGCGCATGGTCGGCCATGTTCGCCGCATCAGGTCGGTCGCGCCACAGCCAGATCATTCCAAGCACGGAGATCAACGGTAACGATGCGATCAGCGCGCCAAATCCGGGGTAGCGTTTGGACACGGTGGAGATCGCCGCGATGATCACGCCGGAGAGTGCAGCCTTGAGGATGAAGTAGAGCATCTAGACCACCCGTTTGACCTCTGAATACGCGCCGGTGGTCCGGAGCGTGATGGTCACCGGCGCGCCGGTGCGGTTCCGCCAGAACCAGCCGTGGCTGCCCGCGAAGGCGGCGACGAGTTCGCCTTCGACCCGTTGTTCCGTGCCCTTGCCGTAGCCGTGGTAGGGCGTGCCGGGGCGGTCCGCGTGGGTGTCAAAGTTGACCGCTCCACCGCTGCTCGTCCAGGTGAAGGCGACCCTCGCGCCTTCGTTCATCACAAGCTTGATCTCGGCGCCTTGGTCGGGCGCGAGGGTGAGAACGGTCTCGTCGGTTCGAACTCCGGGCGCGGTCTCGGACACACCGCCAGCGGTTGGAGCAGCAGCAATAGAGGCAGGCGCGGCGGGGACCAGCTGGACGCTCGCCTCTTCGGCCTCGGCTTCGGCGGCGAGTTGCATCTTGATGCGGCCCATCTCGGTCAGACCGAGCAGGGATCCAACCCGGGTCGGATCGACGCCGTATTCGGCGGGGAGGACGACGGTGACGAGTAGCGCCGAGGCGATGACCACAGCGATGCCGGTCGACTTCAGCAGCTTGCCGGTCGAGGGCAGTTCGGAGGCGTCGGGCTTGTTGGCGTTAAACATGGGTCAGGTCTCCGGTCAGGCGACGAAGAAGCCGACGAGCTGGTAGCCCGCCAGAATGAAGCCGAGGGTCATGACGACCACATTGGCGGTGTAGGCGTGACGCCAGAAGCCGGAGGTCTTCCGCCAGAAGCCCATGACAATCAGGATGGCCCCAAGCGCCAGAAGTTGGCCGATCTCGACGCCGACGTTGAAGGCCAGCAGATTGCCGATCAGGCCGTCAGGAGACAGGTTGAAGTCCTGCAGCTTGGTCGCCAGGCCGAAGCCGTGGAACAGGCCGAACACCAGGGTCGCGGCCTTGGTGTTCGGCTGGAAACCGAACCACCGCTGATACGCCCCCATGTTGTCGAGCGCCTTGTAGACCACCGACAGGCCGATGATGGCGTCGACCAGATAGCTGGACACGCTGATGTCGGTCAGCACGCCCAGCAGCAGGGTCGAGGAGTGGCCGATGGCGAACAGCGTCACATAGATGCTGATGTCCTTCATCCGGTAGAGGAAGAAGATCACACCAAGCAGGAACAGCAGGTGGTCGTAGCCGGTGACCATGTGTTTGGCCCCCAGATACAGGAACGGCCAGAACAGGAAGCCCGAGGTCTCCTGGATGTAGCCCTTGTCGCCGTCGGCGACGCCGTGGGCGAAGGCCTGACCCAGCGCCCCGTCGACGAGGAAAAACAGCAGAGCGGCGCATAACGCCATCGCCGGTGATTTGAGCCACGACCAGGGATCGGGGCGATATGCCACTGTCATGATGACCTTTCGGTGGGTCGGGAGTGGGTGCGAGGACCGCGTCATGGGGTCCTCCGCTTGGGCCTGAACGGCAGGTGATCCAACCAGGCCGGGCGGGGACGGTCACTGGGTCGATCGCGGCCATGCACCAGGCTGTAGAGCGCTGGCAGCACCAGCAGCGTCAGGATAGTCGAAGAGATGATCCCGCCGATCACAGCCGTCGCAAGTGGACGCTGCACCTCGGCTCCGGCCCCGACGTTCAGTGCCATCGGCACGAAGCCCAGGCTGGCGACCAGGGCGGTCATCAGCACCGGCCGCAGGCGGGTCAGGGCCCCCTCGCGGATGGCCTCCTTCAGCGGCTTGCCCTCCTCGATCAGGCCCCGGATGAAGCTGACCATCACTACGCCGTTCAGCACCGCGACGCCGGACAAAGCGATGAAGCCGACAGCCGCCGAGATCGACAATGGCAGACCTCGCATCGCCAGAGCCGCCACGCCTCCGGTCAAGGCCAGAGGCACGCCGGAGAAGACGATGGCGGAGTCCTTGACCGACCGGAACAGGGCGAACAGCAGGCCGAAGATCAGCAGCAGCACCACCGGCACCACCAGTTGCAGCCGCTTGGCGGCCGAGATCAGTTGCTCGAACGTGCCGCCGTAGCTGATCCAGTAGCCCGCAGGCACCTCGACCTCGGCCCCGACCTTCTCCTGCACTTCGGCGATGAACGAGCCGAGGTCGCGGTCACGGACGTTGGCGGTGACGACCACGCGGCGCTTGCCGTCCTCGCGGCTGATCTGGTTCGGCCCCTGTTCGACCGCGATGGTCGCGACCTCCTCAAGCGGCACGAATGCGCGCCCGTCGCCCCCGTTGGACGGAAGCGGGATCTGCAATCGCCCAATGGCGTCGGTGTCCTGGCGCATTTCCTCGGGCAGCCGCACCACCACGTCGAACCGGCGGTCGCCCTCGAAGACCTGGCCCGCCGTCATGCCGCCGATGGATGCGGACACGACCTGCTGGACGTCTGCCATGCTGAGTCCCATCCGGGCGAGCGCCGCCCGATCCGGCGTGATCTGGAGCACCGGCAGACCGGTGACCTGCTCGACCGCCACGTCCTGGGCTCCGGGAATGCCGCCGATGATGCCCTCGACCGCCTGACCGACCTCCAGAAGCTGCTCCAGGTCGTCGCCGAACACCTTGATGGCGACGTCGGCGCGGACGCCGGACAGCAGTTCGTTGAACCGCATCTGGATCGGCTGGGTGAACTCGTAGTTATTGCCGGGGATCAGTTCGACCGCCGCTCGCATCTCCTCGACCAGTTCGGTCTTCGGCTTTCTCGGATCAGGCCATTCGGATCGGTCCTTCAGCATGATGAAGGTGTCGGCCACCGACGGCGGCATGGGGTCGGTGGCGACCTCGGCCGTGCCGATCTTGGCGAATACGCGCTCGACTTCCGGGAACTGCGACAGTCGCCGCTCCAGCGCCGTCTGCATCTGCACCGCCTGGGTCAGGCTGGTGCCGGGGATGCGCAGGGCGTGCATGGCGATGTCGCCCTCGTCCAGGTTCGGGATGAACTCCGACCCCATCCGAGACGCGCCCAGACCCGCGATTGCCACCAGTGCAATGGCGACGCCGACGAAGGCGACCCGCAGCCTCAGGGCAACGTCTAGCGCCGGCTCATAGAACCGACGCGCGCCGCGCATGATGAAGCTGTCCTTCTCCTCAACCTTGCCGGTGACGAACATGGCCACGGCGGCTGGGACGAAGGTCAGAGACAGAACGAGGGCGATGGTCAGGGCCATGACGACGGTGATCGCCATCGGGTGGAACATCTTTCCCTCCACCCCGGTCAGGGCGAAGATCGGCACATAGACTAGGGTGATGATCAGCACGCCGAACAGCGACGGCCGGATCACCTCGCTGGAAGCCGAGGCCGCCAGGTCGAACCGTTCCTCGCGGTTCAGGACGCGGCCCAGCCGGTGCTGAGCTTCGCCGAAGCGGCGCAGGCAGTTCTCGACGATGATAACGGCCCCATCGACGATCAGGCCGAAGTCCAGCGCGCCGAGGCTCATCAGATTACCGGAGGTGCCGGTCTGGACCATGCCGGTGATGGTCATCAGCATAGTCACCGGAATGACCGCTGCTGTGATCAGGGCCGCACGGATGTTCCCGAGCAGCAGAAACAGCACGACGATGACCAGCAGGGCCCCTTCGAGCAGGTTTTTCTCGACGGTGTGGACGGCGCGCTCGACGAGGTCAGTCCGGTCATAGACCGCAACCGCGCTCACCCCGGGGGGTAGCGACCGGGCGGCCACTTCGAGACGGGCCGCGGCGGCCTTGGCCACCGTGCGGCTGTTCTCGCCGACCAGCATGAACACCGTGCCCAGCACGATCTCCTCGCCGTCCTGGGTCGCCGCGCCGGTGCGCAGTTCCTCACCCATGATCACGTCGGCGACGTCGGCGACGCGGATGGGCGCCCCGCCATGATTGGCCACGACGATGGCCCCCAGGTCCTCGACGGTCTCAGCCTGACCCGCGACGCGGACCAGATACTGTTCGCCGAAGCGCTCGACATACCCCGCGCCGACATTGGCGTTGTTGGAGTTCAGCGCCTCGACAACCTCAGCCATGGTCACGCCGTAGGCGGCGAGACGGTCGGGGTATGGAGTGACGTGATACTGCCGTTCGAACCCACCGATGGTGTTGACCTCGGTCACACCCGGCGTGTTGCGAAGCTGGGGCCGGATCACCCAGTCCTGAAGCGTGCGCAAATCCTCGGCGGTGTAGGGTTTGCCGTCCGGACGTCGCGCGCCCTGCTCGGCCACCACCGTATACATGAAGATTTCGCCCAGCCCGGTGGCGATGGGGCCGAGTTCGGGGGTCACGCCTTCGGGAAGCTGCCCCCGCGCGGCCTGAAGCCGTTCGTTGACCAGCTGGCGCGCGAAATAGATGTCGGTGCCATCGGCGAAGACGATTGTGACCTGGCTGAGCCCGTAGCGGGAGATCGAGCGGGTGTATTCAAGGCCAGGCACGCCCGCGACGGCCGTCTCGATCGGAAAGGTGATCCGCTGTTCGGACTCCAGGGGTGAGAAGCCTGGAGCCTCGGTGCTGATCTGGACCTGGACGTTGGTGATGTCGGGCGTGGCGTCGATCGGCAGACGCTGGAAACTCCAGACTCCCACCGCACAGGCCAAGAGGACGAGCGCCATGACGATCCAGCGGAACCGGATCGACAGCGCAATGATGCGTTCAAGCATGATGTGCGCCCCCTAGTGGTCATGGCTCGCGCCGGACTTGTCGATGTCCGCGCGAATGAGGAAGGCGCCGTCGACCACGTATTCCGTGCCCGCTTCGAGCCCGCCGAGGACCTCGGTCCATTCGGGGGTGCGCCGGCCGAGTTCCAGCATCCGCACCTCATAGGTGTTGCCGACCTTGGCGTAGACGACCTGGAAGTCCCGGAAGGGCTGGATCGCTTTGGTCTGGACGGCGAGGGGAACCTCGCTGGTGGCGACCTGGACCGTGCCCCTGACCCCCAGTCCGGGCCGCCAGGCTCCGCTCTGGGACGGTAGGTGGACGTGGGCGATCAGGGTCTGGTTGGTCAGGTCGGCGGTGGGCAGGATCGCCTCAATGACCGCGTTGATGCGGTGATCCCCCGCCAGGCTGACGACCTCCACCCGCTGACCGACGCGCACGCGCTCGGCGTCGCGCGGATAGAGGAAGAACTCAGCGTGGACCTGGCTCGGGTCGCCGATGACCAGCATGGGGTCACCGCCGCCCGTGATCGAACCCACATTGGTGTTCTTCGCCATGATCACGCCCGAGATGGGCGCGGTGATGGAATAGGTCTGGAGGCTTTCACTCGACTCGACGCGCGCCACCACCTGCCCTCGCCGGACGCGGTCGCCTAGCTGCACTGACATCGCCATGACCCGACCGGGATAGCGGGCATGGACCTCGCTCTGACCCTCGGGGGTGATCTCGATCCGACCCGTCAAGGGAAGCGACTCGCCCAGATAGGCTGAGCCCGCCCGCTCGGTGGTCACGCCGCCAGCCCGCGCCGCGTCGGGCGTGATGATGGTCCTGCCCTCATAGGACGGAAAGGCCCAGGCGTGGCGCTTGCCCGCATGGGTGGCGGCGACGCTGACGTCGAACGAATGCGGCTCGGCCACAACGGTGGGGCTGGCCAGATAATCCTCGAAGGGAGTGAAGGCGAAGCGGTCGACCCTGCCTCCCAGGCGGGTCAGGGCGATCGAGGCCTGGACCTGACGCGGATCGACGGGCTTGTCCTTCAGGTAGGCGTAGAGCCGGTAAAGCGGCTCCGGTCCTTCCTCGTAGATGGTGACCTCCAGCGCGAAGTCGCCGTCGCGCAACATCCGTCCGCGATTGGGGCCGCGCTCGTAGTCACCGGCGGCGACTTCCTCCCCGGCCTTGTCGGCTGTTCCCTGGCCGCAGGCAGACACGCCGACGGTCAGGCCCAGCATCATGACAGCGATGATGCGCCGCGTGGGTGCATGACGGTTCATGGTTGAGCCTCCGAGACCGTCAGGCGGTCATGCGCGCCGGTCAGCCTGTCGAGGCGGGCGCGGTAGATATGAAAGGATTTCAGCGCGGCGACCCGACGCTCGCGAGCGCCGAGCAGGGCCGTCTGAGTGGTGATGACGTCGTTGTAGGTGAAGCCGCCCCGGTTGAAGCCCTCGCGCACCAGGCGCACCGCGCGTTCCGCCTGAGGTATGATGTCCTCAGTGATCCGGCGGGCTTCACTGGCCCTCGCAGCAAGCGTTACCTGAAGCCGCGCAATCTCGCGGTTGCGGGTGGCACGGTCGGCGATGAGATCGCTTTCCGACGCCGTGCGCTGGGCCTCGGCCTGGTCGATGGCACCCTGATTGCGGTCGTATCGACCCAGGGGAATAGAGCCTCCGACGATCAAGGCCACCGCCTGATCCTCCCAGTGGTGGCGAACGCCGACGCTGATCGTGGCGTCCGGCACGGCGCGAGCCCGTTCGACCCCACCCCGTGCGATGGCGATGTCCCGCTCCGCACCGAACACGGCAAGGTCGGCCTCGGCGACGTCTTCGGCGACGAGGCGCGCAGCATCGGTGTTCTCGAACGCGGCGGGATCGAGCCGGAAGTTCGATGCGCCCATCCAGAAGGTCGCAAGGTTGGCGCGAGCCATGCGAGCTGTGATCTCCGCCTGGTCGAAAGCGAGTTGCGCGGACGCCAGTTCAGCATCCGCTCTGGCGCCCGCAAACAATGGATCACGCGCCGAGGCGACCCGCCGGCTGACCTCGTCGTTGAACCGCTCGGCCAGATCCAGCCGCTCGCGGGCGATCTCCAGCTCAGCGTCGGCTGCGAGCGCTTCGGCCCAGGCCACTTGCACCTGCTCAGCGCGGTCGAGGCGACGCACCCGCTCGCGCGCGGAGATCAGGTCGCCCTCGCGACGGGCCAGTCCGACGCGGGCGGCTCGATCACCGCCCCGTTCGAACGGCTGCTCATAGCTCAGCGTGGTCTCGCTGCGATCAAGGATCGAATAGGGGCCGGACCCGGCGAAGTTCTCGACTTCCAGGCCAAGCGTCGGATTGGGTCGCACGTCCGCCTGACGCACGCCGGCCTCGGCGGCGCGACGACGCGCTTCCGTTCCGGGAAGGGCGGGATCGGACTGTGTTGCCAGCGCCAGGGCCTCTTCGAGGGTCAGGACGCGGACGGCGGCGGGCGGGGCCTCCTGCGCCCGGACCACTTGTCCGGACGAGGCGACGAGGATCAGACCGAGCGCGGTTGCGGCTACGGTTTGTGACCACGATCCGGTCATGCCGGAACGCTTGATGTTCAAGGGAGTGTTCTCCGAAAGGGATGGCTGACACGCGGGCGCAAGGGCCCGCGAAGGCTCAGGCGAGCGTCAGCGTCCGTTTCGGAGGTTGGTCCGGCCCGTCGCCAAGCAGCCCGTCCGGCAGACGGTGCTGGGACCAGGCGATTGCGAGAGTGGCCCTGGAGGCGGCCATCGGCCCGCCAGTCCTGTCGCCGAGAGCGAACGAGTGGCTGTCGCCGCTGTGATGGTGATGGCCCGGAGCGGTCTCGCCCGTTTCGGCTGCTTCTTGACCGCAATCAGGATGGGCGTGACCGGAGACCTCGACACCGTGAACGGCGGCGATCTCGTCGACCATGTGTTCGACCTGGTCCCGCGCATCCGCCGAGCCATGCAGGCTCATCGACGCCATGAAGGCGACGGCGAGCGTCAGGCAGAAGAGGCGGAGCAGGCGAGTCATGGGTTCCCTAGACGCCCGTTCATACGGGCTGGTGGACTGAGCCGCAACGGCCTTGACCCCGCATGGCGAACGGCCGCGATCGGCAGTGTGTCGCTGTAGTCGCGTGCGAAGTGGATGTTGCCCCCCTCACTCTACCCTACAGAAGCAATAAATGAACTGCTGAGGCGTCCCCCAAGGCGTCTCGTGCACCTCGGTGACACTGTCCAATAGACGGAACTTTGGCCCGAACTCGCCATGCAGGTTTCCTGCGTCGTAGCGAACGACCTCCAATCCGCTGCACTTCTCCGGGCCATCCAAGCCGAAGGTCCCGACGATGACGTGACCGCCAAGCCTGACCGCGTGGGCGACCTGATGCACATATGCGGCTCTGTCATCTGCGTTCGTCAGGAAGTGGAACACGGCTCGGTCATGCCAAACATCGTAGCGCGCGGCTTCCAACTCGACAGCCGTGATGTCGCCGGTAATCCAATGAACCGAGCAACTTGACGGACCCAACCGGCCTTTCGCGACATCAATCGCTGCTTGGGAGATGTCCAGCACCGTGACGTCGCTATAGCCCCGCGCGACAAGATCATCGACCAAGGTCGCTTCCCCGCCACCGACGTCAATGACCGCGCTGCCGGTGTCCGGCGTCGCGTGCTCGATGAGACTCAGCGAGACCTCCAAGTGGGGGCGATACCAGCTTACCTCGTCCACCGCCTTGGTTCGGTAGACGTTCTCCCAATGGGCCTTGGTAGTCATCGCCGCCCCTCCCGAGCCATCTCTAGAAGCTGGGGTCGGAGCCACGTGAACGCTAGAGGGGCAAGGCCGAATGTGCGCATTGGGCCTACAGCCGACCTCACCTGATGGAGGGAAGCGGACTCAGACCGCTGATCGTGGTCCGAACAGGATGATGCTCGCGCCGAAGAGGCAGACGACGGTGCCCAGGATGTCCCATCGGTCGGGACGAACACCCTCAGCGACCCAAAGCCACATCACGGCGGCCACGATGTAGATGCCGCCGTAGGTCGCGTAGCTTCGGCCTGCATGTTCCGCCTCGACGAGAGTCAGCAGGTAGGCGAACAGGGCCAAGGACAGGATGCCGGGCGCCAACCACCAAACTGACTTGCCCAACCTCAGCCATGCCCAGAACGCGAAGCACCCGGCAATCTCGGAAACGGCTGCGCCGACGAACGCCAACAGCGACAACTTCATGGTAAACCTTCGACACGAACCGGACCCGCGTCAGCTCGCGGCCTTCAAGATAAAGCCCCCTCCCGGGGGTATGAACAACAATCTTGTGAGCCGAAATACACCGTGCGCGAACCGGTCTATTCCGCGAAACCGAGGTCCACTCCTGTTAACTTATACCGTCTTCAGCGGCCCGCCACATCAGGGATTGTGGGGCGTCGATAACGGGTAATCACGCACCAGGAGCCCCCGAACGGTTATTTGACCCCCGCAAATCGCACTGTTCTGCCTTGAAATAGGCCGGAGAGCCGTCTCGCCTCTATAAGGCGAAGCCTAGAAGTGGTGGCAGATTGTCCCGACCCTGGTCAGCTACCCGTCGCCATCTCTTGGACTTCATTATCCGACGACAGGTTCAAACAGATACGGTTCCTGTCGCTCCAGAAGCGCCGTTGCCCTCGCATTCGTCCACAGTGGCGGGGAAATGAAATACCGGCGTCTGTCTGTCGCGAGCACAAGGTGGATCAGGCCCAAAGGCCCATCCCTCTCGAACATCCGCATCAGGTCCGCCTTGATCGAAGCTCTGGTCACCTCGGCGAAAACCTCATCCGCCTTCGCCCTCCGAACGCCTTCATCGACGATGACCTGGACCGCGCGGGCGACCAGGCTCCTGGCCCTCATCGTTTGGTCAGTGCTGGACCGGTGGGATCTCGCGAAATCGAACTTGTAATCAGCGTTGAGCACCAGATCCGCCCCGGTGCCCGTCAGGTGAAAATGGGTCCGGCCGAAGATCCACTTCAGAGCCATCCGGCCGGCGTCGACACTGACCAGCTGATCGAGGCCGCAGTAGTTGAAGAGGCGCAGGCGATCGTGCGGGTTTTCGTCTCCATACGCGAATGCCATCGCGTCCTCTTCCCATTGGATCAGCGAGACGTCGAAGTGTCGGGAGATCTCAATCCGTAGATCATCCTTCAGGCGTCGCTGGAGCCCGGTCAGGAAGGCGTCGATCGCCGGTTCATCCCCGGGACGCGGGACCTGGAGGCCGAGGCGACGGAGTGACGTCTTGTCGACCTGGGCGGCCAGTTCCACGACCCGGTTTGCGATCCAGCCTTTTGCCTTTTCGCCCGGTTCCCATGCGTTGGAACAGGAGAGGCACAGGCCGAACGCAGCGTCATGTTCGACAGTGAGGCGGATCGGGTCACGGGCCGCGATCTGGAGCCGGAAGTTGGTCTGCGTGAAGATTTCTTCGAACGCGATCCTCGCCAGCTGGGAGGACACAGACGCAGGCATCGGGGTGCCGGCAGCGATTAAGGTCATTGGATTTTTCTTGGGCTGCAGTCGGACGTGAGGGACCTGGAAACACCAGGTTGAGGCCGGAGAGATGAACTCGCCGGGAAGCCTCACGTCATGGCTGATTATAGCACATTCCGAGCCGTTTCGCTTGAATATCGTTCCGAAGTTGCAGCGTCATCGGACTGAGCACTCTGCATGCCCAGCATCATCGACCACATCACATTTCAATGCCCATCAAAGCCCCTTGAAGGGGTGCTGGGGCGCCCTGAGTCAGCCCGGGTAATGCGGCCCACTAACTCCCTTTCGAGCCGCTGCTGAAGGCCTCCAGGAGGTCAACGAAACCGAAGTCAGACCATGAGCTTTTCGGGTCCAGAACAACTTCACCGGCCCTTGCTTTCACATACCAGGCCCGACCCTGACGCCGGATGCCGTTCGTAGCTGCGAAGTGACCACCGTCATGTCGAACAGCTGAGCCCAGGACCCATTTCGAGAGGTAGTTGACCCATCGAGCCGGAGTTTCCAGTTCGGGCATATGAAGCTGGCGTCCGGTCCCACGGTAATGACTGTTCCCGCCGGCCTTCTTCAACGCCTCCCGGACAAGGCCCAGATAGGCACGGTCCTCATTCGGAAGTTGGATGCCGCCATGCAGGTGAGGCCGTCCCAGATCCGTGTCCTCGACTGTGAAAAAGTATTCCGGGAGGACAGCTCCCTCCACTGATCGAAATGCCCTTTTCAACTCCCTCGCCATACGCATCTGCATATGCCGGACGAACCCGAGGGGATCAGCCTTGGCAGCTTCAACAACTTCATCACCCAGATGAAGCGTCAGAGACCGTGCACCAACGCCTGACATCGAACACCCCCATGACAGAGCCTTCAACATGTCCCCAGTGTGATCAGGGTGGGGTAACCACATCGTCTTGAACCAGGAGTCTGTGGGCTTGAGCTTCTTCTTCGTCTTCCTGTCTTCTGCAGTTAGAACCTTCCAGTTGGCCTGGTGCATGGGTGTAGGAAGACGCCTAACTAGAGGTCCCTCTCGACTACCAAACCGCACAGTAGCCCCAGCCTCGATAGATCGCTGGATATGCTCGACAATATCCCGGTCGGCCAAGGGGTCCCGACGCGGTGGCTGAAACATCTTTCCTGACGTTCGTGCCCGGAGTTTTGCCTCCACCCGAACAACGTTCGCTGCGGCCCGAAGTCCAAACTCCTTCTCATTGGCAACGATTTTATCGAGGGACAGCTCGCGCCCGCGTATCCGAGCCATCAGCTTACCGAACCGGCTTGCATGGTAATCCGTCGAACCTGGCCAGCGGACCAAGTCCCGCCCCTGGGTGCCATGACGCTCCGGGCATTCATCTCGCGGGCAATAGCCCTCAATCCCTTCGTGCCCTCGGATTGGATCCGGTGGATGACGGCAAGGTGATCGTCCCTCAGACGTTGAGCAGCTGACGTCCGGACTTCAGCCGATCGTTGACGACCGACAGCAGCGTGATCCTCGATCCGGTGGTCTCCCCGACGGCCGCCGAGATGGACGCCGCGCGCACGAGCTGCCAACAAAGCGGCCTTCGTGCGCTGGGAGATCATGTCCCGCTCCTGCTCGGCCATAGCCGCCATGATGTGGAGGGTGAAGCGGGTTGCAGCAGGCATGTCGACGGCGATGAAGTCGACGCCATTGTCCATCAGCTTCGAGATGAAGGCGACATTGCGCGACAGTCGGTCCAGCTTTGCGATCACAAGGACCGCACCCCGTATCCGACACTCTCGGAGGGCCTCATCGAGCGCTGGGCGGTCTGCCCGTGTGCCGCTCTCAACCTCCTGAAACTCCATGAGCAAGGTGCCGTCGCCGACATAGGCAGCCACCGCCGCTCTCTGCGCTTCAAGACCGAGGCCGGACTGTCCTTGGCGCTTCGTGGAACAGCGATAATACGCGACATATCTCTTGCTGATGGTGTGGCCCCTGTCTCATCGGTGGTTGAACCATATGTTACACCCGCGCGGTCGAGCGACCTAGGGTAGTTTTGGTCGTTTTGCAGGCGTTTTGGCAGAGCCGCTCAAAGTCTCGCCGCGCACGAGTCGTCAACAAATCCAAAATATCAAGATGATGTGCGACAATCCGCCGCACCTACTAGGTGTAGCGCTACTGCGTTGGCGTTTCCATTTCGAAGAACGGCACAATCCCGCCACGTTTTTGCAGGCCGTATTATGATCATCCGCCGTTCCCGGATCCGCAACTTGGATCGCTATCTGGGCAATCTCATTCCGAAAACTGCGATCAAGTTTGTCGTCGAGGTCGATCAAGTTCCCGCCGCCGACCTGGTCCAATCTGGTTTCGACGGAATGACTGCAGGCCAAACACTGCTTCCCGCAGTGGTGGGCAAGGTCACCAAGCGGAACGCAGAGGGCGACTACGTCGTGCATAAAGATCGCCCGAAGGAGAGCCGATTTGTCGGGAGGCGAGAATGGACCCGGAAGGAGTGGGCCGGGCGAGATCAGACCCGCGAGGTTACCGAGGCCGTCGATGTCGAGCGCATGTGCTACCCTCGAACCTTCGTTCCTCCGCCTGGCGTTGAGCTGACGGTCGTCGAGCATGATGGCCGCACTTACGTGACGTCGCCTACCACCGTTTGGCGGGACGCCTCCAATGACGACGTCCTCCACTTGATCAACCTGTTCCTGGAGCTGTTCGGTGAAGCGGAGGTGCGTCACGAGAACCTTGACAGCTTCACACCGCCCCACACTCAGCGCGTGAACTGGTCCATGCTCCCGCCGGGCGCCAACACGGTCACCGGAGTGCTGGCCCACGTCCGATCGATCATCGCGGCGAGAAAACCCTCACTCCGGGGCCCGATCGAGGAGCGGCTGACAATCATGGCCAGCAAAAACCCGGATGAAGTCGTTCTTGGTCACGGCGGCTACCACGCCTACGTCGCCTACATCTTCAACAAGAAGGGCTACGCCATTCTCGAAAGCGTGCTTCCGGATAACGCGACCTACGTCTTCGACCAGAACTGGCAGGTCGTGTCTGGGCTCACAAAAACGCAGGTGCTTGATGGAAACTTCCACATCGACCGCATCATTCACGACGGCGGGTGGCCGGTGAACCTGGCGAAATACGTGTGATGGATTGGACCGAGACCCAGTTCTCGTAGGCGCGCATTTCCACCCCTCGAGATGGTGCAAAAAGTCGTAGAAAAAACCGTAGAAAAACGCGCCCCAAACGGGGTTTAACTACTTGATTTTATGAGAAATCTCCGCGCTGGCAGTCCCTAGGGGAGTCGAACCCCTCTCTTCAGGTTGAAAACCTGACGTCCTAACCGATAGACGAAGGGACCACTGCGCGGAGAGCGGGCGATATAGCCGCCGATTCCGGACGGTGCAACCCTGCGCCGCTCCATTCTTTTCTGGAAAGGGAGGGTCGCCTGACGCGGCAGCAGACGGGATGAAGCGGTTGTCGTCTTGACGATCACGCCATCCGCGGATCGGCCACGTCCTCGATCTCGAACTGCACACCCCGCCGGCCGTTCCAGTCGTCGGCCTTCAGCCGCCCGACCACGCTCAGACCGCCCTGTCCTGCCAGCAGGGATTGCCCCCCGGGCAGGTCGGCGCAGCGCCAGGCGATGGCCTTGACGGAAGCCCCGTCGGCCCCGACCAGCCGGCAGCGGACATGACCGCCGTTCATGGCCACCGCCTCGCGCGCCTGCACATGCTCAAGGGCGAACAGCGGCTCCGGATTGGCCGGGCCGAACGGCGCCAGCTGCTCGAACTGTTCAAACAGCGCCCGCGTCGCCGCGCCCGGGTCGATCAGGGCGTCGACCTCGACATGATCCAGGGCATCGGCCGCCGCCTGTTCGCCGATCATCCGGTCATTGAGGAAGTCGCGCAGCCGGTCGATGTCTTCGGCGCGGACCGTCAGCCCCGCCGCCATGGCGTGGCCGCCCCCGGCGATCAGCACACCATGCTCCCAGGCGGCCTGTACCGCCTTGCCCAGGTTCATGCCCGGCTGCGACCGGCCCGAACCCTTGCCGAGCCCGTTCACGGCATCGACACCGATCACCACCACCGGCTTGCGCCAGCGTTCGCGCAGCCGCCCGGCCACGATGCCGACCACGCCCGGATGCCATTCGTCGCCGGCGATCACCACCACCGCCGAGCCGTCGGCATGGGCACCGGTCGCCTCGACCATCCGGGTGGCCTGATCTGTGACCTGCTTTTCGACCTCGCGGCGGGCGATGTTCAGGGCGTCCAGCTCCTGCGCCAGCGACGCGGCCTCGACGGGGTCGTCGGTCGACAAAAGCCGGGCACCGAGGTCCGACTTGCCGATCCGCCCGCCGGCGTTGATGCGCGGCCCGAGGATAAAGCCCGCATGGTTCGACTTGGCCGGACCCGGCTCGGCCCCCGCCGCCGCCAGCAGGGCCCTCAGCCCCGGATTGCCCCAGTCCGACATGACCCGCAGCCCCAGGCTGGTCAGGGCGCGGTTGAAGCCGGTCAGTCCGGTCACGTCGCAGATCGCGCCCATGGCCGCCAGATCCAGCCACTGACGGATGTCCGGCTCCTTGACGTCCGCAAACATCCCGCGTCGCCGCGCCTCGCGGTTCAGCGCCGCCAGCAGCACGAAGACGACTCCCGCGGCGGCGAGGTTCCCCTGACCCGAATTACAGCCCGGCCGGTTCGGATTGACCACGGCGGCGCAGACCGGCGGATGCTCGCGCATCATGTGGTGGTCGATGACCACGACCTTCAGCCCGATCGCCGCCGCATGGGCCACGGCCTCATTGGCCGCTGCGCCGCAGTCGACGGTAATGACCAGATCGGCCCCCGAAGCCTTCAGGGTGTCGAAGGCCCGGGCGCTGGGTCCGTACCCCTCGGTGACCCGGTCGGGCACATAGATCGGCAGCGTCGCCCCCATGGCCCGGAACCAGCGCACCAGCAGGGCGGCGCTCGAGGCCCCGTCGACATCATAGTCGGCGAAGACGTGGATCGAAGCCTGCGCCTGCAGGGCGCCGAGGATCGCCCCCGCCGCCGCGTCCATGTCCATGAAACTGGACGGGTCAGGGAACAGGGCCTTCAGCGTCGGTGTCAGGAAGTCCGCGCCCTGATCCGCCCGCACCCCGCGCGCCGCCAGCGCCCGGGCCAGCGGCTCTTCCAGATTCAGCGCCTGCATATGCGACCGGATAAGGCCGGCCTCGGCGGGCCTCTGCCGCCATTCGCGGCCGGACAGGGAGCGGGAGACGCCCAGAAACGCCGCCGCGCCGCCCCCGTCCGCCATCAGAGCGGCCGGATGGTACGGATGCGCTGGACGGTCCGGGTCGAGGAATCCATCACCAGCGTATGGGTCGAGACAAAGCCACCGGCGACCTTGACCCCGTCCAGCATGGCCCCCTTGGTCACACCCGTGGCGGCGAAGATGGCGTCCTTGGACACCAGTTCGTGCAGGTCGTATTTGCGATCCAGATCGGTGACACCCGTCCGGGCCGCCCGGGCCCGCTCATCGTCATTGCGGAAGATCAGCCGCCCCTGGAAATGGCCCCCGACGCATTTCAGCGCCGAGGCTGCCAGCACGCCTTCCGGTGCCCCGCCGGAACCCAGATACAGGTCGATGCCGGTCTCGGGCTCAGCGGTGTGGATCACGCCCGCCACGTCACCGTCGGTGATCAGCAACACCTTGGCCCCGACCTCGCGCAGGGCGGCGATCAGCTCGGCGTGCCGCGGCCGGTCCATCACGCAGACGGTGATCTCGGACGGGTTCACGCCCTTGGCCGACGCCAGCGAGCGGACATTGTCCTGGGGCTTCATGTCCAGATCAACGGTGCCGGGCGCGAAACCCGGGCCGATGGCGATCTTGTCCATATAGGTATCGGGCGCGTGCAGCATGCCGCCGCCGGGCGACATCGACAGCACGCAGAGCGCATTGGCCATGGCCTTGGCCGTCAGGGTCGTGCCTTCCAGCGGGTCGAGGGCGATATCGATCGCCGGGCCTTTGCCGGTGCCGACCTTCTCGCCGATGTAGAGCATCGGCGCCTCATCGCGCTCGCCCTCGCCGATGACGATCTTGCCGTCGATATCCAGCGCGTTCAGCGCCGTCCGCATGGCGTCGACGGCCAGCTGGTCGGCCGCCTTTTCGTCTCCACGGCCGATGCCGGCATAGCTGGCGATGGCTGCCAGCTCGGTCACCCGGGCGGCGTCAGCGGCCAGAGTCGACGGATAGGGGGCCGGATTGGCCATGAACATGTCTCCTGAGACGATAGTTCCCGGATTCTGACGTCCGGGCGAGCGTTGGATGGGGGTCAGCGACGATCTACCGGCGGCGGGGCCTGGCCCCGCTCGCGCGAGCGCCGCACGAAGTCTTCGATTTCGGCGAGGGTGTCCGCTGTCACCGGCGCGACCGGCACTTCGCCGACCCGTGCCTGGACCGCCGCGACAAACTCCGCCGGATCGCCGGTGGTCTGCCAGTCGATTCGCGAAACGTCCCCCGCCAGCGCCTGGCCGTTGACCCCCAGCGTGTTGACCTGCGCCATGATCCGGGCCGGCTCGGGCAGAGGTTCGGTCGATCGCGGAAACCCGGCCCAACCGGGGTATGCGCGGTTGGCGTCGACCAGGGCCTGAACCCTCGGCGCAACGGGCGATCCGACGTCCGTGGAGGGGTCGAACGCACCCGCGCAGGCCACCAGACCACCACTCGCGGCAACGGCGGACAGAACGGCTGCAATTTTCCGGCGCGATGCGTTCATTTCAGGGGCTGTCTTATGCGATGATCGTGACAGGCGGAAGGGCGCGTGCGGCGCCTGCGACCGATCCTGACCAACTCCGGAGCTCTCCATGGCCAAGCGTCCGACCCAACCGACCGTGGACGCTCCACCCCGCGCGCCGCGCAAGTCCGGCCGTCCGACCTCGGTCAAGCCGCCCCGCCCCCGCGCCGCCCGGGTCAGCCCGGCCCCGGAATCGGCACCACCACCATCGGAAGCCGCGGCCCCTGCCCCTGACGCCTTCCCGGGCACCGACCCGCGTCAGATGCTGGAAACCCTGTCGATGAACCTGGCCAAGGCGGCGATGACGGCCCAGTCGGCCATCGCCGAGGCCGCCCTGGCCCAGGCCGACCGCCCCGCCGCCCTGTCGCCCGACCCGTTCAACGTCGGCCCGGCCATGAACTCGGTCATGACCAGCCTGGCATCGCGTCCGGACAAGCTGTTCGCCGCCCAGGCCGATCTGTTCAACCGCTACATGGACCTGTGGGCCTCCACGACCCGCCGCGCCGCGGGCGAGGATCAGCCTGCTACGCCCTCGAAGGACAAACGCTTCAAGGACCCGGCCTGGTCCGAAAACCCCGCCTTCGACGTCATGCGCCAGTCCTATCTGGTCACCTCCGACTGGATGAACGGCCTCGTCTCCAGCGTCGAGGACGTCGATCCCCTGACCAAGCGCCGCGCGGAATTCTTCACCAAACTGCTGACCGACGCCTTCTCCCCCTCCAACTTCCTTGCCTCCAACCCCGCCGCCCTCAAGGCGCTCGCGGAGTCGAACGGCGAATCCCTGGTCAAGGGGATGCAGAATTTCGCCGCCGACATGGAGCGGGGCGCCGGCAAGCTGAAGATCAGCCAGGCGGACTATGGAAAGTTCGTCGTCGGTGAGAACGTCGCCACCGCCCCGGGCCAGGTCGTCTGGCGCGATGAGCTGTTCGAGCTGATCCAGTTCGACGCGGCCACTGACAAACAGCGCGCTGTTCCGCTGCTGATCTTCCCGCCCTGGATCAACAAATTCTACATCCTGGACCTGCAGCCCGAGAACTCGATGATCCGCTGGCTGTCCAGCCGGGGCTTCACCGTCTTCGTCTGCTCCTGGGTCAATCCGGATGTCGACAAGGCCGGCTTCGGCTTCGACGACTATCTGGAAAAGGGCATCTACCGCGCTGTCGAAAAGGCGCTAGAACAGTCGCAGGCCGACCACATCAACACCGTCGGCTACTGCATCGGCGGGACCCTCATGGGCGCCGCCCTCGCCCATATGGCTGCCCGGGGCGACAAACGCGTCACCGCCAACACCTTCTTCGCCGCCCAGCACGATTTCGCCGAGGCCGGCGACCTGCTGCTGTTCACCGACGAACACTGGCTGGCCCAGATAGAGGAACAGATGGATGCCGCCGGCGGGGTCCTGCCCGGTGCCGCCATGGCTGAGACCTTCAATGCCCTGCGCGCCAATGACCTGATCTGGTCGTTCTTCGTCAGCAACTATCTGATGGGCAAGTCGCCGCCGGCCTTCGACCTGCTGTTCTGGAACGCCGACCAGACCCGCATGCCCAAGACCCTGCACATGGACTACCTCCGCTCCATGTACGGCCAGAACAAACTGGCCCGGGGCGAGTTCACCATCGGCGGGATCAAGGTCGACCTGTCGAAGGTCACCATCCCCCTCTATTTCCAGGCCAGCCGCGAGGATCACATCGCGCCGATGAACTCGGTCTACCGCTCGGCCCGCGCCTTCTCGAACGCAGCCGTGACCCTGACCCTGGCGGGTTCGGGCCATATCGCCGGGGTGGTCAATCCGCCCTCGGCGCACAAATACCAGCACTGGACCAACCCCACCCTGCCCGCGACCCTCGGCGAATGGCAGGCGCAGGCGGTCGAACACCCCGGCAGCTGGTGGAACCACTGGGCCGACTGGCTGCACGGCAAGTCCGGCGACTGGATCCCCGCCCGCGATCCGAACACCGGCCCGCTCAGGCCGATCGAGCCGGCTCCGGGTTCCTATGTGAAGGTCAAGTCTTGAAGCGTCTCGAGCCCAACCTGCTGCTGGCTGTCACCACCGGCTTCGCCCTGCTGCTCGTCATCATCACCGCCACCGTCCACGGCCCGCCGGTCGGCCTGATCCGCAACCCGCTGGTGGCGGTTCTCTGCGCCGGCGGCTTCGTGGTGCTGAACCCGATCCTGCTGCGGATGATGAAGATCACCCCGCGACCGCCGCTGATCCATCCCGACGCCCCGGGCACGGCCGTCTGGGCCGCCCTGTTTCCGCTCATGGTCATCATCGCCGCCACCGTGCCGGTGTTCTGGCCCGGTCCTGACTACGGCCTGCTGGTCCTGATCGCGGCGATCTGGTTCGGCACCACGGTCGAGTCCGCACTAAAGGCCCGGCGCGCCTAGTCTTCCGGCTCCTCGACGCCCACCATCCGGAAACAGTCACCCTCGCGTTTCAGGGCCATGGCGACGTCCCCGGCCGACTGCGCCCGCGGGGCCTGCTGCGCCAGCGCCTCGACCTCGGGCGCGAGGCCGGCCACGTCCACGCCGGCACCCTCCGCCGCCTTGGCAAAGGCGTCCAGCAGCAGGACCATCCCCATGGTGCGGAACCGCGATCCCGGGCGGGGCAGCTGCGCGCCGGGAATGGCGGCCCAATGGCCCTCCTCGACCGCCGTCTCGACGACCAGCATATGGGCGACGCAGGTCTTGAGCGTGGTCAGATCGGCTGCGTCCTGCTGCGGCTGGGCAACCCCGATCACACCCGCCAATACCCATTCCAGCATGGCTGCCTCCCGAAATCAGGCCGGACGGAAGGTCAGGGCCACGCCATTGTTGCAATAGCGTTTGCCCGTCGGCCGCGGGCCGTCATCGAAGACATGTCCCTGATGCCCCAGGCAGCGGGCGCAGTGGTATTCGGTGCGCGGGTAGCCGATGGCGAAGTCGGTCTTGGTGCCGATGTTGGCAGCGATCACGTCATAGAAACTGGGCCAGCCGGTGCCGGAATCGTATTTCCACTGCGACCGGAACAGCGGCAGGTCACAGCCCCGGCAGAAGAAGGTCCCGGTGCGGTTCTCATTGTTCAGCGGGCTGCTGCCCGGCCGCTCGGTCGCCTCATGCCTCAGCACATCATAGGCCGCCCGCGGCAGCCGCTCGCGCCACTGGGCGTCGGTGATCCGCCGGAACGGCGAATTGGCATACTGTCGCTCGTCGGCACCGGCCGGTCCGGGGCTGCAGGCGGTCACGGCGAATGCCCCGGCAGAGGTCAGAAGGGCACGGCGGGAAAGGGCGTGGGTCATGGGACCACATACGTCGGCAAGACGGCGGAGGTTTCAAGCCTTCTCGCCTAAACCCGCTATCGTCATTCCGGCGAAGGCCGGAACCCAGCGGCGCGCGCCAGCGCGAACCTGTCGGGAGAACGGTGTTTGACCCTTCGCGCCGCCCGTTGGGTCGCCGCCGTCGCGGCGCCGCTGGGTTCCGGGTCTCGCTGCGCTCGCCCGGAATGACGATAGCAGCGGGGCTCAGCTCAGCCCCGTCCCCTCGTCCAGCCCCAGCATCAGGTTCAGGTTCTGCACCGCCGCCCCGGACGCCCCCTTGCCGAGGTTGTCCAGCAGGGCGACCAGCCGCACCTGATCCCCGCCCCGGTCGCCGAACACATGCAGACGCATTCTGTTGGTCCCGTTCAGCCCCTCCGGATCGATCCCGTTCATGGCCTCGGTCGTCTCCAGCTCGGCCATCTCGACGAACCGGCAGCCCGCATAGGCCTCGGCCAGTGCGCCATGCACCACCTCGACCGACGGCGATGACGGCAGGGCCGCCAGCTGCAGCGGCACCTCGACCAGCATCCCCTGCCGGTAGGCCGCCACCGCCGGCGCAAACAGCACCGGCCGCTCCAGCCCGGTGTGCAGGGTCATCTCCGGCACGTGCTTGTGCTTCAGCGACAGGCCATAGGCACGGAAGGCCTCCGCTCCACCGGCTTCAAACTCCGCGATCATCGCCTTGCCGCCGCCGGAGTATCCCGACACGGCATTGACCGTCACCGGCCAGCCCGCCGGGATGATCCCCGCGCTGACCAGTGGCCGCACCAGGCCGATGAATCCCGTCGGATAGCAGCCCGGGTTCGACACCCGCGTCGCGCCGGCGATCTTCTCAGCCTGCGTCATCCGTCCCGGCGCATGGGCCATCTCGGCGAAGCCATAGGTCCAGGCCGGATCGACCCGGTACGCCGTCGAGGCGTCGATCACCCGCACACCGGGGTTCTCGATCATCGCCACGGCTTCTTTCGCCGCCTCGTCGGGCAGGCACAGGATCACGGCGTCGGCGCTGTTCAGGGCCTCGCGCCGGGCCTCGACGTCGCGCCGCCGGTCGCCGAGCGCGATGATCGCCAGATCAGCCCGCGCCTCCAGCCGCCGCAGGACGTCCAGCCCCGTGGTGCCCGCTTCGCCGTCGATGAAAACCGTATGCATCATTCCAACTCCATCCCCTCTCCCGCTGGGAGAGGGCTTGAGCGCGCGAGAGCGAAGCGATCGCCCTTGCGCGAAAGGGTGAGGGTCGTCTGTGACCGTCGGCGAAAGCCGCTTCGCAGACCAGGCCACGGCTTACGCCGACCGCCGCATCCGCCCCTCATCCGGCCCTTCGGGCCACCTTCTCCCATCGGGAGAAGGACAGGATTGTGTCCGCCAGCCGCTCGCGGATCTCAAGCCCCATGGTCCCGGCCTCGCCGTCGATGAAGATGGTGTGGGCCAATGTCCCGTTCCTGCTAGTCTCGTCACATGACGAGATCGGAATTCATGTTGTCTGCGCAGCGAGCTCTGCTGGGGTTTATCAGGCCGAACGTTCGATCGGTCAGCGGTTCCCTGACGGAGAAGTCCATCGTGGTTCGCTACCTCGTGGATGGCGAGATCGATGAAGCGACCCGCGAAGACCTTGCGTGCGCGTCCACCCAAATCATCGCCGACCTATATCCTGACTGGGCTTTCGAAGAGCAGTTCATTCGGCTTGACGCACCTGCGATGCTCCGGGACGCCACGCTGGCGTTGCACTTCTACAAACGACACGAAACATTGGCACCGGAATAGAAAAAGGGCGCTCCGGTTTCCCGAAGCGCCCCATTCCAAACCGTATCGTGAAACGGCCTAGCGCTTCGAGAACTGGAAGGACTTGCGGGCCTTGGCGCGGCCGTACTTCTTGCGCTCGACGACGCGGCTGTCGCGGGTCAGGAAGCCGTGCGGCTTCAGGACCGGGCGCAGCGCCGGCTCATAGTGGGTCAGGGCGTGCGACAGGCCGTGGCGGATCGCGCCGGCCTGGCCCGACAGGCCCGAGCCCTGCACGGTGCAGTCGACGTCGAACTGGGTCAGGCGGTCGGTCACTTCCAGCGGCTGGGCGATCATCATGCGCAGGATTTCGCGGGCGAAATACTGCATCTGATCCTTGCCGTTGATGGTGATCTTGCCCGAGCCGGGCTTGATCCACACGCGGGCGATCGCGTTCTTGCGCTTGCCGGTCGAATAGGCGCGGCCCTGGGCGTCCAGCTTCTGGGTGTAGACGGGGTGTTCTTCACCCACGCCGACCGTGCCCATGCCCTTCAGGGCGTCGAAGCCGGTCGCCGCGGGGGCGTCGTTCTGCGGGACGGAGGTTTCAGCAGTCACGTCGGTCATGCTCAGACGCTCCGGGTGTTCTTGGCGGACGCCGACTTGAAGTCGATCGTTTCCGGCTGTTGGGCTTCATGGGTGTGCGCCGCGCCGGCGAACAGGCGCAGGTGCGTCATCTGCAGGCGAGCCAGCGGGCTCTCCTTGGGCAGCATGCGCTCGACGGCCTTTTCCAGCACGCGCTCGGGGAAACGGCCGTTCAGGACCTTCTCCGGGGTCGTCTGCTTGACGCCGCCCGGGTGACCGGTGTGGCGGTAGTAGATCTTGTCGGTGTTCTTCTTGCCGGTGAACACCACCTTGTCGACGTTGGTGACGACGACATAGTCGCCGCAATCGACGTGCGGGGTGTAGTCGCCGCGGTGCTTGCCGCGCAGACGGTTGGCGATGAAGGTCGCGAGACGGCCCACCACGACGCCTTCAGCGTCGATATGGATCCATTTCTTCGTGACCTCGGCCGGCTTCAGCGAAGCCGTGGTGCTCTTCAGCATTTCAAGGGTCCTGGGAGACGATCGGATGCCCCTCCCGATGACGGGGACGAGCGGAAGGCGCGCTGATAGAGGATGGGGCGTGCGGGGTCAAGGCGGGGTGGAGGCGTGAAGCACGGTCATCACATTGAAATTGCTGATCTATCCAATAACGGTATTAAAATACCACATCTTTCCGTCTCCTCCCCGTCGGCAGGGCCGATGGGTAGGGGGACCGCCGCGCCCCGGCGCGGGGGTGGAGGGGCAGACGCAGGGCGCGCGGTCCGGCACCCCTCCACCATCCTTCGCCTCTGCGAGGCTTCGGATGGTCCCCCTCCCCATTCGCTACGCGAACAGGGAGGAGACGATACGCGCAGTCTACCCCACCTCTGCGTCAAAGCGGCGATGACTCACGTCCCGACCCGCGCTAAACCGCCGCCGAACCTTCAGGAGCACCGCCCATGACCGTCGCCGCCCGCCTCGCCGAACTCGGCATCTCCCTGCCGGAACCCGCCAAGGCGGTGGCCAACTATGTGCCCTACGTCCAGACCGGCAATCTGGTCCACATCTCGGGCCAGCTTTCGAACGACGCCGCCGGCGGCATCAAGGGCACGGTCGGTGCCGACGTCTCGCCGGAACAGGCCAAGGACGGTGCCCGTATGTGCGGCGTCAACCTGCTGGCCCAGATCTCGGCCGCCTGTGACGGCGACCTCGAGCGTGTCGTCCGCGTCGTCAAACTGGGCGGCTTCGTCCAGGCCGCCGGCGATTTCGAAGCCATTCCCGCCGTCATCAACGGCTGCTCCGACCTGATGGTCGAGGTCTTCGGCGACAAGGGCCGCCACGCCCGCTCGGCCGTCGGCGTCTACAAACTCCCCCTCGGCTTCGCCGTCGAGGTCGATGCCATCGTCGAGGTGCGGTGACGCAAACCGCTCATGCTTCCCGCGAAGCGGCTTCAATGCCCCGCCGGGGCTGGTTGGTTCATCACAACGGGCACAGCGAAATCACAGCGGACACAACGGCATTTGCTTCAGGCACAGGCCCCGTTGTGCTCGTCGTGATTACGTTGTGTTCGCTGTGATGAACCCGCTCCGCGGGGCATGAGCATGGATTTCCGGATCCAGATCCACAAAGCCGTCGCCGACGTCGGCCGCGAGGCCTGGGACGCCTGCGCCCTCCACTCCGGCGACCCTTTCCTCTCCTTCGACTTTCTCGACGCCTGCGAGGCCTCCGGCAGCGCCGTCCCGGAGCAGGGCTGGGCCGGTCGGCACCTGTCGCTGGTCGACGAGACCGGCCGCGTCCTCGGCGTCATGCCCCTCTGGCTCAAGGGCCACAGCCAGGGCGAATATGTCTTCGATCACAGCTGGGCCGATGCGTACCAGCGCGCCGGCGGCCGCTACTATCCCAAGCTTCTATCCGCCGTGCCCTTCACCCCGGTGACCGGCCCCCGCTTCCTCGCCCATCCCGACGCCGATGCCGCCACGGTGCGGCAGGCCCTTCTGCGGGGCGCGATCGCCCTGACGGAGCAGCTCGGCGTCTCCTCCCTGCACGTCAACTTTCCCACTCATGACGACTGGACCGCCATGGGCGAGGCCGGCCTGCTGCTGCGGCAGGACATGCAGTTCGTCTGGCGCAATGACGGCTATGCGACCTTCGAAGACTTCCTCACCGCCCTGTCCGCCAACCGACGCAAGACCATCCGCCGCGAACGGCGTGAAGCCCGGGAGGGCCTCGACATCCGCGTCCTGACCGGCGCCGACATCGCCGAGGCCCACTGGGACGCCTTCTTCGCCTTCTACATGGACACCGGCGCGCGAAAATGGGGCCGGCCCTATCTGACGCGCGACTTCTTCAGCCGCATCGGCGCGACCATGGCCGACCGCATCGCCCTGGTGATGGCCTTCCGCGATGGTGTCGCGATCGCCGGGGCCCTGAACCTGATCGGCCGCGACGCCCTCTACGGCCGCCAGTGGGGCGCGCTGGAGGAGGTGCCCTTCCTCCATTTCGAGCTCTGCTACTACCAGGCCATCGATCTCGCCATTTCGCGCGGCCTGTCGCGCGTCGAGGCGGGGGCGCAAGGCCAGCACAAGATCGCCCGCGGCTACCTGCCCTCCCCTGTCTATTCCGCCCATTTCATCGCCGACCCGGCCCTTCGCGCGCCTGTGGCCCGTTATCTGGACGGCGAACGCCCGGCCGTCGCGGCCGAGATCGACGCCATCTCTGCCGAGCTGTCGCCCTTCCGCAGGCCGGACTGACCGATCAGTCGGCCGCCCGTCGCCCCGGGGTCTCGCCGATGAACCAGCCGGCGATCCAGCTGACGATGCCGGTGACAATGGCGGCACCGATCCCGGCCCACAGGCCGTCGACCACGAACCCGCCCAGCAGGCTGGCCACCAGACCGATCATCGCCGCATTCACCACCAGCAGAAACAGGCCGAAGGTGACGATGGTCAGCGGGAAGGTCACAAAGGTCAGGATCGGCCGCACCACAGCATTGGCGATCCCCAGCAACAGGGCCGCCGCCAACAGCGATCCGCTGGACAGGAAATCCACCCCGTCGACGACCCGCGACGACAGCCAAAGGCCGAAACAGGTGACCAGAAACTGGACGATGAAGCGAAGCATGACAGTCTCCCAAATCGCGCGGCACAATAGCGCGAAACCGTGCACCAGGCTCCCCCAATCCGACGCGACTTGCTACGGTCTCATCGATCCACGGAGCCCATCATGAGCCTCGACGCGCCCTATGACCCCGAAAACATCTTCGCGAAGATCCTGCGCGGCGAGATCCCGTCCGTAAGGATCTGGGAAGACGCGCATGTGCTGGCCTTCATGGACGTCTTCCCCCAGTCCGAGGGCCATGTCCTGGTCATATCGAAGACCTCGACCGCCCGGACCCTGCTGGAGATTGAGGCCGACGCCCTGGCCCGCCTGACCGCCGCCGTCCAGCGTACGTCCCGCGCCGTCGAAAAAGCCCTGCGGCCGGACGGCTTCCAGATCATGCAGTTCAATGGAACGGCTGGCGGCCAGACCGTCTTCCACCTGCATTTCCACATCATCCCGCGCTGGGCCGACCGGCCGGTCAAGGCGCACGGTCAGGGCGGGATGGCTGACGCCGCCGTCCTGCGCGCGCTCGCCGACCGGATCGCCGCGGAACTCGACTGAGCGCCTAATCGGCGCGGAACTGCAGCTCGGCCAGATGGGCATACAGGCCGCCCTGGGCCATCAACGACTGGTGCGTGCCTTCCTGCACCACCCTGCCTTCCTCCATCACCACGATCCGGTCGGCCCGCAGCACCGTGGCCAGCCGGTGGGCGATGACGATGGTGGTCCGACCCTGCATGGCCTGATCCAGCGCCGCCTGCACCAGTCGCTCATTCTCGGCATCCAGCGCGGAGGTCGCTTCGTCCAGCAGCAGGATCGGGGCGTCCCGGACCAGCGCCCGGGCGATGGCCATGCGCTGACGCTGACCGCCGGACATGCTCTTGCCGCGCTCGCCCAGCGGCGTGTCGAACCCTTCCGGCAGGGCCTCGATAAAGCCCAGGGCCTGCGCCTCGTCGGCCGCAGCGCGAATCTCGCCGTCGCTGGCACCTTCACGGCCGAAGCGGATGTTTTCATTGGCCGAGCCCGAGAACAGCGGTGCCTCCTGCGAGACCCAGGCGAAGCGGCCGCGCACCGCGACGGGATCCGCGGCGCGCACGTCCACACCGTCCACCGACACGACGCCGGCCTGCGGATCATAGAAGCGCAGCAGCAGGCGGAAGACCGTGCTCTTGCCGGCCCCGGACGGCCCGACCAGGGCAACCGTCTCGCCCGGCCGCACGGTCAGCGAAAAGCCCTTCAGCGCCGGCAGGTCAGGGCGACCCGGATAGGCAAACTGGACCGCCGACATCGACACCTCACCGGTCGGCGGTTCAGGCAGGATGGTCGGCGTATCCGGCGGGCGGATCGCCGCCTCTGCGCGCATCAGCTCATCGATCCGTTCCATGGCGCCGGCGGCCTTCTGGACATCCCCCCAGCTCTCGCCCAGCGCCCCGACCGCCCCGGCTGCGAACACCGACAGCAGCACGAACTGCAGCAGGGCCCCCGGCGTCATCCGCCCGGCGATCACATCCTGCGCGCCCAGCCAAAGAACCAGGGTCACGCCGCCGAACATCACCACGATGATCATGGCCGTCATCAGGGCCCGCGCCTTCATCCGCACCAGAGAGACGCCGAACGCGGCCTCAACCGCCGAACCGAACCGGGCGATGGCGCTGCTCTCCCGCCCGAAGGCCTGAACCGTCTCGATGGCGTCCACGCTCTCGCCGGCGAACCCCACGGCATTGGCGAAACGATCCTGGGAGGCCACCGTCAGCGTTCGCACCCTTCGCCCGAACAGGAAGATCGGCCCCAGGAGCACCGGCACCACCAGCAGCACCAGGCCGGTCAGTTTCGGACTGACGATGAACAGCAGCACGGTCCCGCCGATCAGGGTCAGGAAGTTGCGCAGGGCGAAGGAGACCGAGGTGGTCAGCAGGGTCTCGACCAGGGCGATGTCCGTGGTCAGGCGCGAGAGAACCTCACCGGTCCGCATCGCGGCATAGAAGGCCGGGTCAAGCGTCAGTATGCGTCCGAACAGCCCCTTTCGCAGGTCGGCGATGACCCGCTCCCCGGTCTTGGTGACATAATAGTATCGGACTGCGGTGGCGAACCCCAGGAACAGGGCATTGGCTCCCAGCAGCAGGAACCACAGGTTCAGCTGGGCCCCGTCGTTCTCGAAACCGTTGTCGATGGCCCCGCGCGCCGCCGCCGTCAGGGCCAGCGAGGCCGCGGTCGACAGGATCAGCCAGACCCCGGCCATGGCCATATGACCCTTGTGCCGCATCGCATAGGGAAACAGCCGACCCAGCGGCCGCACATCCCGGCGTCGCTCGCGTCGCGCCCCGGCCTCGCTCATCTGCTCGGCCAGCTGGGCCCCGGCACCCGGCCGTCCCCTGATGTCAGCGGCGGTGTCGGCGTGGGGAGTTGCATCTGTCATGTCGCGCGCCTCTTGCCCCGGAACGGACCCCGGTGTAAACGCCGCCGCTCATTCCCGCCCCACATGGCGGGATTTCTCATTTTCGCGCTCCGACGGTCGGCATCGTCATCGCGCAGAGACCGGACCAGGACCATGAAGGCGGATACCCACCCCGACTACCACTTCATCACCGTCACGATGACCGATGGTACGAGCTACCAGACGCGCTCGACCTATCAGAAGGAAGGTGCCGTCCTGAACCTGGACATCGATCCGCTGACCCACCCGGCCTGGACGGGCGGCAACGCCCATCTGATGGACCGCGGCGGCCGCGTTTCGCGCTTCAACAACAAGTTCGCCGGCTTCATCAAGAAGTAGGTCTGGCCTCGCGGGCCGGGCTTTCGGGCCACACCCTGCGGCAAGACGTCCCCAAAGGCGTCGGTCTCCGGACCGACGCCTTTCTGTTTGCCTGGAACGCCGATAACATGCCGGCGTTGGCTTCGGGGGCGTGGACGTGGGGTCCCGTGTCGAAGCGGGCAAAGAGATCCTGACGATGAATCGACGGCAACTGGGACTTGGCGCGGCCGTGTCGGCCTTTGTGTCCGCCATCGGATTCGCGGCCCGGGCCCAGACCCGTGATTCCGGTGCCGTCGACTTCTACAACAGTTTCAACGATCAGCTGGATCGCCTGCCTTCAACGCTCCAGCCCGACGTCAGGGCCTTTTATGAGTTGAACGGCTGGCGCCCGGTCTGGACGCCCGAGCGCCTGCGCATGCTCCAGGCCGCCGCCGGCCGCGCCGAACGTCATGGTCTGTCACAGGGCGACTATTTCGACTTCGCGGCCCTCGCCGCAGTGCCCGACGCGGCCGATATGCGAACCACAGCGGCGGCCATCGCCTATGGCCGGGTTCTCGCCGAAGGCCGGGTTCGCCCCGAGACCGTCGAGGACCTCTGGGAGATGCAGAAGAACCGCGTCGATCTGCCTGTCGGGCTGAATGATGCACTCGCCGGGAACCGCCTGGTGGACTGGTTCGAAGGACTGGCACCGACCGACATCGGCTATTCCAACCTGTCCGCCGGCTATGTCCGATATCGCAAACTGATCCGTGAGGGCGGCTGGCCGGTCTTCCGCCAGGGGCCAACCATCGAGCCGGGGATGAGCGATGTCCGCATTCCGGCCCTGATCCAGCGACTGGTCGCCGAGGGGGACCTGTCCGCCGCCGACGGCGCGCGGCTGACCGCCCAGGGCATCGTCTACGGTCCGGAACTGCAAGCCGCAGCACGCGGCTTCCAGGCTCGCCACGGCCTCGTCGCAGACGGCCGACTCGGCACCGGCAGCCAACGGTCCCTTTCGGCCTCGGCTGAGGATCGCGCCCGTCAGATCGCCCTCAACCTCGAACGCCGCCGCTGGCTCAAGCGCGAGGTCGCCCCCGAGCGGATCGAGGTCAACACCGCCGCCGCCATCATGGTCTACTGGAAGGACGGCCGCCCGGTTCACTCCAACCGTGTCGTATGCGGTGCTCCGTCGACCCAGACGCCCAGCCTCGAGAAGCCGTTCGCCTCCGTCGTGGCCAATCCACCCTGGTATGTGCCCGCATCGATCGCCCGCACCGAGATCCTGCCGCGCGGCCCCGCCTATCTGGCCAGCCAGAACATGTACATCCAGAACGGCACGGTCATTCAGCGCGCCGGCCCCAATGCTGCCCTCGGCTATGTGAAGTTCGAACTGCGGGACAGCTACGCCATCTTCCTGCACGACACCCCGTCCAAGGCGGCCTTCAACCTGGCCATGCGCCAACGCAGCCATGGCTGCGTCCGGGTTCAGGACGCCGTCGAGTTCGCCCGCCTGCTTCTGTCGCCCGATCCGACCCTGCTGGCCCAGTTCGACACCGCCCAGGACACGCGTCAGACCCGACGCATATCGACGGGCCGCGAGATCAGCGTCCGCCTGCTGTACTGGACCGCCTTCGTCGACGGCCAGGGCCGCGTCGCCTTCCGAGAGGATGTGTATGAGCGCGACGCCAGACTCGCCGAAGCCCTCGGCATCGCCATCAGCCTGCCGCGACCGGTCAATGACGGGGCGCGGGTGGCGAACGACGTCGGGCCGTAGGGCCTAGATACGGAAAGCGGCCGTCAGCCGATCCAGCTGGCTCCGCACCGGATTGACCGCGTCCTCTTCCGTCACATCCAGATACATGCGGCGGTCGAGGTGCAGGACCCGGTCATACAGCTTCTCGGTACGGACCAGATATTCGACCAGGGCGATCGGCAACTCCGGGTGGCTCGCTTCGGTCGCCCCCGTGCGGTCGGCCAGCCGATAGCGTGAATCGCAGGCGCCTTCGGCCGTCATGTCGCCCTCACGCACGGCCCGCTGCACCAGCAGCCACGAGGCGATCTGCATCAGCCGGGTGGTGAGTTTCATGCTCTCGCCTGCGTAAAGCAGCGCGGTGGAACGCGACAACAGCTTGGATTCCCGGCGACCGTCACCGTCGAGATAGGAGGCCGTCTCCTCAACCAGCTCCATCCCTTCCTGGAAGGTGCGATCGAACAGTTCCGAACGCGCAAAATCGTCCACGACCGCAGCGCGGCTGCGGCCTGTTGGCGAAAGCGGGGTGGCGTCAACAGACATGAATTCAACCAGACTCACGGGACAGGCGTATCCGTATCACGACCGGCACGGCATGGCGCGGACCTTCCACCTTGTGCAACGGCCATGCCACACGCCGGCCGACAGGTTACGAGCGGAAATTGAACATGGCGTCGGCCGCATTGCGTTGCGAAGACTTGCCCTCGATGGCGGCCCGGGAGCGCTCAATCTCGGCCTGCAGCCCGGCGATGCGTTGCTGCAGGTCCTCGACGGAATAACCGTCCAGATCCTCACGCGTCAGGGCCACCAACGGTGCGCCGCGCGCCGCACGGGGCTCCAGATCCTCGAACATCACCGCCTCCTCGTGGCCATTCGTCACGCAAGGCCCTATTTCAACGCCCGGATACGGACGATTGCAAGAACGGGACAGGCGAATGCGCATAGTCGAGATCACCGGCGGTTCCGGTCCGGCCGGCGCACTGGTTCCGGCAGAACGCCCCGATCCGGTCGCCGGTCCGGGCCAGATCCGCATCCGCGTTCACGCGGCCGGGGTCAACCGGCCTGACATCCTGCAGCGCATGGGCTTCTATCCGGCGCCGGCGGGTGCTTCGGACATCCTGGGACTGGAGGTCGCCGGCGAGGTCGATCAACTCGGCGACGGCGTAAGCCGCTGGAAGGTCGGAGACCGCGTCTGCGCGCTTCTGGGCGGGGGCGGCTATGCGGAATTCGCCCTGGTGGATGCCCGCCACGCCCTGCCCCTGCCCTCCGACCTTGATTTCATCGCGGCGGCGGGCCTGCCCGAAACGCTCTGCACCGTCTTTGCCAATGTCTTTGAATCCGGCGCACTGAAGGCGGGGGAAACCCTGCTCATCCACGGTGCCACCAGCGGTATCGGGGTCACCGCGATCCAGATGGCCAGGGCGGCCGGTGCCAGGGTCATCGCCACCTCCCGGGGGGCCGCCAAGGCCGCGGCGGCACGCCGTCTCGGCGCCGACCTCAGCCTCGACGCCACCGCAGATGACATGGAGGCGGCGATCCGGACGTTCGGGGGCGCGGACGTCGTCCTGGACATGGTCGGGGCCGACTACGCCGTACTTAACCAGGCCGCCCTGAACCCCTTCGGCCGCTGGGTAGTCATCGCCACCCAGTCAGGCGCCCTGGCCCAGATCGACCTGGCAAGGCTGATGATGAAACGGATCATCCTGACTGGCTCGACCCTTCGCCCCCGGTCGGCTGACGAAAAGGCCAGACTGATCACTGCGGTCGAAGCCACGGCCTGGCCATGGGTTGCGTCCGGCGCGGTCCGGCCGCCGGTTGAGGCGACCTTTCCGCTCGATCAGGCATCAGCCGCCCACCTCCGGCTGGAGGCGGGCGGCCATATCGGCAAGATCGTGCTGACGGTCTGAGACCTACCAGCGACCGCCGCCCCGAACCGGACGCAGCGACGAGATGCGGTCGTTCATGCCCCAGCGCTGCAGGTTGCGAACGTCGCCGCGGAAAGTCTGGCAGAACCCGCGATAGTAGGCGTCGGTGCAGGCTTCCCACTCACCCTGGAACCGCATCGAACTGATGGCGTCGTTGAAGCCCGTATTGGCCAGGTTCGGCATCTCATTGTCGAACCGGAAGCTGGGGCCGCGGTATTCGGAGTCGCGGAAGATGGTCACAGAGTTGCGCCCACCGCCGCCCCAACCGCCGCCGCCCCAGCCACCGCCGCCGCCGCCGCCGCCGCCGCCGCGGTCTTCGAACTCACCGCGGTTCGGGCCGCAAACCAGCAGGCCGTCGTTGTTGCGAATCTCAAAGTCGGTGCAGCGGTTCAGCTCGATCGAGGTCTCGCGAATGTTGCCGCGGTTGTTTCGGCAATCGGCATAAAGCCGGCCCCGGTTCACATATTCGCCACTGCAGCTGTCGCGATAGTCACCGCGCGGGGCACCACGTTCGGGACCGCCGGGGACCTGCGGAGCGAACTCCTGCCCGGCACCTGTAACGACCGCAGCGGCGGCCAGCATTTCGATCAGCATGGCAGTTCCTCCCGTGTATTCGATCCCGACGCACAACGCGTCTGTGAGGGCACTGTTGCAATGGCCGGATGAACCTTGGCTGTATGCGTTTGTCGGGTTCCGTTTTCTTTTCCGGCGAATGGGACTATATCGCGGTCAACAACGCCCGGTCGAAAGGCCGGGCGCCGTCGTATCCAGAGCCCGGTTTTCGGGCTCAAACAAGAACCGGAATGCCCCCATGACCGACATCCTGATGCCCAAGGCCACTGCGGTCTGGCTGGTCGACAACACCTCCCTGACCTTCGAGCAGATCGCCGACTTCTGTGGTCTTCACCCGCTTGAAGTGCGCGGTATCGCCGATGGTGATGTCGCCCGGGACATCCGCGGTGCCGATCCGCTGGTCAATGGCCAGCTGACCCGCGAGGAACTGGACAAGGCCCAGAATGACGACACCTACCGCATGCAGGCCGTCGTCAGCCGCCACGCCGAACTGCTGAAGGTGCACAAGGCACCGCCGAAATACACGCCGGTCTCGCGCCGCCAGGACCGCCCGGACGCCATCATGTGGTTCGTTCGCAACCACCCCGAGGTGACCGACGCCCAGATCGCCAAGATGCTCGGCACCACCAAATCGACCATCGAGAGCGTGCGCAACCGCACCCACTGGAACAGCCCGAACATCAAGCCGGTCGATCCCGTGACCCTCGGCCTGGTCGGCCAGCTGGCCCTGGATGAACTGGTCCGCAAGGCCGCCGAGAAGAAGGCGAAGGACGACGCCAAAAAGGGCGGCGCCACCCTCCAGGCCGTCGACGCCCCGGCCGAGCCGGTCGAGGAGGAATTCGTGCCGGAAGCCCGCGAACGCCGCGGTGCCGAACCGACCGCCGCCTCGGTGTTCGGCTCCAGGGACTGAGTATTCCTCCCCCACCGGGGGAGGGGGACCGCGTAGCGGTGGAGGGGCCCCTCCGTCTCGCCGTTGTGCGAAGATCCACTCCCCACATGGGAGGAACAAAAACGGCCCCGGGAGCGATCCCGGGGCCGTCGTCATTTCGGGAGGCTGCCGCTAGCCGGTGCGGGCCTCAAGACTGGTGATCTGTTCCTTGAGCCGAAGCTTTTGCTGCTTGAGCTCCCTCACGCGAAGCGAGTCCGTTGCCGGGTGAGTGGTCTCCCGCCGGATGGTTTCATCCAGGCTGCGGTGACGGTTTCCCAGTTCGCGGATACGAGCTTCGATGGTCATGGCTTGCGCCTCCATGTCTAAGGGACCACTAGATTGAGCGCCCGGCTTGCCCGGCTGTAGAATCACATTCCGGTGAGCCGCCGGACGTCCGCATACGGACCACCCTGGAGCCCCAATTGGCCGAAGCTGTGAACGGAGCCGCACGGAACCCCTCCGAAAGCGCTCCACAGAGATTGATCGTCGGAATTTCCGGAGCATCCGGCGTCACTTACGGCGTCCGGGTGCTGGATGCCCTGCGCGAGCTGGGCGTCGAGAGCCACCTTGTGGTCACCCGCGCCGCCCTGCTGACCCTGTCGCAGGAGACCGACCTGTCGGCCGACGACCTGCTCGGCCGCGCCGACGTGTCGCACAGGCTCAACGACGTCGGGGCGACGATCGCCTCGGGCTCGTTCCGGACCATGGGCATGATCATCGCGCCCTGTTCGGTCCGCACCATGAGCGAGATTGCCACCGGCGTGACCTCGACCTTGCTGACCCGGGCGGCCGATGTGGTGCTGAAGGAGCGCCGTCCGCTGGTCCTGATGGTCCGCGAGACGCCCCTGCACCTCGGCCATCTGCGCACCATGACCGCCCTGGCCGAGATGGGCGCGGTCATCGCCCCGCCCCTGCCCGCCTTCTATTCGAAGCCCGCCTCGATCGCCGAGATGGTCGACCAGTCCGTCGGTCGCGCCCTCGACCTGTTCGGCCTCGACTGGTCCGCCGTCCGGCGCTGGGGCGGCCTCAAGGGACCCTCGACCGAATGAGCCTTTGGGACTGGGCGCTGACGGCCTATGCCGCCGAAGGGGTCGCCGACGCCTGCCTGGAGCTGCAGGACGCCGCCGGCCAGAACATACCCCTGCTGCTCTGGGCCGCCTGGTGCGCCCATACGGGTCGCACGCTGGACGAGGACGCTCTGGAAGCCGCCGGCGACACCGCCCGCGCCTGGCAGGAGACCGCCATCGGCCCGCTGCGTGCTGTGCGCCGGGCCCTCAAGGCCCGCGCGCCGGACCTCGACGACACCGATCGCGAGGCCGTCCGGGCCCAGGTCAAGGCGGTGGAGCTGGAGGCCGAGCGCCGCCTGTTGACCGCGCTCGAAACACTCTCCCCCGCCCCCAGCAGCCTGTCACAGCCGCCGATCAACGCCATGGTGGCAGCCGCCCGGGTCTGGTCGCCCATGACCCCGCGCGCCGGACTGGTCCGGCTCGCGGACCGCCTTCCGGCCTGACGCAACCCACAGTATAATGTTCCGACAGGGCCCGACATGAACGACGACGAACCTTTTCTGAGCGAGGAAGAGCTGGCGATGCACGCCCGGCTCAAGACGCTTCAGCTCGAGCACGCCGATCTCGATGCCTCGATCGAGGCGCTCGGCCTTATGCCGATGCCGGATCAGTTGATGATCGCGCGGCTGAAGCGGAAAAAGCTGCTGCTACGCGACGAGATTTCAAAGATTGAGGACCGTATCCTCCCCGACATCATCGCCTGACAGCGGCCTCAGCGCCCCTTCTTGCGAACCCACATGGCCGCGTCGGCCTCGGCCAGCCAGACCTCGGGATCGGTTTGGGCAGCAAAGGCCCGAACGCCGAACGAACCGCCCAGCGCCGCCTGCTGCCCGGCCCAGACGAATCCGTCCACTTCGAGAGCCGTCGCCAGTCGCCGGGCCTTGTCCCGGCCTTCCTCGACGCCGGCATTCAGCATCAACAGGCCGAACTCGTCGCCACCCAGCCGCCCAACAGCGTCCGATTCGCGCAGATTGGCGCGCAACAGCTCGGCCACCTGCACCAGGGCGGCATCACCCGCCGCATGGCCGAGGGTGTCATTGACCGTCTTGAAGCCGTCGAGATCCAGATAGAGCAGCACCGCAGGCACCTGATGGCGCTGGCAGAAGGCCATGGCGCTGCGCAGGGCCGAGACGAAGCCACGCCGGTTCAACGCCGGCGTCAGCACATCGTGATCCGCTGCGGCCTCCGCCGCCTCGGCCCGAAGGCGCAGGGCCTCGACCTCGGCGCGCAGGCGCTCGATCTCGGCGTGGGGGTCGGTAACGGCCGCGTCAGTCACGAGCGATAGGGGCTCCCCGGCCGGCGACTCAATCCGCCGGACCACCGATGAGCCTAACGCCGTCGGTTGCGGGCGCAACGCGAGTCCTGTATCGCGCCGCTTTCCCGCGAAAAGGGCGCGCATCAATGGCGACCGAGACTCCCCCCGTGGCGATCATCATGGGCAGCCGCTCGGACTGGCCGACGATGAAACACGCCGCCGATGCCCTCGACCGGCTGGGTGTGGCCTGGGACGCCCGGGTGGTCAGCGCCCACCGCACCCCCAGACGCCTGTTCGACTTCGCCACCGGGGCGCGCGCCGCGGGCTTCAAGGTCATCATCGCCGGGGCCGGCGGGGCGGCCCACCTGCCCGGCATGGCCGCCTCCATGACCGAGCTGCCGGTGCTCGGCGTGCCGGTGGAATCCAAGGCACTCAAGGGCATGGACAGCCTTCTTTCGATCGCCCAGATGCCCGGCGGCGTCCCCGTCGCCACCCTGGCCATCGGCGAGCCGGGCGCAAAGAATGCCGGCATTCTCGCGGCCCAGATCCTCGCCCTTTCGGACCCGATCCTGGCCGGACGCCTGACCGCCTTCCGCGAGGCCCAGACCGAGGCCGTGCACGAAACGGTCGAGGACTGAGTGACCGACGCCGCATCCCCCCTGCCCCTGCCGCCCGGTTCGACGCTCGGCATCCTCGGCGGCGGCCAGCTGGGCCGGATGCTGAGTCAGGCCGCCTCGCGCCTCGGCTTCAATGTCGTCATCCTGGACCCGGAGGAGAACAGCCCGGCCGGACGTGTGTCCCAGGGCCAGATCGTCGCCGCCTATGACAATCCCACCGCCCTGACCGTGCTCGGCCGGACCTGCCAGGCGGTGACCTTCGAGTTCGAGAACGTGCCCGCCGGCTCGGTCGAACGCCTGATCGAGGGCGGCGCGGTCGTCGCACCCGGCCCCCGGGCCCTCGCGGTGGCGCAGGACCGCGTCGAGGAGAAGACCTTCCTCAACAGCGTCGGGGCCACGACCGTCGCCTTTGCGGTCATCGACAGCCTCGAGGACCTTCGCCACGCCGTCGACCGGATGGGCGTCCCGGCCCTGCTCAAGACCCGCCGCGAGGGCTATGACGGCAAGGGCCAGGTCTGGATCAAGACCGCCGCGGATGCGGCCAAGGCCTGGAAGGCCATCGGCGGCCGCCCCGCCATCCTCGAGGCCCGGGCCGCATTCGAGCGCGAACTGTCGGTGATTTGCGCCCGCGGCCGCGACGGTGCCGTCGCCGTCTATCCGCTGGGCGAAAACGTTCACAAGGGCGGCGTCCTCAAGACGACCATCGCGCCCGCAAAGGTCGATGCCCGGACCGAGGCCCGCGCCCACGCCATCGCCGTCGCCATCCTCGAAGGGCTGGACTATGTCGGGGTGATCGGCATCGAACTGTTCGACCTCGGCAGCGGCCTGCTGCTGGTCAATGAGATCGCGCCGCGCGTCCACAACACCGGTCACTGGACCCAGGACGGCTGCGTCTGCGACCAGTTCGAACAGCATATCCGCGCCCTCGCCGGCTGGCCGCTGGGCCCGACCACCGCCCACGCCCGGGTCGAGATGACCAATCTGCTGGGCGACGACGTCAACAAATGGGACGCCCTGTCCGCCAAACCCGACGCCCGCCTGCACCTCTACGGCAAGGCCGAAGCCCGCAAGGGCCGCAAGATGGGCCATGTGAACCGGGTGAAGGGGCTCTAACGCGCCCTCATGCTTTCGTCATTCCGGGCGAAGCGCAGCGAAGACCCGGAACCCAGCGGCGCGCGTGAGCGCGAAACTGTCGGGAGCAGTGGTGTTTGAAAAAGCAAACAGTGGTGTTTCGCCGCCGTCGCGGCGCCGCTGGGTTCCGGGTCTGCGAGCCGCTACGCGCCTCTCCGCCCGGAATGACGATAGCTACTGAGAAACCTTCGCCCCGTAACGCATCCGGCTCAGCATATCCGTGACCGTCTTCAGCGGCGCATCGAAATCCTTGCCCGCCTTCCACTTCTCGAAGGCCATGACGTTCTCGATCCGGGCGGCGACGAACGCCTCCGCCGCCTCGCGGCCGTCGAACCAGCGCATGGTCAGGGCCGGGATCAGGATGCCCGACAGTATCGCCCGCTTGGAATAGTGGTTCCAGTCCGTCGCCGTGTCCCCGGCCCAGTGCCAAAGGTGGTCGGCGCTCTCCCACGCCAGCTTCAGCCCCAGGTCGGCATTCATCGGCAGGGCCAGGAAGGCGGCGCAGCGGCGCGTGGCCTCCAGATCGGCCGCCCCCGCCTCCATCCGCGCCGAGACCGCCGCCGCGATCCGCTCCCGAATCTTCAGAGCCCCGGCATCGACCTCGCCCAGCGCCGCCAGCGCCCGGTCGTCATGCCGCCGCGACAGCAGGGCCGCCAGATCGCGCGCGCCATTGGGCAGCAGCAGTTCCTCATCGCCCCGCGACAGGCCGCAGGCCTCACAGGCGGCGCGCACCAGGCCGCTGTTCCAGCCCAGCCGGGGTGCGAGGCCAAGGGCGGCGTCCAGAACGGTCTGTTCCATGCGGTCGGCCCAGTCTCCCCCGGGCGTCTCGTTCGACAGGTGTGGCGCATCGGTCATGGCGGCAGCATATCCCCGTCCGGCGGGCGTTTCGAGGCCTGAGATAGACGCGCGACGATCTGGACAGGCAGGGGGCGAACGTGTATCAGCCCGCCTTCATCCGCAGACCCCGTCTGCCGGACCGAGATTTATTTGTCTGCCCGTCTCCCTTTCGAGGTGCGCGGCGGGCGGCCAAAGGAGAGTTCAACCTGGTACAGATTTTCGTTCGCGATAATAACGTCGATCAAGCGCTCAAGGCCCTCAAGAAGAAAATGCAGCGCGAAGGCAGCTTCCGCGAGATGAAGCGCCACGTGCACTACGAGAAGCCCTCGGAGAAGCGCGCCCGCCAAAAGGCCGAGGCTGTTCGCCGCGCCCGCAAACTGGCCCGCAAGCGCATGCAGCGCGAAGGCCTGCTGCCGCCGCCGAAGCCCCGGGTTCCGGGCGTGGGCGGTCCGGGCCGCGGTTAAGCCGCTCGACACCGAACGAAACGATCAAGGGCCGCCCCGGAAAACCGGAGCGGCCCTTTTTCTATGTCTCCTCCCCACATCGTGGGGAGGGGGACCGCCGCGCCTCCTGGCGCGGGGGTGGAGGGGTCGAAGCAGGGAGCGCGGTCTGGCGCCCCTCCTCCATGCTTCGCATGGTCCCGTCGTCCGGCCGCCTCCGGCGACCGTTCCTCCACCCCATCGCTGCGCGACAGGGAGGAGACGGCGTTGCCTACTTCCCCCCGCCCCGGATCGCGCCGGCAAAGCCCCGCCAGCTCAGCTTGACGTCCGACAGCGCCCCTGCCCGGAACGCCCGGCCGGCGATCCAGACCATCAGCAGGGCAAAGGCGAACATGCCCGCCATGGTGCCGACGACCTCGATCATCGGCGGCTCGGACGGGGCGCGGGCGCTCATCAGGAAGGGGGTGAAGAAGGGGATCCACGACAGGATCTGCACCACCGGCGAGTCGGGCGTCTGCGCGGCCAGGACCATGACGAGGATCGGCACCGTCAGGACCATCATGATCGGTCCCATCAGCGTCTGTGCGTCGCGTGGCGTCTCGCAGAAGGCCCCGATCGCCGCGAACAGCACCGCGTACATCAGATAGCCGCCGACGGCATAGGCGATGAAATAGCCCAGCATGCCGCCATCGAGCAGGACATCGCCGACCATGGCCGCCGTCTCCGCATTGGCGGCCAGCAGGCCGAAGGTTCCGATCCCGCCCCAGACCAGCATCACCGTCCCGGTCAGCATCGCCACCCCCAGCACCTTGCCCGTCAGGATCTCGGTCGCCGAGGCCGAGGACAGCAGGACCTCGAGGATCTTGTTGGCCTTCTCCTCCATCACACTGTTCAGCAGGATGGAGGCCCCGGTGATGACCAGCGACCACAGCAGGAAGCCGGAGACGAGGCCGATGATCATGGGAAGCCGGTCGCGGAACGACACCTCGCCCCCGGTCGCGGACTTCGGCGACAGGGCGGTTATGTCCGGGCGGAACCGCTCGGTCTCCTCAACCACGGCAGCATTGATCCCGGCCTGTTCAAAGGCCTCACGCCGGTTGGCGTCCTTCAGGGCGTCGCGGACGAAGTCCTCGACCGTGTCGTCGGTCGCCCGGCGGGTCCAGACCCGCGCGGTCGGCTTGCCGTCGATACGGTTCAGCAGCACCACCGAATCCAGCTGGTCGGCCTCCGGCACCGCGTCCCCGAGATAGCGGCGCACGATCGCCTCCCGCGCCTCGCCCGGTGCGGCCGCGGCCAGATCCGACGGGGTCGCCACAATCCTCAGACGCAGCCCCGCCAGCCGGTTCAGCGCCTGTCCGGCGGCCGAAGCCCCGGCCTGGCCACCCTGTTTCTCAGCCTCGGCGGTGGCCTCGGCCATCCGTGCCGCGCGCCGTTCCTGTTCCAGCCGCACGGCTCCCTGGACTGACGCCGCCAGCCCCTGGGCCTGCGGCCCTTCTTCCAGAACGACCACATTGCGCACCGGCTCGGCCGACATCATCAGCGCCGGCAGCACACCGCCCAGCACGGCAAACAGGGGAAAGGCCAGCAGCGACAGCCAGAAGCCCACGGTCTTGGCATAGGCGCCGTACTCCCGGCGCGCGATCAGCAGGATGCGGTTCATCGGGCAGCCTCCGCGCCGGTCTTCACCGACTGGTCGATATCGGGGTGATCCCCCGTCAGACTGATGAAGGCGTCATGCAGGGTGGGTTCGCGCAGTTCGAACCGGCGCACATCCAGCCCGCCGAGGAAGGCCGCCTTCAGCGCCTCCTGACCCCGACCGCCCTGCCCCAGGGCCGCCTTGAGCACCCGCACGCCGTCCTGTTCGGACACCACCTCAACGCCGCTGACGCCCGGCAGGGTCGCCGCCTGGGCAGCCTCGATCGCGCCTTCCAGTTCGAGGAACCGTTTCGAGGTCGCCTGCGCCTCGGCCACCGTACCCTCGAACGCCTTCTGGCCCCGCGCCAGCAGCACGACCTTGTCGCACAGCCGTTCGGCGTGCTGCATCACATGGGTCGAGAACAGCACCGTGGCGCCGTCCGCCGCCAGCTGGCGGATCATCGCCTCCAGCCCCTGCTGATTGACCGGGTCGAGGCCCGAGAACGGCTCGTCGAGGATCACGAACTCCGGCCGGTGCACTACGGAAGCGATCAGCTGGACCTTCTGGGCCATCCCCTTGGACAGCTCCTTCATCTTCTTGTTCCAGGACGCGCCCAGACCCTGGGCATCCAGCATCTCGCGCGCCCGCTTGCGTCCCTCGCCGGTCGGCAGGCCCTTCAGGGCGCCGAAGAAGGCGATGGCGTCGACCGGGGTCATCTTCTTGTAGAGGCCACGCTCCTCGGGCAGGAAGCCGATCCGGTCGCGCACCTTGCGGCCGTCGTCGGCACCGAGAATGTCGATGCGGCCGGCGCTGGCGGCCTGCAGGCCAAGGATCATGCGCAGCGTCGAGGTCTTGCCGGCACCGTTCGGGCCCAGAAAGCCGCAGATGGTGCCTTTCTCGACCTGAAAGCTCAGATCGCGCACGGCCTGGAAGTCGCCGTATCGTTTGCTCACCCCTTCGAGCGTCAACGCCGCCGCCATGATCTCTCCATCCCGTGCCTGTCTGATGGATACAGGCTTAGGTGTGTAAAGGTTGTTTGACAAGCCGAACTCGCCTCAATGAAGCTCCGTTGTCATGAATTCCGTGTCATGTTCCCGACAGACGAGTCGCGCGTCCCATGAAAGCGTGAATGCCCTACGAAGACTTCCCCTCTCCCGTGGCTCCCCAGGCCGGATCCCGTTTGTGGACCGCCGGCGCCAGCACAGGGATTGCCATCGCGGTGCTGCTCGGACTGGCCGTCTACCAGCCGGATCTGGCCCCCTGGCTGCTGGCAGGCGCGGCGCTGACCGGCATCACGGCATGGCTGCTCAACCGGAACCCGCCGGCATCACCCGCGGCATCGCCGGAGTCCGGCCTGGCCCCGTCCGGGTCAGCCGAGGAGGCCGGGTCCTCCTTGCTGGAGGGTGTTTTCGAGGCCCTGGCCGACCCGGTTCTCGTCGTGTCGGGCGGCGAGGCGGACGACATCGCCGGGCGTCGGATCGTCCTTGCCAATGCCGCGGCCCGCGACCTGCTCCGTATTCAGCGCGAGGGGGGTCTGCTGGTCCCGGTCCTGCGCGATCCGGCCGTGCTGGAGGCCGTGGACGAAGCCCTGTTCGGCGGGCTGACCCGCACGACCGACTACGCCGGGGTCGGCGCCCAGACCCGGCACTGGCGGGCGATGACCCAGCCCCTCGCCCGGGCGCATCCGGAAACCCTGGCCCTCGTGGTCCTGCGCGACGAGACCGATGTGCGCCGCATGGAGCTCATGCGTGTGGACTTCCTCGCCAACGCCAGCCACGAGCTGAAGACACCGCTGGCCTCGCTCTCGGGCTTCATCGAGACGCTCAAGGGCCATGCCCGCGACGACCCCAAGGCGCGCGACCGATTCCTCGACATCATGGCCACCCAGGCCGACCGGATGAGCCGACTGGTCTCCGATCTGCTGTCACTCAGCCGCATCGAGCTGAATGAACACATCCCGCCTTCCGGCCGGGTTGATCTGGCCCGCGCCACGGCCGACGTCGTCGATGCGGTGAGTGTCCTGTCCGTCGAACGCAATGTCGTCATTCAGGTCGAGGACCGCGACATCATCGCGCCTGTGAACGGCGACCGGGATGAAATCCTGCAGGTCGTCCAGAACCTGGTCGACAACGCCATCAAATACTCCCCCACGGGCGGGACGGTCGAGATCATGATCCGGCCCAGCATCGCTCTCGATGAAGCCGCCGCCCCCCGGTCCGGCGGCAGTCGTGGCGAGGGAGCCACCCGCTTGCCGCTGGTCACACCGGACCGGGAAGCCGGCGGCCAGCGCTTCGCCGCCGTCACCGTCCGGGATCACGGTCCGGGTCTGGCCCGCGAGCACCTGCCGCGCCTGACCGAACGTTTCTACCGGGTCGAGGGCCAGAAGAGCGGCGAGCGGCAGGGAACAGGCCTCGGGCTCGCCATCGTCAAACACATCGTCAACCGCCATCGCGGCGGGCTGACCGTCGAGAGTGCCCCGGGGGAGGGCGCGGCCTTTACGGCCTACTTCCCGTTGGCGCCCGGGCGGGACACCGTGACAACGGCGTGACAGGCGGGCCGCTCACCTCCCACGACGTAACAGAACTGTCATCCCCTCGTCGTAATCCGCTGACCATTCCGGGGCAGTTATCGCCCGGGGGCGAGCCGGGCGACCGGACGGCCCGATTCTGCTCTCCCGGACGCCGATGACCTGGCTTTTTCTGCCGATCCTGATCGCCGCAGCCTTCGCCGCCTATTTCGGCGGGCGGGCGATGGCGCGTCGGCGCGGCCAGGCCCTGCCGGCCGGAGAACGTTCCCATTCCCGCCCCGGTCAGCATGGGGCCTATGCCCTGATCTGGACCGTGGTTCCGGCCATGGTCGTGCTGTTTGCGGCTGCCGTCTTTTCACCCGATATCGAGCAGCAACTGACCGCCACGGGCGCACCCGAAGCCGTCCAGCAGCTTGAGCCCTTCCGCCGCGAGGCCTTCTTTGCCGACGCCCGCGCCGTCGGCGACGGACGCCCGGCCGTGCAGATCTGGACAGCACCCTTCGCTGAAATGCTTCCGGTCGAGGGCCAGCGCGCCGCCCGGATCAGCCAGATGCTGGATCTCGGTGGCATCGTTGGTGCCGCCCTTGCCGCCTTGCTGGGGGCGCTGTTTGTCTTTGGCCAGATCCGTCCCGGCATGAGGGCACGAAACCGGGTCGAGGGCTGGATCGTCGGCCTTCTGTTTGCGTGCTCGGCCGTCGCCGTCCTGACCACCGTCGGCATCATCGCCTCCTTGGTCTACGACTCCCTGCGTTTCTTCTCCGCCATTCCGGTCGCCGATTTCCTGTTCGGAACACAGTGGAGCCCCCAGACCGCGATCCGCGCCGACCAGGTGGGGTCCACCGGAGCCTTCGGCGCCCTACCCCTCTTTGCCGGCACCTTCCTGATCATGCTGATCGCCATGGCGGTGGCCGCCCCGGTCGGATTGTTCGCCGCCATCTATCTGTCGGAATATGCCGGGCCGGTCTTCCGCGCGACGGTCAAACCGGTTCTGGAAATCCTCGCCGGTGTGCCGACCGTGGTCTACGGCTTCTTCGCCGCCCTCACCGTCGGTCCGGCCTTCCGTGAATTCTTCAACGGACTGGGTGCCCTGATGATCGGCGGTCCGCTTGACGGTCTCGGCCAGTATCTGCTGCTCGTGCAGAACCAGATGGCGCTCGTCGCCGGCGCGGTCATGGGCATCATGTTGATCCCGTTTGTCAGCTCCCTGTCCGACGACATCATCAACGCCGTGCCCCAGTCGCTGCGTGACGGGTCCTATGCCATGGGCGCGACCCGGTCCGAGACGGTCAAGCGCGTCCTGCTGCCCGCCGCCCTGCCCGGCGTAGCCGGTGCCATGCTGCTGGCCATGTCGCGTGCCATCGGCGAGACCATGATCGTCACCATGGCCGCTGGCCTCGCCGCCAGCCTGACCCTGAATCCGCTGGATACCGTCACCACCGTGACCGTCCAGATCGTGACCCTTCTGACCGGGGACCAGGAGTTCAACAGCACCAAGACCCTGTCCGCCTTCGGCCTCGGCCTGACCCTTTTCCTCGTCACCCTGGTGCTCAACATCGTGGCCCAGCGCATCGTACAGACCTACCGGCAACAGTATGACTGAGACCCGTGTTACGTCCGAAACGCGCGCGGCCCGCCTTCGGGCAGGCCTGAAGAAGCGCTATGCCCGCGAAGGCCGGTTCAGGCTCTACGGCCTGCTCGCCATCGGCGTGGCCGTCGGCTTCCTGCTCCTGCTGCTGGGCCGGATCATCGAACAGGGCCACACAGCCTTCTACACCCACTCCGTCACCGTCCCCGTCTATATGGACCCCGCCCGGATCGACCGGGCCTATCCGCAGGGCACGAATTTCCAGCTGCTGGTCGCAGAACAGCAACTGGCCCGGATGGGAATTGCCGACAATGCGGCGGGGACCAAGGCCACGGCCCTGCGCAGCCTGTTCTCGTCGGAACTCAAATTCGCCGCCGCCGCCCGGATCCAGAGCAACCCCGAACTGATCGGCAAGACCGTAACGATCACGGCCCCGGTGTCCGACGAGGCCGACCTCTATTTCAAGCACGAGATCTCGCGTGATACGCCCGCCGACCAGCGCCGTCTCAGCGACGAACAGATCGGCTGGCTGGACCAGATGAAGGCCTCCGGTCTGGTCACAGCCCATTTCAACAGTGGCCTGTTCACCAAGGGCGACTCGACCGAGCCGGAGCTGGCCGGGGTGCTGGGGGCTGTCGTCGGCTCCGTCATGATGCTTCTGGTCACCGCCCTCATCGCCATCCCGCTCGGCGTCGGGGCTGCCGTTTATCTGGAAGAGTTCGCGCCACGCGGCCGGATCACGGACCTCATCGAGGTCAATATCAACAACCTCGCCGCCGTGCCCTCGATCATCTACGGCCTGCTCGGCCTGGCCCTGTTCATCAACTGGATGCACCTGCCGCGCGCCAGCCCGCTGGTCGGCGGCCTCGTCCTTGCCCTGATGGCCCTGCCGACCATCATCATCGCCACCCGGTCTTCGTTGAAGGCGGTTCCGCCGTCGATCCGCGAGGCGGCCCTGGCCATGGGCGCGTCAAAGACCCAGACCGTATTCCAGCATACCCTGCCGCTCGCCATGCCGGGCGTCATGACCGGTGCCATCATCTCCATGGCCCATGCCCTGGGCGAGACCGCGCCGCTGCTGCTGATCGGCATGGTCAGCTTCATCCCCGGCATTCCGTCCGCCATCGGCGAGCCCAGCGGGGCCCTGCCCTCCCTCGTCTATATCTGGGAAAATGCTTCGGAGCGCGCCTTCCATGAGCGCACGGCCGCAGCCATCCTTGTCCTTCTCGCCTTCATGATCGTCATGAACGCCGCCGCCATCTTCCTGCGCCGGCGCTTCGAACGCCGGTGGTAGCCCGATGAAATTCCAGATCTTCCGCGCACAGGAGAGCGATCACGGTCACAAGGCACCGCAGGATACGCCGCGCGAGCCTGCACCGGCCATGGCCGTCCCCACAGCCTCCCATCGCGGCGGCGGACCCGTCGGCCCGACCAAGATCGAGGCCCGCGACGTCTCGGTTTTCTACGGCGCCAAACAGGCGCTGCACGAGGTCACACTCGACATCCCGGACAAGACGGTCACCGCCCTGATCGGCCCGTCCGGTTGCGGCAAGTCGACCTTCCTGCGGACCATGAACCGCATGAATGACACCATCACCGGGTGCAAGGTGACCGGCCGCATCGAAATGGACGGTGAGGACATCAACGACCGCTCGGTCGATCCCGTCCTACTCCGCGCCCGCGTCGGCATGGTGTTCCAGAAGCCGAACCCCTTCCCCAAGACCATCTTCGAAAACGTCGCCTATGGTCCCCGCATTCACGGTCTGGCGGCCTCGAAAGCCGAGCTCGAGGGCGTGGTCGAGGCTTCCCTGAAACGCGCCGGTCTCTGGGAAGAGGTCGCCGACCGCCTGCATTCGCCGGGCACCGGCCTGTCCGGCGGCCAGCAGCAGCGTCTGGTCATCGCCCGCGCCATCGCGGTCGAGCCCGAAGTCATTCTGATGGACGAGCCCTGCTCGGCCCTCGACCCCATCGCCACCGCCAAGATCGAGGAATTGATCGACGAGCTGCGCGAACGCTACTGCATCGTCATCGTCACCCATTCCATGGCCCAGGCCGCACGGGTCAGCCAGCGCACTGCCTTCTTCCACCTCGGCCGACTGGTCGAGACGGGAGACACCGAGGACATCTTCACCAATCCCCGGGAACGGCGCACGCTCGACTACATCACCGGCCGCTTCGGCTAGGACTGCCCGCATGCCCCAACACACGGTCAAGGCCTATGGAGACGAGCTCAACCAGCTGACGGCGGAGGTCGCCCGTATGGGCGGTCTCGCCGAGGCCCAGGTGGCTGACGCCGTCGATTCCGTCGCCCGCCGTGACGTTGCCCTCGCCCGTGCCGTGGTGGATCGCGACGCCCGGCTGGACGCCATGCACCGCGACATCGAGCGCAAGGCCATTCGCCTCATCGCCCTGCGTCAGCCGGTCGCCTCCGACCTGCGCCGCACCCTGGCGTCGATGAAGCTGGCCATGGACCTCGAACGCACCGGGGATCTGGCCAAGAATATCGCCAAGCGCGGCCTGATCCTGGCCGAGGGTGAGCCGATGCAGCCCCTGACCCGTTCGATCGAGCGGATGGGCAAGCTGGTCTCCATGCGCCTGCGCGACGTGCTCGACGCCTATGCCGCGGCCGAGATCGACCGGGCCATCGCCGTCTGGAACACCGACGACGAGGTCGACGAACACTACAACGCCCTGTTCCGCGAGCTGCTGACCTACATGATGGGCGACCCGCGCACGATCACCGCCGGCACCCATCTGCTGTTCATGGCCAAGAACCTTGAGCGGATCGGCGACCACGCCACCAACATCGCCGAAACCATCTACTACGAGATCACCGGCCAGGAGTTCATGGGCGAGCGCCCGCGCTGGAACCCCGACACCGTTGAAGCCGCGCCCGAACCGCTGTCGCCCGTCTAAATCCGGAGAATATGCCCGTGCAGCCCTATGTTCTGGTTATGGAAGACGAGGACGCCCTGGCGACCCTGCTGTCCTACAACCTCGAGAAGGAAGGCTACCGCGTCGTGGTCGCGGCCGACGGCGAGGAAGGCATGCTGCAGATCGAGGAGCGTCTGCCCGACCTCGTCCTGCTGGACTGGATGCTGCCGAAGCTGTCGGGAATCGAGGTCTGCCGGCGCATTCGCGGCAAGTCCGAGACCCGAAACATGCCGATCATCATGCTGACGGCGCGCGGCGAGGAAAGCGACCGTATCCGCGGCCTCGACACCGGTGCCGACGACTATCTGACCAAGCCCTTCTCGATGAGCGAGCTGATCGCCCGCATCCGCGCCGTCCTGCGCCGCATCCGCCCGGGCCTGGCCGACGACCGCCTCAACCACGGCGACATTGTCATCGACCGCGTCGCCCACCGCGTCCGTCGCGCCGGCAACGAGATCCACCTCGGTCCGACCGAATTCCGCCTGCTCGACCATCTGATGCAGCACCCCGGCCGCGTGTTCAGCCGCGAACAGCTGCTCGACGCCGTCTGGGGCTCGGACGTCTATGTCGAGGCCCGCACCGTCGACGTCCACGTCGGCCGCCTGCGCAAGGCGCTGAACGTCGAGGGCACGGTCAATCCGATCCGGACGGTGCGCTCGGCGGGCTATTCGCTGGATCTGGGGGGCTAGGCGCCTTCACACCAACACGGAACCCGCTAGGGTCCCCTCCTCAGTTCGAGGAGCCGTCCCATGCGCCGTCGCACCTTCCTTTCGACCCTTCCCGCCGGAGCCTTGCTGGCCGGGGCGACCGCAGCCGG
>VYLK01000013.1_pt1 | contig 69980 bp, 65 predicted proteins | sample 5114321 | NCBI WGS metagenome assembly VYLK01 (sample SAMN12291792, study PRJNA351875) | freshwater metagenome | isolation source: freshwater lake | place: USA: Michigan, MSU2 Lake | collected 2011-08-16
GCCGCTGCCGAGGCCACGGCCGCGGCGGCGCCGCTGCCCTTGGCGGCGGCCACCGAGGCCTTGGCGCCTTCACGCAGGTTGTCGAAGCGCGCCGCCAGCACCTGGCTGGCCGGCGTCACGCCCTGCAGCACCTCCACGCGCCCGGCGCGCGGGTCGCGCCGGCCCAGGGTGACGGCGCGGCGCGCGAGCGTCCCGTTCTCGATCACCCACACGTGGTCTTGCCCCGAGGTGCTGCCCACGGCGCTGTCGGGCAGCGTCAGGCGCTCGGCCTCGTCGTTGAGGGTGGCACGGGCCAGCGCGTACTGGCCGGCGCGCAGGCGCTCTTTCGGGTTGGCCAGCTCGATGGTCACGCCGATGCTGCGCGTGCCGGTTTCGGCCGCCGGGGCGATGCGGGCCACGCGGCCGGCCACGGGGGCGTCCATGCCTTCCACCTGCACCTGCACCGCCAGCCCTGGGGCGATGCGCGAGACCTCGTGCGTGCCCACGCTGCCAGCCAGTTCCAGCTTGGCCAGGTCGACGATGCTGAGCACCTGCTGCTCGACGCTGAGCTTCTCGCCGGGCACCGCGTGGCGCTTGGCCACGATGCCCGAGATGGGCGCCACCAGCGTGGCGTCACGCAAGCCCACGCGGGTGGTGTCCAGCGAGGCCTGCGCGGCGTTGAGCTGCGCACGGGCGGTGGCCAGCGCCGCGGCGGAGCTTTCCAGCGCGTTGGGCGAGATGAACTTCTGGGCCGCCAGGCTCTCGTTGCTGGCGTGGGTGCGTTCGGCCTGCACCAGGGCGGCGCGCGCCGATTCGAGCATCGCGCTGCGTTCGGCCACGCGGCTGGCCAGGTCGGCCAGCTCGATGCGGCCGATCGCCTGCCCGGCCACCACGCGGCTGCCTTCGGCCACGTTCAGCGCCAGCAGCGTGCCGCTGGCCCGCGCGCGCACCATGGCTGTCTGCGGCGCCACCAGCGGGCCCGAAAACTCCACCACCGAGGGCAGGCGCGCCAGCACCGGCTGCACCACCTCACGCGGGGCGAACTCCAGCGGGGTTTCGGGTTTCTTGCCGTCCTTCTTGCCATCGTGCTTGGCCTCAGGCTTGCCAGCGGCATCAGAGGCTTTGCCCGCGCTCTTGTCGGCGGCAACCGCCTGCGCGCCCGTGCCCGGCTTCAGCACACCGGCGACCCAGGCCCCGCCCGCACCGGCCAGCACAACGGCCCCCAGGCTGGCGCCCCACATCCATTTCTTGTTCATCGTCCGTCCTCCTCGGCGGTAGCGGAAGGGCTCTGGGGCCCTTCAGCGCTGCGCAGTCTAGGAAGCGGGGCACGGGGGTGCGTGCCGGCTGCGACGAAGCGCAGAAAGCCGGCGATGAACTGCACACGCCCCCGACCGGGCGCTTGGGACTCAGGCGGGGATGGCGGCGGGCTGGCGCTGCGCCTGGGCCCAGCGCTCCAGCTCGGCGGCCTCCAGGGGCCGCGCGAAGAGGTAGCCCTGGCCGCGGTCGCAGGTGAGCGTGCGCATCAGCTCGGCCTGGCCTTCGGTCTCGATGCCCTCGGCCACGGTGGTCATGCCCATGGTGCGAGCCACGCGGATGGTGGCCTCGATGAGCACGCGGTGGTACTCCACCGTCTCGGCGTGCTTGACGAAGCTGCGGTCCACCTTCACGGTGTCCACTGGCATCTGGTGCAGGCAGGCCAGGCTGCTGTAGCCGGTGCCGAAGTCGTCCAGCGCCAGGCGCACGCCCAGGGCTTTCAGCTCGCGCAGGGTGGTCTGCACGCGTTCGTCCTGCGCGGCCAGGCTTTCGGTCACCTCCAGCTGCAGCTGCCCCGGGGCCATGCCAGAGGCCTGCAGCACGGCGCGCACGTCGTCTACCAGCCCGTTGCGCTGCAGCTGCGCGCGCGACATGTTCACCGCCATCTGGCGCGGCCCAGCCTCACCCAGGCGCTGCTGCCACTGCACGAACTGCCGGCAGGCGCTTTCCAGCACAAAGGCGCCCAGCGCGTCGATGAGCCCGCATTCCTCGGCGATGGCGATGAACTCGCCCGGCGGCACCAGCCCGCGCTGCGGGTGGCGCCAGCGCACCAGCGCCTCCACGCCCACCAGGCTGCGGTCGCCCAGGTCCACCACCGGCTGGTAGACGACGAAGAGCTCGTCTTCCTTCAGCGCGCGGCGCAGGTCGCCTTCCACCTCGAGCGCACGCACCACACGCTCGTGCATCGAATCGTCGAAGAGCACCCAGCGCGCGCGCCCGGCCCGCTTGGCCTCGTACATGGCCGTGTCTGCGTTGCGCAGCACCTCTTCGGCGGCCAGGCTGGCGTCGAAGTCTTCGCCGGCCGCTGCCGGCTCCTTGCACAGCACCACGCCGATGCTCACGCTGCTTTGCACTGGCATGTTCTCCAGCGTGTAGGGCTCGCTCAGGTCGGCCAGCAGGCGGTGGGCGATGGCGGCCACGCGCTCGGGGTCGCTGATGCCGTCGAGCACGACGACGAACTCGTCGCCGCCCAAGCGCGCCGCCATGGGCGCGCCGGGCTCGTCGCCCTGCGCAAGGCGGGCCACCGCATCGCCCGGGCGCAGCGCACGCAGCAGCCGCTGGGCGATCTGGCGCAGCAGTTCGTCGCCGGCGCCGTGGCCCAGCGTGTCGTTGACCTGCTTGAAGCGGTCGAAATCCATGAAGAGCACGGCGAAACCGTAACCCGGATGGCGGCGCGCGTGCTCGATGGCGCGCTGCAAGCGCTCCATCACCACATCGCGGTTGGGCAGGCGGGTCAGGGCGTCGGTGCGGGCGTTGGCGCGCAGGCGCTCCTGCAGCGCCCGGCTTTCGGTGATGTCGCTGAAGCAGGCCACCAGGCCCATCACCTGGCCGCTGGCGTCCATCTGCGGCACGGTGTTGACGAGCAGCCAGCCGACGCTGCCGTCGCGGCGGCGCACGCCCATGGTTTCGTTTTGCACGGGCTGGCGAGTGCCCAGCGTGCGCATGACCGGCAGGTCGTCCAGCTGGTAGGTCGAACCGTCGGCGCGCAACAGGTGGCGCTGCGCCTGGCGCGCGGTGAAGCCTTGCAGTTGCTGCCGGCTCAGGCCGAGCATGCGCTCGGCCTCCAGGTTGGCTTCGATGACCTGGCCGTCGGGGCCTATCACCGTCACGCCCACGGGCAGCGCGGCCCACAGCGTGCGCAGCTTGGCCTGCTGCTGCACGCGCGCCGAGGTGTCGCTGCACACGCGCACATGGCCGGTGACGGCGCCCTCGTCGCCCACCAGGGGGCGCAGGTCCACATCCAGCCAGAGATCGCGGCCGTCGCGCGAACGGTGCAGCCACTCCTGGCGCACGCCCTGACCATCGCGCAGTGCCTGCTGCACGCGGGTGAGCACGGCTTCGTCGGCCTGCGGGTGGCTCAGCAGTTCGCCGGGCCGGCGGCCCAGCGCGTCGGCCATGGGCCAGCCTGTGCTGCGCGTGAAGGCGCTGTTGGCCCAGACGATGTGGTCCTGCGCGTCGGTGATGAGCACCAGCGCGCTGGTGTGTTCGGCCACCAGCGCCAGGCGCTGCAGTTCGGCCGCCTGCTCTCGCAGGCGCTGCCCGTGGCGCTGCACGGCGCGCGCCGTGGGCTCCACCACCACCAGGCCGAGCAGGCCCAGCAGCACGAGGATGCCCACCATGCCCCAGCGCATCTCGTCCAGCATGCGCTCGGCGCGCAGTTCGGCGGCGCGGCGCAGGGCGTCGGAGAGTTGCTGCGCGGCGGCCATGGCGGGGTCGGTGGCCTGGTGCAGCGCCGCCACGCGCTGGCGCAGGCCGTCGGCACCGCCGATCTCGGCGCTCAGCAGCAGGGCCTGGGCGCGATACCAGAGCTTCTCGCGGGCGTCCTGCCAGCGTTCCAGCGGCCGCGCGGCCAGCGCCTGGGCATGGGGTGAGCGGGCCATCTGCTCGGCCAGCTGGTGTTCCAGCGCCAGTGCGTCCTGCGCGCTTTGGGACAGCAGGTCCTGCAGGGTCTGCATCTGGCGGCCGCGCTCGGCATCGGTGTCGGCCAGGGCCATCATGGCCGCCGTGCGCGAGACCTGCTGCAGGAAGGTGCGCTGCTGTCCGGCGCGGTCGAGGATCTCGGCGTCGGCGCCGCGCATCGCCTCCAGCCGCATCATGCCGATGCCCTGCAGACCCACCGCCAGCGCGAGCACGGCGAAGGCCAGGTACATGGCCCAGCGCACACGCCGCGGCCCGGTGTTGGCGGGCAGCACCTCGCCATCGCCCGGCGGGGCCGCGGCAGTCGGTGGCAGGTGGGTGGCTGGGGGCATGGTGTTCAGAAGGCGCCGCCGGGCGGCTGGAGCGCCGGCAAAAACGCCCGGCACTGCTCAGCCTTATCGGCGTCCGCGGCCCTCAATGAAGGGCTGTCGCGGCCCGCCAACGCCCCCGAGCGGGGGCCAGGGCTGCGTTCAGGCCGGTTCGGGCAGCTTGAACTGCGCCACGCCGGAGGCCAGGGCCTCGGCCTGGTCTTTCAACGAGCCGGCGGCGGCCGCCGTCTCTTCCACCAGCGCAGCGTTCTGCTGCGTGACCTTGTCCAGTTCCTGCACGGCCTCGGCGCTCTGCGTCACACCCTGGGTCTGCTCACGCGAGCCCTGAGCCACGGCCTCCAGTAGCTCACGCACGCGGCGGGCGCCGCCCTGCATCTCGCTCATGGAATGGCCGGCTTCGCGCACCACACGCACGCCCCCCTCCACCTGCTCGACGCTGGCGGTGATGAGGGTCTTGATCTCGCGTGCGGCAGCCGCCGAACGCTGGGCCAGCGCCCGCACCTCGCTGGCCACCACCGCAAAGCCGCGGCCCTGCTCACCGGCGCGCGCGGCCTCCACGGCCGCGTTCAGCGCCAGGATGTTGGTCTGGAAGGCAATGCCGTCGATGGTGCCGATGATGTCGCTGATGCGGCCCGAGGCCACATTGATGCCCTGCATGGTCTCGACCACCTGCGCCACCACCGCGCCGCCGCGTTCGGCCGCTGCGGCGTTCGCCACCGCCAGTTGGGTGGCCTGGTCGACGGTGTCGCTGCCGCGCGAGACCGTGGCCGAGACCTCTTCCATCGCCGCCGCGGTCTGCTGCAGGTTCGCGGCCGATTCTTCGGTGCGCGTGCTCAGGTCCATGGCGCCGCTGGCAATCTGCGTGCTGGCCACGACGATGTTGCTGGAAGCGCCGCGCACCTGGCTCACGATCTTGCGCAGCGAGGCCTGCATGTCGGCCAGCGTCTGCATGAGCCCGGCGGCCTCGTCGCTGCCCCAGGCGCGCGGCCGGGTGGTGAGGTCGCCGTCGCTCATGGCGTTGATGTGGAAGGCCACTTCCTTCAAGCCGCCCTCCAGCACCTTGCGGAACGAGAGGAAGAGATACCACACGAGGAGCAGGCTCACGAACAGCACCACGGCCGTGACGGCGCGGGCCTGTTCCAGCCGGTCGATGCGGGCCTGCAGCAGGTCGTCCAGTTTCTGCAGGCTCTCGTTCTGCGCAGCAGCCAAGGCAGACAGGGTGGCGTCGGCAGCGGCCAGCACACGCGGCGCCGACTCGCTGGCCGCCGCCACCTTGTGGAAGCTGTGCAGCGCCTCCTGGGCCGCCGCCGAGCCGAGTTCGGTTTCGATGTCGGCATGCACGGTCTTGACCTTGCCCAGGCCTGTGGCCCAGCGTTCGTCGGTTAGGTCGCCGATGGCCTCTTGCGCGCCGAGCTGCTTGACCATCTCGCTGGAGGCACTGTGGCCGGACAGCATGGCCAGCGCGATGTCGCGGTGCAACGCGGTGGCTTCCAGCAGCACGGGCAAGGCGCCCAGGCTGCCGTCCATCAGGTAGTAGGTGTCGAGGTCGGGGTCGAGCGTGAGGTTGGAGTTATCGGTGGAGGTGGTCAGCAGGGCCAGATGCGCGCTGACCAGCTTGTTGTGGGCGTTGAGCACGGGCTCCACGCCCGCCGATGGCGCCGGCAGAGTCTGCAGCAGCTCCAGCACCTGCGCGTGGGCCGCGCCCGTCCGCAAGTGGGCGCCCAGCCGGGCCTGGGCCTCGTTCAATGGCTTCAGCGCGGCCTGCACGGCCGCGCGCGCGGCCTCAGCCCCGGGGGCGGGCTGACCACTGGCAGCCTCCTGCACCGCCGCCATGCGCTGCTGGTGCAGCGCCGTCAGCAGGGGCAGCGCCGCGCGGGCGTAGGCCACGCCCTCCCGTTCGTCGGCCGAAAACTGGATGGCCGCGGCCTTGTCACTGAAGTAGTTGTAGGACAGCCAGGCGATCGGCAACAGGAACACCGCCGTGATGGTGAGCGCCTTGGCACGGAAGCCGATCGATCGGAACAGCCGCACCCCGGGGGCCCAGATGCCGTGGTACCGGAAGAAGCGCGTGATGGCACTGGCGCCGTCGTGTTCGGCAGGTCGGCGGGCGGTGGCGAAAGCTTCGTTCATGGGCAGTTCCTCTCAAGCCAAAGACGAGTCCGACGCTGCGACCCGCGATTTGTCATCTTCGGCTGACACTCGCCAGCGCTTGAGCAGAAAAGAAGCCTGTTACCGAATCAATTCATCTCCTGCGCACAAATCACCGCTCAACCCCCCGTTCGGCGGGACCGGGCCCCGCACGGCGGGCGCAGAACCAGGCGGCGCCCCCACAGGCCGCGGCGGCCCAGAAGACCGCGGCAAAACCCAGCTTCGAGATCAGCCAGCCCCCGCCCAGGCCGCCGAGCACGCCCGAGATGCCGTAGCCGAGCATGGTGTACAGCGCCTGGCCGCGGCCCCGCAGGCGGCCCGGGAAGAGTTGGTGCACCAGCGCGATGCAGGCCGCGTGGTGGGCCGCAAAGGTGATGGCGTGGGTCAGTTGCGCCAGCACCAGCACCGGCGCCCAGGCGCCGCCCCAGGCCGTGGCCACGAAACGCAGCGTGGTGACGGCGGCGGCCGCCTCCAGCCAGCGCCGCGTGCTGAGCCACGGGAACCAGCGCCCCTGTGTCCAGAAGAAGACGATCTCCACGCCCACGCTCACCGCCCACAGCGCGCCCACGGTCCATTTGCCGTAGCCCAGGCTCACGAGGTACAGCGAGAAGAAGGCGTAGAGGCTGGTGTGCGCCAGCACCGTGAAGAAGATGGACGCGAAGAACCACGCCACCTCGGGCCGGCGCAGCAACGGCAGCACGGGCGGGGCCGGTTCGTCGTGCACGGCGGCCGTCTGCGTGGCCGGCAGGCGCAGCGCGGCCAACAGCAACAGCGCGTTCATGGCCGCCACGAAGGCCGGGAAGATGGCGATGCCCGTCCACTCCAGCAGCACGCCGAAGCTGGCCGCCGCGGCGATGAAGCCGATGGAGCCCCACACGCGCACGCGGCCGTAGCGGGCGCTGTCGATGCCGCCCCCGGGGGTGTGCAGCAATTGCGAGAGCAGCGCCTCCGACAGCGGCACCACGCCGCTGTTGGCCAGGAACATGCACAGCGTCACCACCGCCACCGGCAGCGCCGCTTCCACACCCAGCAGCGCCAGCGCCGAGAGCAGCGCGCCGAAGGCCGCCAGCCGGATGAGTTCGGCGCGGCGCCCGCTGTGGTCGCCCGACCAACTCCAGGCATATGGCGCGAACAGGCGCGTCACCGACTGCAGCGCCGAGATGGCGCCGATCAGCAGCGTGGAGTAACCCAGGCTCTGGAACCACAGCGGCGCATACGGGTTGAAGAGCCCGATGGCCGCGAAGTAGCAGAAGGACAGCGTGCCGAAGCGCACCAGCACGCCGGTGGACGCCGGCGGCGGCGCCTCGGCGCCAGGGTGGGCCGGCGTCAAGGCGTGCCGGGCCGTGCCGCCGCGATGGGCGGCAGCGCCAGCTGCACGTCGCCGTTCTGGGCGCGGTGGCGCAGCGCGTGGTCCATCACCACCAGCGCCAGCATGGCCTCGGCGATGGGCGTGGCGCGGATGCCCACGCAGGGGTCGTGGCGGCCGTGCGTCTCCACCACCGTGGGCTGGCCCTGGCGGTCGATGCTGGGCTTGGGCAGGCGGATGGAGCTGGTGGGCTTGATGGCGATGCGCACCACGAGGTCTTGCCCCGTGCTGATGCCGCCCAGCACGCCGCCGGCGTGGTTGCTGGCAAAACCTTCGGGCGTGAGCTCGTCGCCGTGCTGGCTGCCGCGCTCCTGCACGGTGGCAAAGCCGCTGCCGATCTCCACGCCCTTGACCGCGTTGATGCCCATCATCGCGTAGGCGATGTCGGCGTCGAGCTTGTCGAAGAGCGGCGCGCCCAGGCCCACGGGCATACCGCTGGCGCGCACCTCGATGCGCGCGCCGCAGCTGTCGCCGGCCTTGCGCAGCGCGTCCATGTGCGCTTCCAGCGCCGGCACGAGGCTGGCGTTGGGCGCGAAGAAGGGGTTGTGCGGGATGTGCTCGGCGCTCTCGAAGGGAATCTCCATCTCGCCCAGTGCGCTCATCCAGCCCAGGAAGGTGGTGCCGTGTTTCTCCAGCAGCCACTTCTTGGCCACCGCGCCAGCGGCCACCATCGGCGCCGTCAGCCGGGCCGAAGAGCGCCCACCCCCGCGCGGATCGCGCAGACCGTACTTGCGCCAGTAGGTGTAGTCGGCGTGGCCGGGGCGGAAGGTGTCGAGGATGTTGCCGTAGTCCTTGCTGCGCTGATCGGTGTTGCGGATCAACAGGCAGATGGGTGTGCCGGTGGTGCGGCCCTCGTAGACGCCGGAGAGGATCTCCACCGCGTCAGGCTCGTTGCGCTGTGTCACGTGGCGGCTGGTGCCGGGGCGACGGCGGTCGAGGTCGCCCTGGATGTCGGCCTCGCTCAAGGCCAGCCCGGGCGGGCAGCCGTCGATCACGCAGCCGATGGCCGGGCCGTGGCTTTCACCGAAGTTGGTGACGCAAAAGAGCTCGCCGAAAGTGCTGCCGGACATGTGCGGGGCTGGGCTGGAGGAAACCGCGAATTGTAGAGAGCGGGCTGCGCGGCCCGCCGTGCCGGGCTGCTCAGGCTGCCACCTCGCGCAGCGCGCGCTCGGCCAGCGCGGCGGCATCGCCCGTCTTCTGCAGCACGGCCCGCACCACTGGGCCTTCCAGCGCCGCGGCTTCGGTGTCGCGGTCGGCCGTCATCGCCAGTAGCCAGGGTGCCGGCGCGGGCAGCTCGGCCTGCGCCCAGGCCAGCAGCTCGGCCCCCGAGCCATCGGGCAGGTGCAGGTCGCTCAGCAGCAGGTCGATGCCGCCAGCGGCCAGCCGCAGCCGCGCCTGCGCCACTGTCGCGGCCACCTCCACGCGGTGGCCGCGCTGCTCGAAGGCGCGGGCCAGCAGCAGCGCCAGCACCTCGGCGTCTTCCACCACCAGCACGTGCAGCGCCCGCACCGGCTGAGGCACCGGGGCCTCGGGCAGCGGCTCGGCCTGCAGCGTGATGCGCACCACCGTGCCGCCGCCGGGCCGCGCCTGCAGGGTGAGGTCGCCGCCCATCAGGCGCGCCAGCTCGCGGCTGATGGGCAGGCCCAGGCCGGCGCTGGCGGTGTCGCGGTGGGCTGCGCCGTAGGGCTCGAAGAGCCCCGGCACCTCGGCCTCGTGCACGCCGCGGCCACGGTCGCGCACCTCCAGCACCACGGTGGCCGGGGCTTGCGGATCGGGCGGCAGCGCCACCAGTTCCACGTCGGTCGGCCCGCCATCGGCGCCGTACTTGAGGGCGTTGGAGAGCACGTTGCGCAAGACCTGCTGCAGGCGCAGCGCGTCGATCTGTCGGCGTGGGTCAGGCACCGGGCCCTGCAGTTGCAGCTGCAGGCCGGCCATCTCGGCCGCGGGCGCCATCTCGCGCAGCACGGACTGCAGCAAGGGCCCCAGGCGCGCGGGCTCGGGGTGCAGGCGCAGACGGCCGGCGTCCAGGCGGTCGCGGTCGATGAGGTTGTTCAGCAGCCGCAGCGTGCTGCGGGCGGCCTCGGCCAGGCGGCCTGCATCGGCCGGCCCGGGCGCAGCCTGGGCCATGCCCGCGGGCTTATCGCGCGCCAGCTCGGCCCCGGCGATCACGCTGTGCAGCGAGTTGCGCACCTCGTGGGCCAGGAAGGCGGCAAAGCGCGCCTTCTCGGCGCCCACACGTTCGGCGGCCTGCTGGGCTTGCTGCGTGCGCCGCACCTCGGCATGCAGACGGCGGCTGTGCGCCCACCACAGCCCGGCCAGCAGCGCCAGCACGGCCGCCGCCCAGGGGCCGTAGAGCCGCAGCAGCGCGCCCAGCACGTCGGCCCGCACCGGGCGGCTGAACCAGCGCGTCTTCAGCGCCGGCATGTCCTGCTCGACGGCGACGTCCAGCGCCCGCTTGAACAGGGGCACCAGGGCCGCGTGGCGCTCGGCCAGTGCCAGACTGTGGAATCGGCGCAGCGCCGGCTCGGCGCCGATCACCTGCAGGTCGGCCCGCGGCTGGCGGGCCATCGCCACCATGGTGGCGACGACGTCGGTCATCGTGGCGTCGGCCTCGCCGTCGCGCACGGCCTGCAGGCAGGCTTCCAGCGCGGCGCAGTCGACGATGCGCACGCCCGGGTGGCGTGACTCGACAAACGGCCGCGCCGCGTTGCCCGGGGGCAGCGCCAGGCGCCGGCCGTACATCTGCACGAGATCGAAGGCACCGCTCTCGGGGCGGCCGACCAGCACCGTGGGGTACTCGATGAAGGGGCCGACGAAACGCAGCAGGCTGGCGCGCTCGGCGCCTTCGTCGGCGCCCACGAGCAGATCGACACGGCCTTCGGCCAGGGCGGCCGGCACCTGTTCGGCGCTGAGGGCCACCCAGGCCTTGGGCTCCTTGCCCAGGCGCCGCAGCACGCCGCGCAGCATGTCCACCGACAGGCCCTCGGGTTGGCCCTTTGCATTCATGCCGGCAAAAGGGGGCTCCCGCCCGACCACGCCCACCACCGGGGCAGGCCAGGCGGCCAGCAGGGCACTGTCTTCGGCGCTGAGCTGCAAGCTGTGCGGGCGGCTGTCGGGGGCGCGCACGCTCCAGGCCTCCACGAGGCTCTCCACGCGGGTGGGCGGGTAGGCACGCACGGCCTCGGACAGGCGCTGAGCCAGGCCCGGCTGCGAGGCCGGCACGGCCAGGTGCAGGCGCCCGCTGGGGGCGTCGATGCGGCGCACCACCGACAGGCCGCGGATCTGCTCGCGCTCGATGATGTCCACCAGCACGGGCAGCGATTCGAGCAGCGTGTCGGCCCGGCCCGTGCGCACGGCCTCGATGCCCTCGCGCGGGCTGCCCACCACCACGCGCGAGGCCAGCGGGAACAGGCGGTCGGCCTGGGCCTGGCTGGCATAGCCGTTCACCACCGCGATGCTGCGGCCGGCCAGATCGGGCAGCAGCGCGGCCGAGGGCTGCTCGGCCCGCGTCAGCAGGGCCAGTTGGAACTGCGCGTAGGGCGGTGTGAAGAGCAAACGCTCCTCACGTTCGGAACTGCGGGCCATCGAGCTGGCCAGCTGCACGCGGCCGGCGGCGAGGTCGGCTTCGAGCAGGCGGTAATCGGTGTACCGCACAGGCTGCAGCACCAGGCCGGCCGCACGCGCCAATTCGCCGACGATCTCGATGTCGGCGCCGCCGGGCACGCCGTCTTTCGGCCACACCTGGAAGGGCGGAAAGCTGGCCAGCACGCCGTAACGCACCACCTTCGGCACGGGCGCCTCGGGGGCCGAAGCGGCCACCGGCGCGGCCACGGCCGGGGCGCTGAAGAGCAGCAAGAGCCACAGCAGCAGCGGCAGCGGCAGCAGCAAAACCATCGGCGGCACCGCAGGAAGAGGCAACGCGACCCGGCCTCAGGCCGGGGGGCTGTCCTCTTCAGGCCAGTCGCGGATGTAGGCCTTGAGCATGCGGTTCTCGAAATCCTGCGCGTCGACCACGGTCTTGGCCACGTCGTAGAACGAGATCACGCCCATCAGCGTGCGGCGGTCGAGCACGGGCATGTAGCGGGCGTGGCGCTGCAACATCATGCGGCGCACTTCATCGACGCCGGTTTCGGGCGTGCAGGTGAGCGGGGCGTCGTCCATCACGCTGCGCACCAGGCGCGTGCCCACGGTGCCGCCGCCGGCCACCACCGCGGCAATGACCTCGCGGAAGGTCAGCATGCCCACCACGTCGCCATGCTCCATCACGACCAGCGAGCCGATGTCGAGCTCGGCCATGGTCTGCACGGCTTCGGCCAGGGGCTGATCGGGCTGCACGGTGAAGAGCGTGTTGCCCTTGACGCGCAGGATGTCGGTGACTTTCATGGCAGCTTGGCACCCGGTTGACGGCCGCATCCACGGCCTAGGAACGAGGTCAATATAGCCCACAATGCCCGCGCCGACGGGCGGCCAGGGCGGCGGACGCCCGCGGTGCCCAGCCCCACCCCCACCCCGATCAAGGACAGCCATGCCCGGCTACGGCGACCCCGGTTTCGACACCCTGGCCCTGCACGCGGGCGCCGCGCCCGACCCGGCCACGGGCGCACGCGCGGTGCCGCTGCACCTGAGCACGAGCTTCGTGTTCCAGAACAGCGAGCACGCGGCCAGCCTCTTCAACCTGGAGCGCAGCGGCCACGTCTACAGCCGCATCAGCAACCCCACCAACGCGGTGCTGGAAGAACGCATCGCGGCGCTGGAAGGCGGCGTGGGGGCCATCGCCACGGCCAGCGGCCAGGCGGCGCTCTTCCTCGCCCTCAGCACGCTGGCCGGCGCGGGCTCGCACATCGTGGCGAGTTCGGCGCTCTACGGCGGCAGCCACAACCTGCTGCACTACACGCTGGCACGCTTCGGCATCAGCACCACCTTCGTGAAGCCGGGCGACATCGACGGCTGGCGCGCCGCCATCCGCCCCGAGACCAAGCTGCTCTTCGGCGAGACCTTGGGCAACCCCGGCCTGGACGTGCTGGACATCCCCACCGTCAGCGCCATCGCCCATGAAGCCGGCGTGCCGCTGCTGGTGGACAGCACCTTCACCACGCCCTGGCTGATGCAGCCTTTCGCGCACGGCGCAGATCTCGTCTTCCACAGCGCCACCAAGTTCCTCTGTGGCCACGGCACCGTGGTGGGCGGGCTGGTGGTGGATGGCGGGCGCTTTCCGTGGCACACCGCCGAACGCTTCCCGGAGCTGAACCAGCCCTACGCCGGCTTCCACGGCATGGTGTTCAGCGAAGAAAGCACCGACGGCGCCTTCCTGCTGCGCGCGCGCCGCGAAGGCCTGCGCGATTTCGGCGCCTGCATGAGCCCGCACACGGCCTGGCTGATGCTGCAGGGCATCGAGACGCTGCCGCTGCGCATGGCCAGGCACGTGGAGAACACGCGCAAGGTGGTCGAATTCCTGAGCCGCCACGCGCAAGTGGCGCGCGTGGGCTACCCCGAGCTGCCCGAGCACCCCAGCCACGCGCTGGCGCAACGCCTGCTGCCGCGCGGCTGCGGCGCGGTGTTCAGCTTCGACCTGAAGGGCTCGCGCGCCCAGGGCCGCGCCTTCATCGAAGCGCTGAAGATCTTCAGCCACCTGGCCAACGTGGGCGACTGCCGCAGCCTCGTCATCCACCCGGCCAGCACCACGCACTTCCGCATGGACGATGCGGCGCTGGCCGCGGCCGGCATCACGGCCGGCACCATCCGCCTGAGCATCGGCCTGGAAGATGCCGACGACCTCATCGACGACCTCAAGCGCGCCTTCAAGGTGGCCGAGAAGGTGGCGGCATGAAGCTCAGCGTCGACGGCCGCGAGGTCTACGCCTACACCGGCGGCAAGCCCTTCGACCCCACCTTGCCCTGCGTGGTGTTCGTGCACGGCGCACTCAACGACCACAGCGTCTTCACGCTGCTGGCGCGCTGGTTCGCGCACCACGGCCACGGCGTGCTGGCGGTGGACCTGCCCGGCCACATGCGCAGCGCCGGCCCGGCGCTGACCAGCGTGGAGGCCATGGCCGATTGGCTCTGGGCGCTGCTGGACGCCGCCGACGTGCAGCAGGCCGCGCTGGCCGGCCACAGCATGGGCTCGCTGGTGGCGCTGGAGGCCGCGGCGCGCCAGCCCGAACGCGCCACGCGCCTGGTGATGCTGGGCAGCTGCGTGCCGATGCCGGTGCCGCAGGCGCTGCTGGATCTGTCGCTCACCGACACCACAGCGGCCATCCACCGCGTGGCCAGCTTTTCGATCTCGACCTGGGCCACCAAGCCGGGCTACCCCGGCCCTGGCACCTGGCTGCACGGCGGCAGCCGCGCGCTGATGCACCAGGTGCTGGCGGCGCAAGGCGATGCGCGGCTCTTTCACACCGACTTCTCGGCCTGCAACGCCTACACCGGCGGGCTGGCCGCAGCCGCCGCAGTGCGCTGCCCGGCCGCCCTGGTGCTGGGCCAGGCCGACCAGATGACGCTGCCGCGCGGCGCGCGCGAGGTCGCGCAGCAACTGAAGGCCCAGGTGCACACCGTGCCCGCCGGCCACGCGCTGATGGCCGAAGCGCCCGACGCCGTGCTGGCCGCGCTGCGCGCCGCGCTGGCCTGAGCCCCGCCGGCTTCAGCCGGCCAAGGCGTCGGCCAGCATCACCTGCTCGAAGCCCGCGCTGCGGCGGAAACCTGCGGCCGTGGCGCTGGGCGCCAGCAGCGTGCGGTCAATCAGCGGCTGCAGCGGCGTGCGCGCCGGGTCGCACAGCAGCACGTGGCGCGCGCTGCCGCCTTCGTCGATGCGCTGCACCCAGTCGAGTTCGGCCAGCAGGTCCACCAAGGGCTCCAGTTGCAGCGGGTCGGCGCGCAGCGCCTCGCCCAGCGCAGGGAGCGACAGCCCGCGCTGCGGGCCTTGCCGCGCGGCGTCGAGCAGGCGCAGCACGGCCAGCGCCAGCTCGAAGCGCCAGCCGGGCACGGCGGGCCGTGCCGCCACGCGCATCTGCAGGCTCGGCGCGTAGGCCGCGATCACCGCGCCCAGCAGCACGATGACCCAGCCGAGGTAGATCCACAGCAGCAGGATGGGCAGCGTGGCGAAGGCGCCGTAGACCGCCGAGAAGGTGGGCACGGCGTCGACGTACCAGGCCAGCGCCTTCTTGGCCAGCTCGAAAGCCGCTGCCACGAAAAAGCCGCCCGCCCAGGCGTGCCGCCAGCGCACCGAGGTGTTGGGCACGTAATGGAACATCGCCGCCGTGGCACCGGCGAACAGCAGGAACTGCACTGTCTCTAGCAGCAGGCCGACGCCACCCGGCAGCGTGCCGAACAGCCCGCGCGAGGCCGAGACCGCGTAGGACGTGAGCCACACGCTGAAGCCCAGCACCAGCGGCCCGAGCGTGAGCCCGGCCCAATAAACCAGCACGCGCTGCGCGAAAGAGCGCGGCCGGCGCACGCGCCAGATGGCGTTGAGCGTGCGGTCGATGGTGAGCGACATCGCCAGCGCCGTGGCCACCAGCAGCACGAGCCCCACGGTGCCGATGCCCCGCGCCTTGGCCGCGAACTGCGTCAAGGAACGCAGCACCGGCCGCGCGATCCCATCGGGCACGAGGTTCTGCAGGAAGTACTTCTGCAAGGCCCCCTCGATGCCGGCGAACATCGGGAAGGCGGTGAAGATGGCCAGCGTCACCGTGACCAGCGGTACCAGCGCGATCAAGGTGGTGAAGGTGAGGCTGCCGGCGGTGAGGCCGAGGCGGTCTTCGCTGAAACGCTGGCGCAGCGTGCGCAGGGTCTCGAACCAGGGCCAGGTGCGCAGGGTCTCCAGCAACAGCGTGGCCTGCAGGCGGGCCTGCGCCACCAGGCCGGCCAGCGAGCGCCCCTGCGGGCGCGAGAGCATGTTCATGCTGGCTATGATGCCCCATGAGCTTTGCAACACCCCCTGACGAAGCGCCGCCGCGCGCACCCGACGCCATCGTGCGCAGCACGCGCGCCGCCGCGCTGGCGGCCCTGCTGGCCCTCATTGCGCTGGGCCTGGCCTGGGAACTCTGGCTGGCCCCCACCGGCAGCGGCACGCTGGCACTGAAGGTGCTGCCGCTGGTGTTCTGCGTGGCCGGGCTGCTGCGCCACCGCATGTACACCTTCCGCTGGCTGAGCCTGCTGGTCTGGCTGTACTTCATGGAAGGCGTGGTGCGCGCCACCACCGAAAGCGGCGTGAGCCAGCTGATGGCGGTGCTGGAGATCGTGCTGAGCCTGGTGCTCTTTGTGGTGAGCGGCATCTACATCCGCTGGCGGCAGCGCAACGGTGCCGCCATCGCGGCCGCCGAGAAGGCCAAGGCCGCCGGCGGGGCGGCTGCATGACAGCGCTGCTGGAGACACTGCGCGGCCTGGTCGGCGCGGCGCATGTGCTGCACGAAGGCGACCTGAGCGCCTGGGAACAAGATTGGCGCCGCCGCTGGCGCGGCAAGGCGCTGGCCGTGGTGCGGCCCGGCAGCACGGCCGAGGTGGCCGCGGTCCTGCGCGCCTGCGCCACAGCCGGCGTGAGCGTGGTGCCGCAGGGCGGCAACACCGGCCTGGTGGGCGGCGGCGTGCCCGATGCCAGCGGCACGCAGGTGCTGCTGAGCCTGCAGCGCCTGAACCGCGTGCGCGAGATCGACGAAGCCAACCTCACGCTCACGGCCGAAGCCGGCTGCGTGCTGCAGGCCGTGCAGCAGGCGGCCGAGGCGCGCGGGCTGCTCTTCCCTTTGAGCCTGGCCGCCGAAGGCAGCTGCACGCTGGGCGGCAACCTCGCCACCAACGCCGGCGGCACGCAGGTGCTGCGCTGGGGCAATGCGCGCGATCTCTGCCTGGGGTTAGAGGTGGTGACGGCCGAAGGCGAGGTGTGGAGCGGCCTCTCGGGCCTGCGCAAGGACAACACCGGCTACGACCTGCGCGATCTCTTCATCGGCAGCGAAGGCACGCTGGGCGTCATCACCGCTGCGACGATGAAACTCGCACCGCAGCCCGCCGCCACCGGCACCGCATTGGCCGCCTGCAACAGCGTGGCCGATTGCGTGGCGCTGCTGCAGCTGGCGCGCGCGCGGCTGGGCGCGGGGCTCACCGGCTTCGAGATGATGGGCGCCTACGCGCTGGCGCTCACCGCGAAACACTTCCCCGCCCTGCCCCGCCCGCTGCCAGAGGCGGCGTGGACGGTGCTGCTGGAGCACAGCGACACCGAGAGCGAAGCCCACGCGCGCGAGGCCTTCGAGGGTGTGCTCGGCGCGGCCTTGGAGGGCGGCATCGTGCAAGACGCCGTGGTGGCCGAGACGCTCGCCCAGGGCCAGGCGCTGTGGCACGTGCGCGAGAGCATCCCGCTGGCGCAGGCCGAGGAAGGCCCGAACATCAAGCACGACATCTCGGTGCCGGTCTCGCGCATCCCGGCCTTTGTGGCCGAGACCGATGCGGCGCTGCAGGCGCGGTTCCCGGGCGTGCAGCTGGTGAACTTCGGTCACCTGGGCGATGGCAACCTGCACTACAACGTGCAGGCACCCCGCGGTGAAGACGGCCGGCGCTTCCTTGCCGAGCAAGAGCACGCGGTGAACACCGTGGTCTTCGACGCCGTGGCGCGGCACGGCGGCTCGTTCAGCGCCGAACATGGCATCGGCGCGCTCAAGCGTGACGAGCTGGCGCAGCGCAAGTCGCCGGTGGCGATGGCGCTGATGCGCCGCATCAAGGCTGCGCTGGACCCGCAGAACCTGCTGAACCCGGGGCGGGTTCTCTAGGCGCCGCGGCGGCGCCCAGTCTTCACTGCACCGGGCCGTCGAGCGCGCGCGGGACGGGAATGGCCACCGTCTCGATGCCTTCATCGAGCAGCGCTTCGCGCTCTTCCGGCGTGGCGTGCCCGCGGATGCCGCGCGGCGGTGTTTCGCCGTAGTGGATACGGCGAGCTTCTTCGGGGAAGCGCGTGCCAACGTCTTCGGTGCGTGCCATCAACTGGCGCACGCCCTGCAGCCAAGCGGCCTGCACTTGTTCCACACCCGCCTGCGCGGGCAGCGTGGCCGGTTCGCTGGCGGCGGGCGAACCCGGCAGCGGCACCACTTCGCGGGCGCCCGAGAGGTTCAGGCGCGGGGCCGAAGGCATGCGGCTGATGCCGTTGCCGCCGCACAGCGGGCAGGCGATCAGCGAGCGGCCGTTCTGCTCGAGGAAATCGTCTTCCGAAGCGAACCAGCCCTCGAAGGCGTGGCCGTGGGAGCAACGCAGGTCCAGCACTTTCATCGTGCGGACATCATAGGTGGCTGCCGCTGGAACCGCTCCGCCAAGGTAATGACATCTTGCCGGCGCGCGCGCGCAGCAACCAAAACAAACCGATCTGCGTCTTCACGTCGGGCAGCTCACCGCGGTCGCTGAGCGCTTCCAGCGCGGCCAGCGGCAGCGTCACGGTCTCGACGAACTCGCCGGCATCGGGCCGCGGTGGGCCCGGCTGCAGGCCGCGCGCGAACCAGATCCAGATGCTCTCGGTGCTGTAGGCGGCGGCGTTGTGGATCTCGCCGCCGTAAGCCCATTCACGGGCCACGTAACCGGTTTCTTCCTGCAATTCGCGCATCGCACAGGCCAGCGTGTCTTCGCCGGCCTCCAGCTTGCCGGCCGGGAACTCAAGCAGCACCTTCTGCAGCGGGTAGCGGTACTGGCGCACCAGCACCAGGCGAGGCTCGGTGTCCGGTCCACCGGGCCCGTCATCGAGCAGCGGCACCACGGCCACGGCGCCGTTGTGCCGCAGGTACTCGCGCGTGGCCCGGCTGCCATCGGGCAGCTGCACCACGTCCTTGCGCAGCTCGATCCAACCGCGGTGCAGCACCGTGCTTTCGCCGGTGCTGCGTTCGATCAGGTGTTCGTCGCGTTGTTCGTCGTCATGGGCGGCCATGGCTTGCTGCCGCCGGGGCTCAGCTCGCCAGAGCCTTGACGATGGCGTCGCGGCACAGCGCCATCACGCCGCCGCTGAAGGGGCCGAAGAGCAGCACGGCCGCGCCGTTGATCGCCAACAGCAGCGTCACGCCCTGCGGCTGCAGCACGGCGGCGGTCTGCGAGGGCTCGTCGAACCACATCACCTTCACCACGCGCAGATAGTAGTAGGCGCCGATCAGAGAGAACACCACCGCCACCACGGCCAGGCCGATGTAGAAGGGCACGTTGGTCGTGACCAGGGCCTGGATCACCGAGAGCTTGGCGAAGAAGCCCACCATCGGCGGCACGCCGGCCAGCGAGAACATGAAGACCGTCATCACGCCGGCCACCCAGGGGCTGCGCTTGGCCAGGCCGGCGAAATCGCTGATCTCTTCGCTCTCGAAGCCCTGGCGGCTGAGATACATGATCAGGCCGAAGGTGCCCAGCGTGGTGAGCACGTAGGCCACCAGGTAGAACATCGCCGAGCTGTAGGCGTTGCCCGCGCTCAGCGTGTTGCCGCTGACGACGCCGGCGCTCAGGCCCAGCACGATGAAACCCATCTGCGAGATGGTGCTGTAGGCCAACATCCGCTTGAGGTTGCTCTGCGCGATGGCGGCCAGGTTGCCGACGGCCAGCGAAGCCACGGCCAGCACGATGAACATCTGCTGCCAGTCCACCGCCAGGCCCAGCATGCCTTCCACCAGCAGGCGGAGGGTGATGGCGAAGGCCGCGAACTTGGGCGCGCCGCCGATCAGCAGCGTGACGGGCGTGGGCGCGCCCTGGTAGACGTCAGGCACCCACATGTGGAAAGGCGCGGCGCCCAGCTTGAAGGCCAGGCCGGCAACAACGAAGACGACGCCGAAGACCAGCACTTCCTTGTTGATGCTGCCAGTGGCGATGCGCTCGAAGACCTTGGGGATCTCCAGCGTGCCGGTGGCGCCGTACATCATGCTCAGGCCATAGAGCAGGAAGCCGCTGGCCAGCGCGCCGAGCACGAAGTACTTCATCGCGGCTTCGGTGCTGATGGCGTGGTCGCGGCGCAGCGCGGCCAGCGCGTACAGGCTCAGGCTCATCAACTCCAGGCCAAGGTAGACGACGAGGAAGTTGTTCGCCGAGCACATCACGCTGATGCCCAGCAGCACGAAGAGCGCGAGCGTGAAGAACTCGCCCTTGAGCATGTCGCGCGAGGCCAGCGTGGGGCGCGCATAGGCCAGCGTGACCATCACGCTCAGGCCAGCCAGCGCGGCCAGCAGCCGGCCCATGGGGTCGACCACCACCATGCCCTGCATGCCGTAGGCCGTGATGCCGTCGCCGTGGTCTTGCAACTGCAGGAACACGAAGATGGCGATGGACGCCTGCGTCAGCCAGAAGGTGGGGCGGCGCTCCGGGTCGTTGTTGAAGATGTCGACCAGCAGCACCACGCAGGCCGCCAGCAACAGCCACAACTCGGGGTGGACGACGTGCCAGTTCATCGAGCTCATGTTTCTTGTCTTCTTTCGGCCGTCAGTTCAGCTTGGAGCGCGCCACGTGCTGCAGCAGTTCGGCCACCGAGGCGTTCATCACGTCGGTGAAAGGCTTGGGGTAGAGGCCCATCCACAGCACCGCCAGCGCGAGCACGGCGAGCATCAGGAACTCGCGGCCGTTGATGTCTTGCAGTTGCTTGACGTCGTCGTTGGCGACATCGCCGAAGTAAACGCGCTTGACCATCCACAGCGTATAGGCGGCGCCGAAAATCAGGGTGGTGGCGGCCAGCAGCGCGATGAAGAAGTTGTATTCCACGGCACCCAGGATGACCATCCACTCGCCCACGAAACCCGCCGTGCCCGGCAGGCCGCAGTTGGCCATGGCGAACAGCACCGCGAAGGCCGCGAACTTGGGCATGGTGTTGGCCACGCCACCGTAGCTGGCGATCTCGCGGCTGTGCACGCGGTCGTAGAGCACGCCGATGCACAGGAACATCGCGCCCGAGACAAAACCGTGGCTGACCATCTGCACGATGCCGCCGGCCACGCCGAGCTCGTTGAACATGAAGAAGCCCAAGGTGACGAAGCCCATGTGCGCGATGGAGCTGTAGGCCACCAGCTTTTTCATGTCTTGCTGCACCAGGGCCACCATGCCGATGTAGAGCACGGCCACGAGGCTGAGCGTGACGATGAACCAGTCGAACTCGCGCGCGGCGTCGGGCGCGATGGGCATGGAAAAGCGCAGGAAGCCGTAGGCGCCCAGCTTCAGCATGATGGCCGCCAGCACCACCGAGCCACCGGTGGGGGCCTCGACGTGGGCGTCGGGCAGCCAGGTGTGCACCGGCCACATCGGCACCTTCACCGCGAAGGCCGCGAAGAAGGCGAAGAACAGCAGGGTCTGCGCGTGCAGATCCAGCGGCAGCTTGTGCCAGGCCTGGATGTCGAAGCTGCCGCCGCTCTTGAAGTAGAGGTAGACCAGCGCCACCAGCATCAGCAGGCTGCCGGCCAAGGTGTAGAGGAAGAACTTGAAGGCTGCGTAGACGCGCTTGGGGCCGCCCCAGACACCGATGATGATGTACATCGGGATCAACGTAGCCTCGAAGAACACGTAGAACAGCATGCCGTCGAGCGCGCAGAACACGCCGATCATCAGGCCGCTCAAGATCAGGAAGGCGCCCATGTACTGGGCCACGCGCTCCTGGATGACTTCCCACGCGGCGATGACCACGATGACGGTGATGAAGGCCGTCAGCGGCACGAACCACATCGACAGGCCGTCCACGCCCAGGTGGTAGTGCAGGTTGAAGCGCTCGATCCACGAGAACTTCTCGACGAACTGCATCTTGGCGGTGCCGATCTCGAAGCGCGTGATGATCGGCAGCGTGACCAGGAAGGACGCGATGGCCCCCACCAGCGCGAGGCCGCGCACGGTGCTGGCGTTCTGGTCGCGGCCCACGGCCAGCAGCAGCACGCCGAAGGCAATAGGCAACCAGATGGACAGGCTCAGCAGACCCATTACTTGTTCTCTCTGTCTTGTTCTGTCGGGTTCAGGCCGGGCTCAGCGCCGGCTCAGCGGATGAGGCTGCCGAAGTAGGGCCACAGCTGCCAGGTGAGCAGGCCGAAGATGCCCAGCAGCATCACCAGCGCGTACTGGTAGAGGTGGCCGGTCTGCAACTGGCGCACCAGCCCCGCGATGCGGCCCACCAGGCGGGCCGAGCCGTTGACCAGCGTGCCGTCGATGACCGCCTGGTCGCCGCCCTTCCACAGGCCCGTGCCGATGAGGCGCGAGCCCTTGGCCAGCACGTTCTCGTTGAACCAGTCGAGGTAGTACTTGTTCTCCAGCACGCGCACGATGGGGCTCAGCGCCTTGCCGATGGCCGCGGGGATGGCCGGCTGCTTCAGGTAGAACCACCAGGCGGTGGCCACGCCGCCCAAGGCCAGCCAGAACGGCAGGGTCTGCACGCCATGCAGCGCCATCGCGGAAGCGCCGTGGAAGTCTTTCGCCAGCGCGGCCATGGCCGGGTGCTTGGCGGCATCGACAAAGATGGCGTCCTTCAGGAACTCGCCAAACAGCATGGGCTGGATGGCCATGAAGCCGATCAGCACCGAGGGGATGGCCAGCAGGATCAGCGGCGCCGTCACCACCCAGGGCGATTCGTGCGGCGTGTGGTCGTGGTGGTCGTCATGCCCGTGGCTGTGGTCGTCTTCCGGTGGGAAGGGCTTGTGGTGGAAGCGCTCCTCGCCGTGGAAGACCAGGAAGTACATGCGGAAGGAGTAGAAGGCCGTGACAAACACGCCGATGTAGATGGCCACCATCGCGAAGGTGGCACCCGGCAGCGTGCTGTGGTGCGAGGCGATGAGGATGCTGTCCTTGCTGTAGAAGCCCGAGAACAAGGGCGTGCCGATGAGCGCCAGCGAGCCCAACAGCGCCGTGATCCAGGTCACCGGCATGTGCTTGCGCAAGCCGCCCATGTTGCGGATGTCCTGGTCGTGGTGCATGCCGATGATCACGCTGCCGGCAGCCAGGAAAAGCAGCGCCTTGAAGAAGGCGTGCGTCATCAGGTGGAACACGGCCACGCTGTAGACCGAGAGGCCCAGCGCCACCGTCATGTAGCCCAGCTGGCTGAGCGTGGAGTAGGCCACCACGCGCTTGATGTCGTTCTGGATGATGCCCAGGAAGCCCATGAACAGCGCCGTGATGGCACCGATGACGAGCACGAAGTTCAGCGCCGTGTCGCTCAGCTCGAACAGCGGCGACATGCGCGCCACCATGAAGATGCCGGCCGTCACCATGGTGGCGGCGTGGATCAGCGCCGAGATGGGCGTCGGGCCTTCCATCGAATCGGGCAGCCACACGTGCAGCGGGAACTGCGCGCTCTTGCCCATCGCGCCGATGAACAGGCAGATGCAGATCACGGTGATCAGCATCCAGTCGCCACCGATGGTGGGGTACGGGAAGGTGAGCTTCGCGAGTTCAGGCGCCTTGGCGAAGACCTCGGTGTAGTTCAGCGAGCCGGTGTAGGCCAGCACCAGGCCGATGCCCAGGATGAAACCGAAGTCACCGACGCGGTTGACGAGGAAGGCCTTCATGTTGGCGAACACCGCCGTCGGCTTCTTGAACCAGAAGCCGATCAGCAGGTAGCTCACCAGGCCCACCGCTTCCCAGCCGAAGAAGAGCTGCAGGAAGTTGTTGGCCATCACCAGCATCAGCATGCTGAAGGTGAAGAGGCTGATGTAGGAGAAGAAGCGCTGGTAGCCCGGATCGCCTTCCATGTAGCCGATGGTGTAGACGTGCACCATCAGGCTGACGAAGGTGACGACCACCATCATCATGGCGGTCAGGCCGTCGACCATGAAGCCGACTTCCATCACTGTGCGGCCGACCACGCTCCACTGGTAGAGCGTCTCGTTGAAGCGCGCGCCACCAGCCACCTGCGAGAGCACCACGCAAGAGCCGATGAAGGCGATGAGCACGCCCAGGATGGTGAAGAAGTGGGCGCCGCGCTGGCCCACCCACTTGCCGGCCAGGCCGGCGATCATGGCGCCGGCCAGGGGGGCCAGCGCAACGGTCAGCAGCAGATTCTGAGAGATGGCCATGTCAGCCCTTGAGCTCGTCGAGTTCTTCGACGTTGATGGAGGCGCGGTTGCGGAACAGCACCACCAGGATGGCCAGGCCGATGGCCGATTCGGCCGCTGCCACCGTGAGGATGAAGAACACGAACACCTGGCCGGCCATGCGGTCGGCCTCCAGCGGCAGGTAGTGCGAGAAGGCGATGAAGTTCAGGTTCACGGCCAGGAGCATCAGCTCGATGGCCATCAACAGCACGATGAGGTTGCGCCGGTTCAGGAAGATGCCGATGACCGACAGCGCGAAAAGGATGCCGCCGAGAGACAGGTAGTGCCCCAGCGTGATCGAACCCAGGCCGCTCATGCCGCACCGCCTTCCTGCTTGGGCGCCGAAGGCTGTTCCACCGTCGCGTCCATCTTCACCAAGCGCACGCGGTCAGCCTTCTTCACGCGCACCTGTTCACCCGGGTTCATGTGGCGGCTGTCCTTGCGCTCGCGCAGCGTCAGCGCGATGGCCGCGATGATGGCCACCAGCAGCAGCACCGCCGCCAGTTGCAGCGGGTAGAGGTAGTTCGTGTAGATCTCGATGCCGAGCAGCTTGGTGTTGCCCATCTCCAGCGCCTTGGCGGTGGGGGCCGGCGCCTCGAGCTGGAAGCCGCGCATCAGCACCAGCGCCATCTGCAGCGCGATCAGCGCGCCCACGAGCCCGGCGATGGGCAGGTGGGTCCAGAAACCCTCACGGAACTTGTCGCTGTTGATGTCGAGCATCATCACGACGAAGAGGAAGAGCACCATGACCGCGCCCACGTACACGAGCACCAGCGTGATGGCCAGGAACTCGGCGCGCAGCAGCATCCAGAGGCAACTGGCACTGAAGAAGCTGAGCACGAGGAACAGCGCCGCGTGCACGGTGCTGCGCGCGGTGATGACCCGGAAGGCTGCAAACAGCAGCACGGCCGAGAACAGGTAGAAGAGACCGGTGATGGTGTTCATGGGTGCGGGGCGCTCACGAGGAGGCCCTGGTTCTTCTGGGCTGCAAGGCCCTCAGCGGTATTTCGCGTCGGCGGCGCGGTTGGCGGCGATGTCTTTCTCGAAGCGGTCGCCCACCGCCAGCAGCATGTCTTTCGTGAAGTAGAGGTCGCCGCGCTTTTCGCCGTGGTACTCGAAGTGGTGCGTTTCGACGATGCTGTCCACCGGGCAGCTTTCTTCGCAGAAGCCGCAGAAGATGCACTTGGTGAGGTCGATGTCGTAGCGCGTGGTGCGGCGGCTGCCGTCCTGGCGCACGTCGCTCTCGATGGTGATGGCCATGGCCGGACAGACGGCCTCGCAAAGCTTGCAGGCAATGCAGCGCTCTTCGCCGTTTTCATACCGGCGCAGCGCGTGCAGGCCGCGGAAGCGCGGCGATTGCGGTGTCTTCTCTTCCGGGAACTGCACCGTGATGGTCTTGCTCAGGAAGTGCTTGCCCGTGATGGCCATGCCCTTGAAGAGCTCGGTCAGGAAGAGGCTGGAGACGACGTCCTTGATGGCAGCGATGGTCGACATGGTCTTGCCTTCACTTCCAGATGTTGAAGGGCGACTGGATCCACAGGCCGACAACGACCAGCCAGATCAGCGTGAGGGGAATGAACACCTTCCAGCCCAGACGCATGATCTGGTCGTAGCGGAATCGCGGGAAGGTGGCGCGGACCCACAGGAACATCGTGACGACCACGAAGACCTTGAGCGCCAGCCAGATCCAGCCCGGGATGAAATCGAGGAAGGCCACCGGCGGCAGCCAGCCACCCAGGAAGAGCAGCACGGTCAGCGTGCTGACCAAGATCATGTTGGCGTACTCGGCCAGGAAGAACATGGCGAAGCTCATGCCCGAGTACTCGATCATGTGGCCGGCCACGATCTCGGATTCACCTTCAACGACGTCGAAGGGGTGGCGGTTGGTCTCGGCCAGGCCCGAGATGAAGAAGATCACGAAGATGGGCAGCAGCGGCAGCCAGTTCCAGCTGAGGAAACCCAGGCCCATGTCGGCCATCATCCCGCGGCCCTGCACGGCGACGATCTCGCTGAGGTTCATGCTCGCCGAGACCATCAGCACGACCACGAGGCAGAAGCCCATGGCGATCTCGTAGCTGACCATCTGCGCGCTGGCCCGCAGCGCGCCCAGGAAGGCGTACTTCGAGTTGCTGGCCCAGCCGGCGATGATGACGCCGTAGACCTCCAGGCTGGTGATGGCCATCAGGAAGAGCAGGCCGGCGTTGATGTTGGCCAGCGCGATTTCAGGGCCGAAGGGGATGACGGCCCACGCGGCCAGCGCCGGCATGATGGTCATCACCGGGGCCAGGAAGAACAGGCCCTTGTTGGCGGCTGTGGGGCGGATGATCTCCTTGAAGATCAGCTTCACCGCGTCGGCGATGGGCGTCAGCAGGCCGTAGGGGCCCACGCGGTTGGGGCCGGGGCGGATCTGGCTCCAGCCAATCGCCTTGCGCTCCCACAGCGTGAGGTAGGCGACACAGCCGAGCAACGGCAGCACCACCGCGACGATCTTGATCAGGCTCCACACCACGAGCCAGAGGTTGGCGCCGAGGGTGGCGTTGCCGAATTGATGCAGGGCGTCAAACATGGTGTTCAGGCCCTTTCCACGGTGAGGGCGCCGAACATCGCGCCGAGCGACGAGGTGGCCTGGTGACCCGCGGCCACGCGCACGGCATGGGCTGCCAGCGTGGCGTCTTCACGAGCCGCCAGCACGGCGCTGGCATCGCCTTGCGTCACCCGCACCTTGGCGCCGGGCGCCAGGCCCAGCTGTTGCCACAGCGCGCTGGGCAGGCCCACGAGCGGCGCCTTCGCGTCGGCGGTGAGTTGCAGCGAGACGGCGCGGCGCACGGTGGCGTCGCTGGCGTAGATGGGAACGTCCGACACGCGTTGCAGGCCACCGTCGGCGGCCGGCAGGGCGGCGCCCAGTGCGCCGGCATCGGCTTGGTTGTTCAGGCGTTGCGCCAGCGTGGCGGTGTCGCCCAGGGCGGCAGCGCGCACGTCTTCGGCGGTCTCGAAATCGAAGCCCGTCAGGCCCAGCAGGTTGCCCAGCACGCGCAGCACCTTCCAGCCCGGCCGTGCATCGCCCGCGGGCTTGACCACGCCGTGGAAGCTCTGGGCCAGGCCTTCGGCGTTGACGAAGCAGCCGGCAGTTTCGGTGAAGGGCGCGATGGGCAGCAGCACGTCGGCCACGTCGGCCATGGTGTCCTTGAAGGCCGTGAGGCCCACCACCAGGCCCGAGCCACCGAGGGCCTGGCGCGCGGCGGCGGCGTTGGCGGCGTCCAGCACCGGCTCGGTATTCAGCAGCAGCAGCGCCTTCATGGGCTGGTTCAGCATCTGGCCGGCGTTCAGGCCGCCCGGGCCGGGCAGCGCGCCGACGAGCTGCGCGCCGACGGCATTGCCGCCTTCACCCAGGCAACCCACGGTGGCGCCGGTGTGCTCGGCGATCCAGCCGGCCAGGGCCAGCAGCTGCGCGGCTTGCGGGTGCTGCGCGGCAGCGTTGCCCAGCAGCACGGCCTTGCGTTCGCCAGCCAACAGCGCGTTGGCCACGGCCTGGGCGTGTGCGCCCGGCGTGGCGGCCACGGGGGCAGCCACATCGCGCGCTTGTGCGACGGCCGCGGCCACTTCGGCCAGTTGCTGCGCCCAGCCCGCGGGGGCGGCGGTCAGCGTGCCGGCGACCGGCATGGCCCAGTCGTCATGCACGGCGTTCAGGCTGTAGACCTGCGCGCCGCGGCGCACGGCCTGGCGGATGCGCTGCGCGAACAACGGATGGTCCTTGCGCAGGAAGCTGCCGATGACGAACACGCGCTCCAGCGTCGACAGCGACGCGATGCTCGTGCCCAGCCAGCGTGCCTGGCCCGCGGGCGCGGCGCTGAAATCGGCGTGGCGCAGGCGGTGGTCGACGTTCTCGCTGCCCAGGCCGCGCACGATCTTGGCCAGCAGGTGCAGCTCTTCCACCGTGCTGCTCACGTGGCCCAGGGCGCCGATACCGGCAGCACCGAACTCGGCCTTCACGCGCTTCAACCCGTCGGCCACGTAGCCCAGGGCGGTGTTCCAGTCCACCGCCTGCCACTGGCCGCCCTGCTTGATCATGGGCTGCTTCAGGCGTGAATCACCGTTCAGCGCTTCGTAGCTGAAGCGGTCGCGGTCGGCGATCCAGCACTCGTTGACGGCCTCGTTCTCCAGCGGTACGACGCGCATCACCTGGTTGGCCTTGACCTGCACGACGAGGTTGGCGCCAGTGCTGTCGTGCGGGCTCACGCTCTTGCGGCGCGAGAGCTCCCAGGTGCGCGCGCTGTAGCGGAAAGGCTTGCTCGTGAGCGCGCCGACCGGACAGATGTCGATCATGTTGCCCGAGAGCTCGCTGTCCACCGTCTTGCCGGCCACGGTGGTGATCTCGCTGTGCTCGCCACGGTGCACCATGCCGAGTTCCATGATGCCGGAGACCTCTTGCCCGAAGCGCACGCAGCGGGTGCAGTGGATGCACCGGCTCATCTCTTCCATGCTGATGAGCGGGCCCACGTCCTTGTGGAAGACGACGCGCTTCTCTTCCTCGTAGCGGCTGCTGCTCTTGCCGTAGCCCACGGCCAAGTCTTGCAGCTGGCACTCGCCGCCCTGGTCGCAGATGGGGCAATCGAGCGGGTGGTTGATGAGAAGGAACTCCATCACCGACTGCTGCGCCTTCAGCGCCTTCTCGCTCTTCGTGCGCACCACCATGCCATTGGTCACCGGCGTGGCGCAGGCGGGCATGGGCTTGGGCATCTTCTCGATGTCCACCAGGCACATGCGGCAGTTGGCCGCGATGCTGAGCTTCTTGTGGTAGCAGAAGTGCGGGATGTAGGTGCCCGCCGCGTCGGCCGCATGCATGACCATGCTGCCGTCGGGAACGGTGACGGTCTTGCCGTCGAGTTGGATGTCGGCCATGGCGGGCGCTGCTCTTTTGCTGCTCAGGCAGGAACCGAGACCATGCAGGTCTTGTGTTCGATGTGGTGGGCGAATTCGTCGCGGAAGTGCTTCAGCATGCCTTCCACCGGCATCGCGGCGGCGTCGCCCAGGGCGCAGATGGTGCGGCCCTTGATGTTGAAGGCCACGCTGTCCAGCAGGGCCAGGTCGTCGGGGCGGCCCTGGCCGTGTTCGATGCGGTGAATCACGCGCCACAGCCAGCCCGTGCCTTCACGGCAGGGCGTGCACTGGCCGCAGCTCTCGTGCTGGTAGAAGTAGGACAGGCGCAGGAGGCTCTTGACCATGCAGCGGTGCTCGTTCATCACGATGACGGCACCCGAGCCCAGCATCGAGCCCGCCTTGGCGATGGCGTCGTAGTCCATCGTGATGTCCATCATGGTCGCGCCGGGCAGCACCGGGGCCGAGCTGCCGCCGGGGATCACGGCCTTGAGCTTGCCGCCCTTCACGCCACCGGCCAGTTCCAGCAGCTTGCTGAAAGGCGTTCCCAGCGGGATCTCGAAGTTGCCGGGCTGGTTGACATCGCCCACCACGCTGAAGATCTTGGTGCCGCCGTTGTTGGGCTTGCCGCACTCCAGGTACTTCTGGCCGCCGTTGTTGATGATCCACGGCACCGCAGCGAAGGTCTCGGTGTTGTTGATCGTGGTCGGCTTGCCGTAGAGGCCGAAGCTGGCCGGGAACGGCGGCTTGAAGCGCGGCTGGCCCTTCTTGCCTTCGAGCGACTCCAGCAGCGCGGTCTCTTCACCGCAGATGTAGGCGCCGAAGCCGTGGAAGGCGTGGAGCTGGAAGCTGAAGTTGCTGCCCTGGATGTTGTCGCCCAGGAAGCCGGCGGCGCGGGCTTCTTCCAGCGCGGCTTCGAAGCGCTCGTAGACCTCGAAGATCTCGCCGTGGATGTAGTTGTAGCCTGTTCGGATGCCCATCGCGTAGGCGGCGATGGCCATGCCTTCGATGACGATGTGCGGGTTGTAGGCGAGGATGTCGCGGTCTTTGCAGGTGCCGGGCTCGCCTTCGTCGCTGTTGCAGACCAGGTACTTCGGCCCCGGGAACATGCGCGGCATGAAGCTCCACTTCAGGCCCGTGGGGAAACCGGCACCGCCGCGGCCGCGCAGCGCGCTGAGCTTCACTTCGGCGATGACCTGGTCTTGCGTCATGCCCTCGCCGCCATCCAGACCCAGGATCTTGCGCAGCGCGCTGTAGCCGCCACGGGCCACGTAGTCCTGCAGGTGCCAGTTGCTGCCGTTCAGGCCGGCGTAGATCTGGGCGCCGATGTGGCGGTCGTGGAAGCAGGTCTCAAGGCCCCGCGCCTGGAACTTCGACAGGTCGAGCGTCATTTCGCCACCTCGGCATTCGCCTTCAACAGGGCCAGCAGTTCGTCGAGCTTGCTGTTCGACATGAAGCTGAGCATCTGGCGGTCGTTCACCAGCATCACCGGCGCGTCGGCGCAGGCGCCCAGGCATTCGCTGGGCTGCACGGTGAACACACCATCGGCGGTGGTGCCGTAGGGCTCCACGCCCAGCTTCTTGCAGACGTGGTCCAGCGCCTGGTCGCCGTCGCGCAGCGCGCAAGGCAGGTTGGTGCAGACGTTGAGCTTGAACTGGCCCACCGGCTGCGTGTTGTACATGTTGTAGAAGGTGCTGACCTCGTGCACCGCGATCGCCGGCATGCCCAGGTAAGCGGCGATGCCGTCTTCGGCCGCGGCCGACACGTGGCCCTGCTCCTGCTGCACGATGGCCAGGCAGGCCATCACGGCGCTCTGCTTCTGGTCGGCCGGGTACTTGGCCACTTCCTTCGCGAAGCGCGCCAGCGTGGGTTCGGTGAACTGCATCAGGGTGTGCTCTTCAGGCGTTCAGCGATCGATCTCGCCGAACACGATGTCCATGGTGCCGATGATCGCCACGGCGTCGGCGATCATGTGGCCGCGCGCCATCTCGTCCAGCGCGGCCAGGTGCGGGAAACCGGGGGCGCGGATCTTCAGGCGGTAGGGCTTGTTCGCGCCGTCGCTCACCAGGTAGATGCCGAACTCGCCCTTGGGGTGTTCCACCGCGGCGTAAGCCTCGCCCTCGGGCACGTGCATGCCTTCGGTGAAGAGCTTGAAGTGGTGGATCAGCTCTTCCATGTTGGACTTCATGTCCACGCGCGCGGGCGGCGCCACCTTGTGGTTGTCGGTGATCACCGGGCCTGGGTTGGCCTTGAGCCACTTCACGCACTGCTGCACGATGCGGTTGCTCTGGCGCATCTCTTCCACGCGCACGAGGTAGCGGTCGTAGGTGTCGCCGTTCACGCCTACGGGCACGTCGAAGTCCATGCGGTCGTAGACGTCGTAAGGCTGCTTCTTGCGCAGGTCCCAGGCGATGCCGCTGCCGCGCAGCATGGCGCCGGTGAAGCCCAGGCTCAAGGCGCGTTCGGGGCTGACGACGCCCACGCCCACCGTGCGCTGTTTCCAGATGCGGTTGTCGGTGAGCAGGGTCTCGTAGTCGTCGACGTTCTTAGGGAAACGCGCGCAGAAGTCTTCGATGAAGTCGAGCAGGCTGCCCTGGCGGTTCTCGTTGAGGGCCTTGATGGCCTTCTCGTTCTTGATGCGCGAGACCTTGTACTGGGGCATCTGCTCGGGCAGGTCGCGGTACACGCCACCCGGGCGGAAGTAGGCGGCGTGCATGCGCGCGCCGCTCACGGCCTCGTACATGTCGAAGATGTCTTCGCGCTCGCGGAAGCAGTAGATGAGGATATTCATCGCACCGCAGTCCAGCCCGTGGCAGCCCAGCCACAGCAGGTGGTTCAGCAGGCGGGTGAGCTCGCTGAACATCACGCGGATGTACTGCGCGCGCTCGGGCACCTCGATGCCCATCAGCTTCTCGATGGCCAGACAGTAGGCGTGCTCGTTGCACATCATCGAGACGTAATCCAGCCGGTCCATGTAGGGCAGGCTCTGGATGTAGGTCTTCTGCTCGGCCAGCTTCTCGGTGGCGCGGTGCAGCAGGCCGATGTGCGGGTCGGCGCGCTGGATGACTTCGCCGTCGAGCTCCAGCACGAGGCGCAGCACGCCGTGCGCGGCCGGGTGCTGCGGGCCGAAGTTCAGGGTGTAGTTCTTGATCTCTGCCATGGTGCGTTCAGGGCCGGTCAGTGCGTCAAGCCACCGTAGTTGTCTTCACGCACCACGCGCGGCACGACCTCGCGGGGCTCCACCGTCACCGGCTGGTAGATGACGCGCTTCTTCTCTGCGTCGTAGCGCATCTCGACGTTGCCCGTGACGGGGAAGTCTTTGCGCATCGGGTGGCCGATGAAACCGTAGTCGGTGAGGATGCGGCGCAGGTCGAGGTGGCCCTCGAAGATGATGCCGTAGAGGTCGAAGGCCTCGCGCTCGAACCAGTTGGCCGAGCTCCAGATCTCGTTGACCGAAGGCAGCGCCGGCAGGTCGTCATCGGGCGCGAAGGCGCGCACGCGCACACGCCAGTTGTGCGTGACCGACAGCAGGTGCGACACCACCGCGTAGCGCGGGCCGTCCCAGGGCTGGTTCTTGTAGTCGCTGTAGTCCAGGCCGCACAGGTCGATCAGCTGTTCGAACTTCAGCGTGGGGTCGTCACGCAGGCGCAGCATGGTGGCCGCGTAGGCCGCCGCGGGCACGGTGAGGGTGATCTCGCCCAAGGCGCGCACGGTGGATTTCAGCGTGTCGCCGAAAGCCGCCTGCAGCGCTGCCTCAAGGGTGTCGAGCTTCTGGGTCATGGACAACGGCCCCGGTTAGCGCGTATCTGCGTGGAGTCGCACGGTCAGCGTGCGATGGTGTTTTCGCGGCGGATCTTGGCCTGCAGCTGCAGGATGCCGTAGAGCAGCGCCTCGGCCGTGGGCGGGCAACCCGGCACGTACACGTCCACCGGTACGATGCGGTCGCAGCCGCGCACCACGCTGTAGCTGTAGTGGTAGTAGCCACCGCCGTTGGCGCACGAGCCCATGCTCAGCACCCAGCGCGGCTCGGCCATCTGGTCGTAGACCTTGCGCAGCGCCGGCGCCATCTTGTTGCACAGCGTGCCGGCCACGATCATCAGATCGCTCTGCCGCGGGCTGGGGCGGAAGAGCATGCCGAAGCGGTCGATGTCGTAGCGCGCGGCGCCCGCGTGCATCATTTCCACGGCGCAGCAGGCCAGGCCGAAGGTCATCGGCCACAGCGAGCCGGTTTTCGACCAGTTGATCAGCGTGTCGACCGAGGTGGTGACGAAGCCTTCCTTCAGAACGCCTTCGATACCCATGTGTTTACTGCTCCAGCAGGCGGCCCAGGACGGTCGCGTTCATTCCCAATCCAGCGCGCCCTTTTTCCACTCGTAGACGAAGCCCACGACGAGGATGGCGAGGAAGATCATCATGGCCCAGAAGCCTGACGCCCCGATGTCGCGCAGCGCAACCGCCCACGGGAAGAGGAAGGCGATTTCGAGATCGAACAGGATGAAAAGGATGGCGACCAGGTAGTAGCGCACGTCGAACTTCATGCGGGCGTCTTCGAAGGCCTCGAAGCCGCACTCGTAGGGGCTGTTCTTTTCGACGTCGGGCCGGTTCGGGCCAAAGATGAAACCGAGCACCTGCGGGGCCACCCCGACCGCCACACCCACCAGGATGAACAGGATGACGGGCAGGTAGGGTTGCAGTTCCATACGGCTACAGCGGTGCTACAGGTCAGCGGCCGTGAGGCCACAAAAAAGCGCGCCTCGCAAGCCGCTGCAGTGCAACGGCGACGGGCGCGCCTGAGTCAGATGTTCGATCCCATTCAAGCGCAGTGCACTGCCTTGGAACCGTTGGGGCGGCTCACCGGCGCTGGGCCGAGAACCACCACTTCGCTGATGTTGGTGCCGACGGCGAGACTCGAACTCGCACAGCTTTCGCCACTACCCCCTCAAGATAGCGTGTCTACCAATTTCACCACGTCGGCACGACGTCAAATCCAGTTTGCAGTGGGTTCGGAGCGCTGGAGGTCACTGCGTTCCGAACAGCCTCAGATTCTAGCCCCAAAACCAGGGGTTTCCGAGCAGAAACCTACTTGGATGCTGCGGCAGCCGGCACAGGCGCGGCAGGTTGTGCTGGGGCCGGAATCGCAGTCGGCGCAGCCGCAGGAATGGCGCCCGTGGCAGGCGCACTCGCGGCACCGGCCGGGCGGTCAAGCACGCTGCTGCCACCGCCGGCCGGGCCCACGCCGCGCTGGCTGTTGCTGTTGCTCATGTAGGCCAGTGCCAGCGTGCAAACGAAGAACACGGTGGCCAGGGCGGCCGTGGAGCGAGACAGGAAGTTGGCGCTGCCGGTGGCACCGAACAGGCTGCCCGAGGCACCGCCGCCGAACGAAGCGCCCATGTCAGCGCCCTTGCCGTGCTGGATCAGCACCAGGCCGATCATGGCCAGGGCCGACAGCAGTTGCACGGCCAGGACCAGCGTCATCCAGATTTGCATGATGAAAAAACTCCGGGAATCGAATCAAGAGGTGCCGGCACGCGCGGGGGCGGCACGGCAGATGGCGATGAAGTCGGCGGCCTTCAAGGCGGCGCCGCCGATGAGCCCGCCGTCGATGTCGGGCTGGGCAAAAAGCGTGGCCGCGTTGACTGGCTTGACGCTGCCGCCGTAGAGGATCTTCATGGTGTCGGCGCGGCCGGTGGCGGCCTGCAGCTGCGCACGCAGCACCGCATGCACAGCCTGCGCCTGCTCGGGGCTGGCGGTGCGGCCGGTGCCGATGGCCCAAACGGGCTCGTAGGCCACCACCATCTCGGCGGCACAGTGCGCCAGCTGGTGGATCACGGCCGAGAGCTGGCGCTTGACCACCGCCTCGGTCTGCCCAGCCTCGCGCTCGGCCAGCGTTTCGCCCACGCAGACGATGGGCGTCACGCCGCGCGCGAGCGCGGCCTGGGCCTTCTGCGCCACGAGCATGTCGCTTTCGGCGTGGTAGGCGCGGCGCTCGCTGTGGCCAACGATGGCGTAGCGGCAGCCACACTCGTGCAGCATGCCGGCGGAGATTTCGCCGGTGTAGGCGCCCTGCTCGTGGGCCGAGACGTCTTGCGCGCCCCAACGGATATCGCTACCGGCCAGCGTGGCCGCGGTTTCGTTGAGGAACACAGCCGGCACGCACACCGCCACATCGGCCGTGTAGGGCCGCGCTGCCAGCAGGCCGGCCAGCAGCTCGGCGTTGGCCGGGCGGCTGCCGTGCATCTTCCAGTTGCCCACCACGAGCGTGCGTCGCATGCGGCTGCTCCTTCAAGTCCAGGTGAGAACGATCTTGCCGACGTGCGTGCTCGATTCCATCAGCGCGTGCGCCTCGGCCGCCTTCGCGGCCGGGAACACCTGGTGGATCACGGGCTTCACGCGGCCGCTTTCGATCAGGGGCCACACGCGGGCCTTCAGGGCCTGCGCGAGCTCGGTCTTGTAGGCCACCGAACGCGGGCGCAGCGTCGAGCCCACGAGGCTCAGGCGCTTGCGCAGCACGAGGCCGGCGTCGATGGCACTGGCCGTGCCGCCTTGCACCGCGATCAGCGCCAGGCGGCCGTCGTCGGCCATGCATTGCAGTTCGCGGCCGATGTACTCGCCGGCCACCATGTCGAGCACCACGTCGGCGCCCTTGCCGCCCGTCAGGCGTTTCGTCTCGGCAACGAAGTCCTGCGTGCGGTAATTGATGGCGTGGTCGGCACCCAGCGCCACGCAGGCGGCGCACTTCTCGTCGCTGCCGGCGGTGACGATGACCTGGCAGCCCCAGGCCTTGGCCAGCTGCAGCGCGGTCACGCCGATGCCGCTGCTGCCGCCTTGCACCAGCAGCGTCTCGCCGGCCTGCAGCCGCGCGATGTGGAAGACGTTCTGCCAGACGGTGAAGAAGGTCTCGGGCAGGCTGGCGGCCTGCACCATCGTCAGGCCTTGCGGCACCGGCAGGCACTGGCCCACGGGCGCCACGCAGAACTCGGCGTAACCGCCGCCCGCCACCAGCGCGCAGACGGCGTCGCCCAGCGCCAGGCCGGCTGCGGCCAAGTCTTCGGGCGAGCCGCCGGCCACAGTGCCGGCAATCTCCAGGCCCGGCAGGTCGCTCACGCCCGGCGGCATCGGGTAGAGGCCCTTGCGCTGCAGCACATCGGGGCGGTTCACGCCCGAAGCCTGCACGGCGATGAGGAGCTCACCCGAGCGGGGCGCGGGCCTGGGCCGTTCGCACGGCACAAGCACCTCGGGCCCGCCGGGCTGGCGGATCTCGATCGCACGCATGGCGTTCATCCCCTGGCCGCGTTCAGGCTCACTCGGGCTGCTTGGGCGCTTCGTCGGCCACGGGCTGGGCCACCGGGACGCCCTGCTCGCCACCTTCGGCCGGAGCGGCGTCACGGCGGGGGCGGTCGTCACGGTCGCTGCGCTCGCGGCGGGGACGGTCGTCGCGGTCACGGCGCGGGCCGCGGTCACCGCGGTCGCCACGGTCACCGCGCGGCTCGTAGCGCGGTTCTTCCATGCCTTCGGGGCGCTCGATCAGCGCCTTCATGCTCAGCTTGATGCGGCCCTTCTCGTCGGTCTCCAGGACCTTCACCTGCACGACCTGGCCTTCCTTGAGGAAGTCTTCGACCTTCTCGACGCGCTGGTGCGCAATCTGGCTGATGTGCAGCAGGCCGTCCTTGCCGGGCAGGATGTTCACGAGGGCACCGAAGTCCAGGATCTTGGTGACCGGGCCTTCGTAGACCTTGCCGATCTCAGCCTCGGCCGTGATCTCGGTAATGCGCTTCTTGGCGTGTTCGGCCTTGTCGGCGTCGGTGCTGGCGATGGTGATGGTGCCGTCTTCACCGATGTCGATGGTGCAGCCGGTTTCCTCGGTCAGCGCGCGGATGGTGGCGCCGCCCTTGCCGATGACGTCACGGATCTTCTCCGGGTTGATCTTCATCGTGTACAGGCGCGGGGCGAACTGGCTCACCTCGGTCTTGGCGCCGCCGACAGCTTCCACCATCTTGGCCAGGATGTGCAGGCGTGCTTCCTTGGCCTGGGCCAGGGCGACCTGCATGATCTCCTTGGTGATGCCCTGGATCTTGATGTCCATCTGCAGGGCCGTGATGCCGGCCGTGGTGCCGGCCACCTTGAAGTCCATGTCGCCGAGGTGATCTTCGTCACCCAGGATGTCGGTCAGCACAGCGAAGCGGTTGCCTTCCTTGATCAGGCCCATGGCGATGCCGGCCACGTGCGCTTTCAGCGGCACGCCGGCGTCCAGCAGGGAGAGGCAGCCGCCGCAGACCGAAGCCATCGACGAGGAGCCGTTGCTCTCGGTGATCTCGCTCACCACGCGCAGCGTGTAGGGGAAGTCTTCCTTGCTCGGCAGCACGGCGACGAGCGCGCGCTTGGCCAGGCGGCCGTGGCCGATCTCGCGGCGCTTGGGCGACCCCACACGGCCCGTTTCGCCCGTGGCGAAGGGGGGCATGTTGTAGTGCAGCATGAAGCGGTCTTCGAAGTCGCCAGCCAGCGCGTCGATGCGCTGCGCGTCGCGCTCGGTGCCCAGCGTGGCGGCCACCAGGGCTTGCGTCTCGCCGCGGGTGAACAGCGACGAGCCGTGGGTGCGCGGCAGCACGCCCGAGCGGATCTCGATGGCGCGCACGGTGCGCGTGTCGCGGCCGTCGATGCGCGGCTCGCCGGCCAGGATCTGGCCGCGCACGATGCGGGCTTCGATTTCGAACAGCAGGACTTCGACCTCGACCTTGTCGAACTCGACGCCCTCGGCCTTCAGCGCGGCCATCACGTTGGCGGTGACTTCGCGGCAGGCCTGGGTGCGGGCCTGCTTGCTGCGGATCTGGTAGGCGGCGCGCAACGGCTCTTCGGCCAGCGCCGTGACCTTGGCGATGAAGGGCTCGTTCTTGGCGGGCGCTTCCCACTTCCACTCGGGCTTGCCGGCTTCGCGCACCAGCTCGTTGATGGCGTTGATGGCCACCTGGCCCTGCTGGTGGCCGAAGACCACGGCGCCCAGCATGATCTCTTCAGACAGCTGGTCCGCTTCCGATTCCACCATCAGCACGGCGGCTTCGGTGCCGGCGACCACCAGTTCCATCTTGCTGTCGGCCAGTTGCGTCTGGCCCGGGTTCAGCACGTACTCGCCGTTGACATAGCCCACGCGCGCGGCGCCGATGGGGCCGTTGAACGGGATGCCGCTGATGGCCAGCGCGGCGCTGGTGCCGATCATCGCGGCGATGTCGGCCTGCACTTCGGGGTTCAGGCTCAGCACGTGCACGACGACCTGCACTTCGTTGAAGAAGCCTTCGGGGAAGAGCGGGCGGATCGGGCGGTCGATCAGGCGGCTGGTCAGCGTTTCCAGTTCGCTCGGGCGGCCTTCGCGCTTGAAGAAGCTGCCGGGGATCTTGCCGGCGGCGTAGGTCTTCTCGATGTAGTCGACGGTCAGCGGGAAGAAGTCCTGGCCGGGCTTGGCTTCGGTCTTGGCCACCACGGTGGCGAGCACCACGGTGTCGTCCATGCTGACCATGACGGCGCCGCTGCTCTGGCGCGCGATCTCGCCGGTTTCCAGCGTGACGGTGTGTTGACCCCAGGTGAAGGTCTTGGTGACTTTGTTGAACAGGCTCATGCGTTGTTTCCTTGCGTGAAGGTGGGCAGCGTCATGCCATTCCAGTGAAACCCATCAAGGGGGTGCCGTTGGAATGACACAGCAAATGCGGCCCGGTGTTGGCTCAGGGGCGAGCGGATGGAACACGGGGCCGAACCGGTCGGCCCCGTGCAGGGAGAACTTACTTGCGCAGGCCGAGCTTGGCGATCAGCGCGGTGTAGCGGTCGGCGTCGCGGTCCTTCAGGTAGGCCAGCAGACGCTTGCGCGCGTTGACCATCTTCAGCAGGCCGCGGCGGCCGTGGTGGTCTTTGGCGTGCAGCTTGAAGTGCGGCGTCAGTTCGTTGATGCGCGCGGTCAGCAGGGCAACCTGCACTTCGGGGCTGCCGGTGTCGGCGGCGCCGCGGGCGTTGGCCTTGACGATGTCGGCCTTCAGGGCGGTGGCGAGGGTCATGCGATTTCCTTGGTTTTTGCTTGGAAACCGCACGGTGGCACCCATAGCAAAAGGCGCCTGCGGTTTCCGGGTTGGACTTGCGGACACCAGTGAAACCGACCGGTGCCGTGCTTTCCACTTTGCCGGCGTGCCGGCGCTGAGGAACCGCTGAGTATAGCGCGGCGGCAGCGCGCTACCCGCACCCGCCTAGATCGCGTCCAGCGGCCAGCGGGGCCGAACGTCGAAGGCGCCCTCGGTCTGCCCTTCGGCCAGGCCGTGCTGCAGGCGCAAGGCCGCGGCCAGGGCGATCATGGCGCCGTTGTCGGTGCACAGCGCCAGCGGCGGGTAGTGCACCTGCGCGCGCAGCCTGGCAGCGCCGGCGTTCAGCTGGGCCCGCAGCGGCCGGTTGGCCCCCACGCCACCAGCCACCACCAGGCGGCGGGCGCCAGTGGTCTTCAGGGCCTTCAGCGCCTTGGCCACCAGCACGTCGACGATGGCGGCCTGCGTGCTGGCGGCCAGGTCGGCCAGCAGCTGCGGCCCGGGGTCGGGGCCCAGCTTGCGGTGCTGCGTCATCACTGCGGTCTTCAGGCCGGCGAAGCTGAAATCGAGATCGCCGCTGTGCAGCAGCGGCCGCGGCAAGGCAAAAGCCGCCGGGTTGCCACTTGCCGCCAGCTTCGACAGCGCCGGCCCACCGGGGTAGCCCAAGCCCATCAGCTTGGCGCTCTTGTCGAAGGCTTCACCGGCAGCGTCGTCAATGGTTTCCCCCAGCAGCGTGTAGCGGCCGACGCCTTCCACCTGCATCAGTTGCGTGTGGCCGCCCGACACCAGCAGCGCGACGAAGGGGAATTCAGGCGCCCCGCCCTCCTCCGCCGTGGCCAGGAAGGGCGAGAGCAGATGCCCTTCCAGGTGGTGGATGCCCAAAGCAGGCTTGCCCAGCGCCGCAGCCAGCGCCACCGCCACCCCTGCACCGACCAGCAGCGCACCGGCCAGCCCCGGGCCGCGGGTGTAGGCGATCAGGTCCACCTCGTCCATGCCGCAGCCCGCCTGCGCCATGACCTGGCGCGCCAGCGGCAGCACGCGGCGGATGTGGTCGCGAGAGGCCAGCTCAGGCACCACCCCACCGTAGGCCGCGTGCATGTCGACCTGGCTGTACAGCGCCTCGGCCAGAAGGCGCGGCACGCCGCCCGGGCGCGTTTCGACCAGGGCCACGCCCGTTTCGTCGCAGGAAGATTCGAAACCCAGGACTTTCATGGCGCAGGCGGGCAGCAACTCGGCGGGCGACAAAAACGCTGGCACAGGGCTTGCGTAAGTCTGCTCGGCACTTTCGAGTGTCTGTCTATCTCCTCAGCAGGGGCATGAGCCCTGGTCCAACCCTCTCGGTGCGAGCCGAGGGGGTTCTTTTTTTGGTGCAGCAGCCCCAGGCGCCGTACGCCCTTGGTGCGCCACCGCGCCGCGAGCGGGCGCTCAGTGGTTCTCGCGGGCGTGGTTGATCGTGTACTTCGGGATCTCGATCGTCACGTCCTGGTTCGACAGGATGGCCTGGCAGCTCAGGCGCGAGGTGGGCGCCAGGCCCCAGGCGCGGTCGAGCAGGTCTTCTTCGCTCTCGTCCATCTCGCCCAGCGAGTTGAAGCCTTCCTTCACCACCACGTGGCAGGTGGTGCAGGCGCTGCTCATGTCGCAGGCGTGTTCGATGGCGATGCCGTTTTCGAGCAGGGCCTCGCACAGCGAGGTGCCGGCAGGCGCCTGGATGCTGCCACCCTCGGGGCAGAGCGTGGCGTGGGGGAGGATGCGGATGACGGGCATGGCGGCGGATTGCGGAGGTCAGAGGTCGTCGAGGCTGCGCCCGGCCAGGGCCTGGCGGATGCCTTGGTTCATGCGGGCGGCGGCGAAGGCTTCGGTGCCCTCGGCCAAGGCTTCCACGGCGGCTTCGATGGTGTCGGCGTTGTCGCCCTGGGCGGCTTGCGCGGTAGCGGTGATCAGGGCTTCCACGACCTGGCGCTCGGCCTCGTTCAGCAGCGCGCCATCGGCCGCCAGTGCGGCGCGGGTGGCCAGCACCATGCGGTCGGCCTCCACGCGTGCTTCGCGCAGCTTGCGGGCGGCCATGTCGCCCTCGGCGTGGGCGAAGCCGTCTTTCAGCATCTGCGCGATCTGGTCGTCGGCCAGGCCGTAGCTGGGCTTGACGGTGACGGCGGCTTCCACGCCACTGGTGAGTTCACGCGCGCTCACGCTCAGCAAGCCATCGGCATCAACCTGGAAGGTGACACGGATGCGCGCCGCACCGGCCACCATGGGCGGGATGCCGCGCAGTTCGAAGCGCGCCAGGCTGCGGCACTCGCTCACCAGATCCCGTTCGCCCTGCAGCACGTGGATAGCCATCGCGGTCTGGCCGTCCTTGTAGGTGGTGAATTCCTGCGCCTTGGCCACGGGGATGGTGCTGTTGCGCTCGATCACGCGCTCGACCAGGCCGCCCATGGTCTCCAGCCCCAGGCTCAGCGCGATGACATCGAGCAACAGGAGCTCGCCATCTTGCGCATTGCCAGCCAGCGCGTTGGCCTGGATGGCGGCGCCGATGGCGACCACCTCGTCGGGGTTCACGTTGGTCAGCACTTCGCGGCCGAAGAGTTCGCTCACGGCATGGCGCACGACAGGCATGCGGGTGCTGCCGCCCACCATCACCACGCCCTGCACCTCGTCGCGCGGCACCTGGGCGTCGCGCAGCACCTTGCGCACGGCGGCCAGCGTGCGGTCGATGAGCGGGCGCGCCAGCGCTTCCAGCTGTGCGCGGCTCACGGCCACTTCGGCCACGCCGCCGGCCAGCTCAGCGCGCCAAGGCGTGCTGTCGGTGCTGCTCAGCGCTTCCTTGGCGGCCCGCGCGGCCACCAGCGCGGCGCGCTTGTCGTGCGGGCTGTCCGCGCGCACGCCGGCCTGCGCCAGGGCCCAGTCGGCCAGCGCGTGATCGATGTCGTCGCCGCCCAGGGCCGCATCGCCGCCCGTAGCCACCACCTCGAAGACGCCGCGCGTCAGGCGCAGCAGGCTGATGTCGAAAGTGCCACCGCCCAGGTCGTAGACCGCATAGAGGCCCTCGCTGGCGTTGTCCAGCCCGTAGGCCACGGCCGCAGCGGTGGGCTCGCTGATCAGGCGCAACACGTTCAGGCCGGCCAGCTGCGCGGCGTCTTTCGTGGCCTGGCGCTGCGCGTCGTCGAAGTAGGCCGGCACGGTGATGACGGCGCCGAAGATCTCGTCGGTGTCGAAGGTGTCTTCAGAACGCTGGCGCAGCGAAGCCAGGATCTCGGCGCTGACTTCCACCGGCGACTTGTCGCCCTCGCGCGTGGCGATTGCCAGCATGCCGGCGCCATCGACGAAGCGGTAGGGCAGCTTCTCGGTACCGGCCACGTCGGCGAGCTTGCGGCCCATGAAACGCTTGACCGAAACCAGCGTGTTCTCCGGGTCTTCAGCCTGCGCGGCCAGGGCTTCGGCGCCGATGTGCCGCCGGCCGCCCGGCAGGTAGCGCACGGCCGAGGGCAGCAGCAGCCGGCCCTGCGCATCGGGCAGGCACTCGGCCACACCGTGGCGCACTGCGGCCACCAGCGAATGCGTGGTGCCGAGGTCGATGCCCACGGCGATGCGGCGCTGGTGCGGGTCCGGCGCCTGGCCGGGTTCGGAGATCTGTAGCAAGGCCATCGGTGTTCTTCTATTCAGGCTTCTCTTCGGGCGGCGCGCAGGGCGCTCAGCGGGTCGGGTCCAGGGTGTCGAGGCGGCGGGCGATGTCCTGCCGGAAGCGCGCCACGAACATCAGCGCGCGCACCTGCGCCGCGGCGGCCGGGGTGTCGTTCTTCTCGTCCAGCAGCACGGCCAGGACGTCGAGATCGCGCTTCTGCTGCGCGGCCACCTCGGCGTCCAGGCGCTCCACGGCCGACGCGTCGGCGGCGTCGTCCAGCGCCTCGCGCCAAGCCATCTGCTGCATCAGAAAGGCGCCCGGCATTGCGGTGTTGCGTTCGGCATCGATGGCCACGCCGCGCAGCTCGCACAGGTAGGCGGCGCGGCTCAGCGGGTCCTTCAGGCGCGCGTAGGCCTCGTTCACGCGCACCGCCCACTGCATCGCCACGCGCTGCGCGGCCGCACCTTCGTGGGCGAAGCGGTCAGGGTGCACCTGGGCCTGCAGGTCGCGGCGGCGCGCATCGAGTTCGGCACGTTCCAGCGCCTGCCGTGGCGGCAGGCCGAAGAGCGTGAAGTCGTCGTCGCTGAGGTGCATGGCTCGCATGAAACGGCAAGGCGCGGCTGGTCGGCCGCGCCCGGTGCCTGGGAGGCGTTTCGCCTAGACGCGGAAAGACTCTCCACAGCCGCAACGGTCTTTCTCGCGCGGGTTGTGGAACTTGAAGCCTTCGTTGAGGCCCTCGCGCACGAAATCGAGTTCGGTGCCGTCGAGGTAGGGCAGGCTCTTCGGGTCGATGAGCACCTTCACGCCGTGGTCCTCGAAGATCACGTCTTCAGGCGCCACGTCGTCGGCGTACTCGAGCTTGTAGGCCAGGCCCGAGCAGCCCGTGGTCTTCACGCCCAGGCGCACGCCCACGCCCTTGCCGCGGCGGCCCAGGTAACGTGTGACGTGCCGCGCGGCGGCTTCGGTCAGGGTGACTGCCATGGGAGCCTGCTTCAGTGCGAGGCGGCAGCGCCCGTGGCCTGGCCGTGCCGCGACTTGTAGTCGTCCACGGCGGCCTTGATGGCGTCTTCGGCCAGGATGCTGCAGTGGATCTTCACCGGCGGCAGCGCCAGCTCTTCGGCGATCTGCGTGTTCTTGATCGCCACGGCCTCGTCCAGCGTCTTGCCCTTCACCCATTCGGTGACCAGCGAGCTGGAAGCGATGGCCGAGCCGCAGCCGTAGGTCTTGAAGCGCGCGTCTTCGATCAGGCCGGTTTCGGGGTTGACCTTGATCTGCAGCTTCATCACGTCGCCGCAGGCCGGTGCACCGACCATGCCGGTGCCGACGGTGTCGTCACCCTTGTCGAAGCTGCCGACGTTGCGGGGGTTCTCGTAGTGCTCAACGACTTTTTCGCTGTAGGCCATGGTGTGTGCTCCTTGTAGTTCTGGGGGGCAAGGTCAGTGCGCCGCCCACTGGATGGTGCTGAGGTCGACGCCGTCCTTGAACATCTCCCACAGGGGCGAGAGGTCGCGCAGCTTGCCCACGTTGGCCTGCAGCGTGCTGACGGCGTAATCGATCTCTTCGACCGTGGTGAAACGGCCGATGGTCATGCGCAGGCTGCTGTGCGCGAGTTCGTCGCTGCGGCCCAGGGCGCGCAGCACATAGCTGGGCTCCAGGCTGGCGCTGGTGCAGGCGCTGCCTGAGCTGACCGCGATGCCCTTCACGCCCATGATCAGGCTCTCGCCTTCCACGAAGTTGAAGCTCGCGTTCAGGTTGTGCGGCACGCGGCGCTCGAGGTCGCCGTTGATGAACACCTGCTCGATGGTGCTGATGCCGTCCAGCAGGCGCTGCTGCAGGCCGCGGATGCGTTCCAGCTCGACGGGCATCTCGGCCTGCGCGATGGCGAAAGCTTCGCCCATGCCCACGATCTGGTGCGTGGGCAGCGTGCCGCTGCGCATGCCGCGCTCGTGGCCACCGCCGTGCATCTGCGCTTCCAGGCGCACACGCGGCTTGCGGCGCACGTAGAGCGCGCCCTGGCCCTTGGGTCCGTAGGTCTTGTGCGCCGACATGCTGAACAGGTCGATGGGCAGCGCGTTCATGTCGATGGCCACCTTGCCCGTGGCCTGGGCGCCGTCGACGTGGAACACGATGCCGCGCTCGCGGCACATCGCGCCGATGGCCGGGATGTCCTGGATGACGCCGATCTCGTTGTTCACCATCAGCACCGAGACGAGGATGGTGTCCTTGCGCAGCGTGTCCTTGAACTTGTCGAGGTCGAGCAGGCCGTTTTCCTGCACGTCGAGGTAGCTGACCTCGAAGCCCTGGCGCTCCAGCTCGCGCATGGTGTCCAGCGTGGCCTTGTGCTCGGTCTTCAGCGTGATGAGGTGCTTGCCGCGGCTGGCGTAGAAGTGCGCCGCGCCCTTGATGGCGAGGTTGATGGACTCGGTGGCACCGCTGGTCCAGACGATCTCGCGCGGGTCGGCGTTGATCAGGCTGGCGACCTGGCCGCGTGCCTTCTCGACGGCGGCCTCGGCCTCCCAGCCCCAGGCGTGGCTGCGGCTGGCGGGGTTGCCGAAGTGCTCACGCAACCAGGGAATCATGGCGTCGACCACGCGCGGGTCGCAGGGGGTGGTGGCACCGTAATCGAGGTAGATCGGGAAATGCGGGGTCATCGCGGGGGCTCGTCGCTGGGGGTCGCAGGGATTTACTTGGTGAAGGCGCCGCCAAGGGCGAACACCGAATTCGGCGCCGTCACCTTGATAGGTTTGACCACAGGCACGCTGCTGATGGCGCGCTTGATGGGTGCGGCGTCGATGGAAACGCCCTTGGCCAGTTGCTCATCCACCAACTTCTGCAGCGAGATGGAATCGAGGTACTCGATCATCTTGGTGTTCAGGCTGGCCCAGAGGTCGTGCGTCATGCACTTGCCGCTGTCTTCACCCATGCAGCCTTCCTTGCCGGCGCAACCGGTGGCGTCGATGGGTTCGTCAACCGCAACGATGATGTCGGCCACGGTGATTTCACCGGCCGCACGGCCCAGTGAATAGCCGCCGCCCGGGCCGCGGGTGCTTTCCACCAGCTCGTGGCGGCGCAGCTTGCCGAACAGCTGCTCCAGGTAGGACAGCGAGATCTGCTGGCGCTGGCTGATCGCGGCCAGGGCCACCGGGCCGGCGTTGGAGCGCAGGGCCAGGTCGATCATGGCGGTGACGGCAAAACGGCCCTTGGTGGTGAGTCGCATCGAGGTTCTCCAGGCGCGCGGGGCGCCAAGGCTGCGGTGTCGGTCGGCCGGCGCACAGGGCAGCGGCCCGGGCGCTGGTCGGGCCGGGCCTCCCCCAGGAAGAGGCGGTGCCCGACTGATTTGCTCAAGTTTATCTGAACCTGAGCTTTTCAGTCAGGCATGGCCACGCACCCCGCCGCCAAGGTGGTCTTGTACGCGGGCCACCAGCCCGTCGCAGGCGTCTTCCACCAGATCCAGCACGCGGTCGAAGCCGGCCACCGCGCCGTAGTACGGGTCGGGCACCTCGGTCACGCCGGTCTGACGCCGGGCGTGCGGCATCAGCAGCTCGATGCGCGCCGTGCAGCCCGGCGGCGCCTTGCGGCGCAGCCAGGCCAGGTGGTCTTCGTCCATCGCCACGATCCAGTGGAAGCGCTGGAAGTCGCCGGGCTGCACCGGCCGGGCGCGCAGGCCGCTCAGGTCGTAACCGCGCGCCGCGGCGGCCTTGACGGCGCGCGGGTCGGGTGCCTCTCCCGTGTGGTAGCCCTGGGTGCCGGCAGAGTCCACCGCCACGCGGCCGCCCAGCCCGGCACGTGCCAGCCGGGCGCGCAGCACGCCCTCGGCCGTGGGCGAGCGGCAGATGTTGCCCGTGCAGACCATCAACACGCGCAACTCGGCGGCCTGCGCCGGGTCTGCGGCGGGCGCGGAGCCGACCTGCAACCATCCCTTCAAGCGCCTCAGCATCACGCGGCCCCTTTCAGGTTCGCGGCCGGGATCAGCGGCACCACGTCGTGCCCGGCGCCGCCGAAGGCCTGTTCGCGCAGCAGCGCCAGCTGGTCGCGCACGCGGGCGGCCTTCTCGAATTCGAGGTTGCGCGCGTGCTCCAGCATCTGCTTCTCCAGCAGCTTGATGCGCTTGCCGAGGTCCTTCTCGCTCATCGATTCGACCTCGGCCGCGGCTTGCGCGGCCTTCAGGTCGTCCTTGGCGCTCTTGTCGGAGACGGCGCCGTCGATCATGTCGCGGATGCGCGTGGACACGCCCTTGGGCGTGATGCCCATGGCCAGGTTGTGCGCGAGCTGTTTCGTGCGCCGCCGCTCGGTCTCGCCGATGGCCGCCTTCATGCTGTCGGTCATCTTGTCGGCATAGAGGATGGCGCGGCCGTTGAGGTTGCGCGCGGCGCGGCCGATGGTCTGGATGAGGCTGCGCTCGGCACGCAGGAAACCTTCCTTGTCGGCGTCGAGGATGGCCACCAGGCTCACCTCGGGCAGGTCGAGGCCCTCGCGCAGCAGGTTGATGCCGACCAGCACGTCGAAGGTGCCCAGGCGCAGGTCGCGCAGGATCTCCACGCGCTCCACCGTGTCGACGTCGCTGTGCAGGTAACGCACCTTCACGCCGTTGTCCGACAGGTACTCGGTGAGCTGCTCGGCCATGCGCTTGGTGAGCGTGGTGACGAGCACGCGCTCGTTGATCTTCACGCGCTCGCGGATCTCCTGCAGCACATCGTCCACCTGCGTGCCGGCGGGGCGCACCTCCACCACGGGGTCGACGAGACCCGTGGGGCGCACCACCTGCTCCACCACGGCGCCGGTGTGTTCCTTCTCCCAGTTGCCGGGCGTCGCGCTGACGAAAATGCTCTGGCGCATCTTGCCCTCGAACTCCTCGAACTTCAGCGGCCGGTTGTCCAGCGCGCTCGGCAGACGGAAGCCGTACTCCACCAGCGTGGTCTTGCGCGCACGGTCGCCGTTGTACATGCCGCCGAACTGGCCGATGAGCACGTGGCTCTCGTCCAGGAACATCAGCGCGTCGGGGGCCAGGTAGTCCACCAGCGTGGGCGGCGGATCGCCCGGGTTCGCGCCGCTGAGATGGCGCGTGTAGTTCTCGATGCCCTTGCAGTGACCCACTTCCTGCAGCATCTCCAGGTCGAAACGCGTGCGCTGCTCCAGACGCTGGGCTTCCACCAGCTTGCCGTTCTTCACCAGTTCGTCGAGCCGCGTGCGCAGCTCTTCCTTGATGCTCTCGATGGCATCGACCACGCGCTCGCGCGGCGTCACGTAATGGCTGCTCGGGTAGACCGTGAAGCGCGGGATCTTCTGCCGCACGCGACCGGTCAGCGGGTCCAGCAGCTGCAGGCTCTCGATCTCGTCATCGAAGAGCTCGATGCGCAAGGCGAGTTCGCTGTGCTCGGCCGGGAAGACGTCGATGGTGTCGCCGCGCACGCGGAAGGCGCCGCGGCTGAAATCGACCTCGTTGCGCTTGTACTGCATGCGGATCAGCTGCTGGATCACGTCACGCTGGCTCATCTTGTCGCCCACGCGCAGCGTCATCACCATCTGGTGGTAGTCGGCCGGGTTGCCGATGCCGTAGATGGCGCTGACGCTGGCCACAATGATCACGTCGCGCCGTTCCAGCAGGCTCTTGGTGGCCGAGAGGCGCATCTGCTCGATGTGCTCGTTGATCGCGCTGTCCTTCTCGATGAACAGGTCGCGCTGCGGCACGTAGGCCTCGGGCTGGTAATAGTCGTAGTAGCTGACGAAGTACTCCACCGCGTTCTTCGGAAAGAAATCGCGGAACTCGCTGTACAGCTGCGCCGCCAAGGTCTTGTTCGGCGCGAAGACGATCGCGGGCCGGCCCATGCGGGCGATGACATTGGCCATCGTGAAGGTCTTGCCCGAGCCCGTCACGCCCAGCAGCGTCTGGTAGCTCAGGCCGTCCTGGATGCCTTCGACCAGCTGCGCGATGGCGGTGGGCTGGTCGCCGGCCGGCGCGAACTGCTGCAGCAACTGGAAGGGCGAATCGGGGAAGCTGATGAACTCGCCCGTCACTTCGTCTGCCGAGGGCTGCGTGGCGTCGCTGGGGCGTGCGGCAGCAGCGGTGGCAATGGCGGTCATGGCAGTTCCTTCGAATGCGGCACGTAGAATTCACCGGCTCGCCATGGGGGTCTTCCCGCGGCGGGCAACCCTTGAGCGTAGCGCAGCCCGCGCCGGCCTGCTCAGCCTTCCGCCCGCACTCTTGTCTGCTGAAAGACTTCCCATGTCCGCATCGCTCTTCGCCGCCGTCGAGATGGCGCCCCGCGACCCCATCCTGGGTCTGAACGAGCAGTTCAACGCCGACCCCAACCCCGCCAAGGTGAACCTGGGCGTGGGCGTGTATTTCGACGACGCCGGCAAGCTGCCGGTGCTGCGCTGCGTGGCCGAGGCCGAGAAGCAACTGCTGGAGAGCCCCAAGGCCAAGGGCTACCTGCCCATCGACGGCATCGCCGCCTATGACAAGGCCGTGCAGGGCCTGGTGTTCGGCGCCGAGAGCGAAGCCTTCAGCAGCGGCCGCGTGGCCACCGTGCAGGCCCTGGGCGGCACCGGCGGCCTGAAGGTGGGCGCCGATTTCCTGAAGCGGCTGCGCCCGGAAGCCACCGTGCTGATCAGCGACCCGAGCTGGGAGAACCACCGCGCGCTGTTCACCAACGCCGGCTTCCCGGTGGACACCTACCCTTACTACGACGCCGCCACGCGCGGCATCCGCTTCGACGCGCTGATCGCCAAGCTGCAGGCCGCCGCGGCCGGCACCGTGGTGGTGCTGCACGCCTGCTGCCACAACCCGACGGGCTGCGACCTCAGCCCCGCGCAGTGGCAGCAGATCGCCGCCACCTGCGCCGAGCGCGGCCTGGTGCCCTTCCTCGACATGGCCTACCAGGGTTTCGGCAAGGGCATCGCCGAAGACGGCGCGGCGGTGCAGTGTTTCCTGGCCACCGGGCAGCAGTTCTTCGTCAGCACCTCCTTCAGCAAGAGCTTCTCGCTCTACGGCGAGCGTGTCGGCGCGCTCAGCGTGGTGTGCGCCAGCAAGGAAGAGTGCGCGCGCGTGCTCTCGCAGCTGAAGATCGTCATCCGCACCAACTACAGCAACCCGCCCACGTTCGGCGCCCAGGTCGTGGCCACCGTGCTGACCACGCCCACGCTGCGCGCGATGTGGGAAGAAGAGCTCGCCGGCATGCGCGAGCGCATCAAGGCCATGCGCGTGGCGCTGGTGCAGCAACTGCAGGCCGCCGGCGTGCCGGGCGACCTGAGCTACATCACCACGCAGATGGGCATGTTCAGCTACTCGGGCCTGGGCAAAGAGCAGATGCAGCGCCTGCGCAGCGAGTTCGGCGTCTACGGCGTGGATTCGGGCCGCATCTGCGTGGCGGCCTTGAACAGCCGCAACCTCGGCCCGGTGGCCGCGGCGCTGGCGAAGGTGATGGCGGGCTGAGGCCCACGGCCCGCTCTGTCACCTCGGCGACAGAGCGGGCTGAAAACGGCCGACTCCTACGTGTTTTCCGGGCTTCGCGCGCCGGCAGCCAGCGGCAAGATGCCAAGCGCGTCAATAGATTGCTGCACTGCAACATAAGCAGCCGGTTTGACGTTACATTCGGCTCATCGCCTGCCTGATGCACCCCGCACCAGGTCTTGCGGGCCGGTCAGCGCATTGGAGCGGATTGATGCTTTACCAGATCTACGAGAGCCAGCGCGCCTTGATGGCGCCCTTCGCCGAGTTCGCCAGCGCTTCGGCCAAGCTCTACGACCACCCGCTGTCGCCCTTCGCCCAATTGCCGCTGTCGCAGCGCATCTCGGCCGGCTTCGATCTGCTGCACCGCCTGGCCAAAGAGTACGAAAAGCCGCCCTTCGGCATCACCAGCGTCACCGCGGGCGGTGCCGAGGTGGCCGTGCAAGAGCGCGTGGCCCTGCACAAGCCCTTCTGCCGTCTGCTGCGCTTCAAGCGCTTCACCGACGACCTGCAGGCGCTGGCGGCGATCAAGACCCAGCCCAAGGTGCTGGTGGTGGCGCCGCTGTCGGGCCACCACTCCACGCTGCTGCGCGACACGGTCAAGAGCCTGCTGCAGGACCACAAGGTCTACATCACCGACTGGACCGACGCGCGCATGGTGCCGCTGGCCGAGGGCGCCTTTCGCCTCGATGACTACGTCGAGTACGTGCAGGAATTCATCCGCCACGTCGGGCCTGACGTGCACGTGATCTCGGTCTGCCAGCCCACCGTGCCGGTGCTGGCGGCCGTCTCGCTGATGGCCAGCCGCGGCGAGACCACGCCGCTGAGCATGACGATGATGGGCGGCCCCATCGACGCCCGCAAGAGCCCCACCGCCGTCAACAACCTGGCGATGAACAAGAGCCACAGCTGGTTCGAGAACAACGTGATCTTCCGCGTGCCGCAGAACTTCCCGGGCGCGGGGCGTGCGGTCTACCCCGGCTTCCTGCAGCACACCGGCTTCGTGGCGATGAACCCAGACCGCCACCTCAGCAGCCACTACGACTACTTCGCCGACCTCATCAAGGGCGACGACGACAGCGCCGAGAGCCACCGCCAGTTCTACGACGAGTACAACGCCGTGCTCGACATGCCGGCCGAGTACTACCTCGACACCATCAAGACCGTCTTCCAGGACTTCGCGCTGGTCAACGGCAGCTGGCGGGTGCGCGGCGAGTTGGTGCAGCCGCAGGACATTGGCAGCACCGCGCTGCTGACCATCGAAGGCGAGCTCGACGACATCTCTGGCGCCGGCCAGACCCGTGCCGCGCACGACCTGTGCACGGGCGTGCCCACCTCGCGCAAGTTCCACTACGACGCGGTGGGCGCAGGCCATTACGGCATCTTCTCGGGCCGCCGCTGGCGCGAGAAGGTCTACCCCGAGGTGCGCCGCTTCATCGCGCGCTTCAACCAGACGGCTGCCGAGGCCGCCGAAGCCGCCGAAGTCTCGGCGGGCACCGACAGCGCCAAGGTCACGCGCCTGCCGCGCAGCAAGCGCAGCCGCTGAGCTCGCACGGATAATCGCGGGGTGCCGCCCCCCGCCCCCGACGCGCCGCTTTTGGCCTCTGACACCGCCGCGCTGGCCGAGCGCCTGAACGCGGCCTTGCCGCAGACGCAGTGCACCCGCTGCGGCTACCCCGACTGCCGCAGCTACGCGGTGGCCATCGCCACGGGCGAGGCGGCGCTGAACCGATGCCCGCCCGGCGGCGCCGAAGGCATCACACGCCTGGCGCAGATCACGGGCCAGCCCGCCCTGCCGCTGGACACCACGCACGGCAGCGAAGGCCCGCGCCTGCTGGCCGTCATCGACGAAACCTGGTGCATCGGCTGCACGCTGTGCATCAAGGCCTGCCCGGTGGACTGCATCGTCGGCGCCTCCAAGCTCATGCACACCGTGATCGACGCGCAGTGCACGGGCTGCGAGTTGTGCATCCCGGTGTGCCCGGTCGACTGCATCTCGCTGGTGCCGGTGACGGGGCTGCACACCGGCTGGCAGGCCTGGAGCCAGCCGCAGGCCGACGAGGCGCGCGAGCGCTACGAATTCCGCCAGCAGCGCCTGCAACGCGAACAGCGCGAGAACGACGAGCGCCTGGCCGCCAAGGCCCGCGCCAAGCTCGCCGATCTGGCCGCGCACAGCAAGCTCACCGAGCCCGCGGCGCTGGAGGCCAAGCGCGCCGTCATCGAAGCCGCCCTGCGCCGCGCCGCCGAAAAGCGCCAGGCCGCCACCACCCAGCCCACCACCCCCACCGATGAAGCCTGAAGCCGCCGAGACCTTCTTCGCCACACTGGCCGCCGCCAACCCGCGGCCGCAGACGGAGCTGGAATACACCAGCGTCTTCGAGCTGCTGGCCGCGGTGCTGCTCTCGGCGCAGGCCACCGACGTGGGGGTCAACAAGGCCACCAAGCGCCTGTTTGCGCTGGCACCCACGCCGCAGAAGATGGTGGAGCTCGGGGTCGAACGTGTCACCGAGCTCATCCGCACCATCGGCCTCTTCCGCAACAAGGCCAAGAACCTGGTCGCCACGTGCGAGATCCTGATCCAGCAACACGGCGGCGAAGTACCCCGCTCGCGCGAGGCGCTGGAAGCCCTGCCCGGCGTGGGCCGCAAGACGGCCAACGTGGTGCTGAACGTGGCCTTCGGCGAACCGACGATGGCGGTGGACACGCACGTCTACCGCGTCAGCCGCCGCGCCGGCCTGGCGCGCAGCGAGAGCGTGCGCGGCGTCGAAGACGAGCTGATGCGACGCGTGCCCCAGGCCTACCTGGTGGACGCCCACCACTGGCTCATCCTGCACGGCCGCTATGTCTGCACGGCGCGCGCACCACGTTGCGACGTGTGTACCGTGCGCAGCGTCTGCGACCATGGGCGTCGCCTGCCCGCTCCTACAATGCCCGCCAAGGGGAAGCCTTGAGATGGCCAAGCTGGAAGACCTTGCCGAACGTGTCGACCGCCTGGTGCTGCGGCACCAGGAACTCAAGCGCACCAGCGCCTTGATCGAGCAGCAGCTCGCCGCCGTCACGGCCGAACGCGACAGCCTGCGCTCGCGGCTGGCTGCGGCCCGCAGCCGCATCGACGCGCTGCTCGAACGCATCCCTGCCGAGCCCGCCGCGGCCCCCGGCCGTGAGCCCGAGGGCGGCGCATGAAGCAGCTCGAAGTCTCCATCCTCGGGCAGGTCTACATGCTGGGCTGCCCTGAAGGCGGCGAGGCCCTGCTGCAGGCGGCCGTGGCCGCGGTCGACCGCGAGATGAGCTCCATCCGCGATTCCGGCAAGGTCAAGGCGCGCGAGCGCATCGCCGTGCTGGCAGCCTTGAACCTGGCCTACCAGCTGGCCGAGCGGCAAGCCGCACCGCCGCCCGCGGCCGCACCGGTTGCCACACAGGCAGTCAGCGACAACGACGAGCTCGCGGCCCTCATGCGCCGCGTCGATGCCGCCCTGGGTGAAGACGGCCAGCTTCTGTGAGTTCCGGCGCGGCCCCACGTCGCACGCAAGGCGGGGCCGAGGTCTAGAATGAATTTGTCCGTCGTGGACTTGTGAGCCTTTCATGTCCTTGAGCCGATGGTCTATGACCAAGGGCTTGGAACATCGCCATGCAGGCGTGATCGTCTCGCGTCAGATGAACCCAATGCATGGCTGACCTCGCCCACCTGAACTTCCCCTTTGGTTCAGGCACCCGGGTTCACGCGTTCCACGACGGACACCTTTTCTGGCCGGCCCGCCCCTCTTCCCCATCAGCCCCATGAACCGCCACTGGCTGATGAAGAGCGAGCCCGACGAGGCCTCGATCGACCACCTCGCACAGGCCCCGCAGCAGACGCTGCCCTGGACTGGCGTGCGCAACTACCAGGCGCGCAACTTCATGCGCGACGCCATGCGCCCGGGCGATGGCGTTCTGTTCTACCACTCGTCTTGCCCGCAGCCCGGCATCGCCGGCCTGGCGCGGGTGGCGGGCGACGTGCGGGCCGATCCGACGCAGTTCGACGCCAACAGCCCCTACTTCGACCCGAAGTCGCCACCCGACGCACCACGCTGGCTGCTGCGTGACGTGCAACTGCTGCGCAAGACGCGGCTGCTCAGCCTGGCCGAGATGCGCGCCGCGCCCACGCTGGCCACCCTGCAGGTGCTGCAGCGTGGCAACCGGCTGTCAATCACACCCGTCACGCCCGCCGAGTGGCAGGCGGTGCTGGCCTTGCTGGACGCCTGAATGGACCTCGGCGTCACGCTGGTGGCCGAACTGCTGGCCCTGGGGGCCTTCGCGGGTTTCCTGGCCGGCTTGCTGGGCATCGGCGGCGGCATGTTGATGGTGCCGGTGATGGCCTGGCTGCTCACGCAGCGCGGGGTCGACAGCGGTCTGGCAGTGAAGATGGCCATCGCCACCTCGATGGCGACCATCCTCTTCACCTCGCTGTCCAGCGTGCGCGCGCACCACCGCCTCGGCGCGGTGCGCTGGCCCATCGCGCGGCGCATGGCGCCGGGCATCGTGCTGGGTGGGCTGCTGGCCGGCGCAGGCACCTTCGCGGTGCTCAAGGGCCAGGGCCTGGCGCTGATCTTCGCGGCCTTCATCGGCTACACCGCGGTGCAGATGGCGCTGGACCGCAAGCCCAGCCCCGGCCGCGAGATGCCGGGCGCCTGGGGCCAGGCCGGCGTGGGCACGGGCATCGGCTTCATCTCGGGGCTGCTGGGTGCCGGCGGCGCCTTTCTGTCGGTGCCCTTCATGACCTGGTGCAACGTGCCGCCCCGGCACGCCGTGGGCACGAGTTCGGCTTTGGGTTTTCCCATCGCGCTGGCCAGCACCGCGGGCTACGTCATCAGCGGCTGGCACCTGCCGCCGGCGCTGCCCGGGGCCTTCGGCTATCTCTACCTGCCGGCGCTGGCCATCGTGGCGGCGGCCAGCGTGGCGCTGGCGCCGCTGGGCGCGCGCGTGGCCCAGCGCATCAACGTGAAGGTGCTGAAGCGCCTGTTCGCGGTGCTGCTGATGGTATTGGCGGCCAGCATGCTGCACCGCGGGCTGAACGGCTGAGAGCTCAGGCGCCGTCGAAGCGGATGGCCGCCAGCGTGACGTGGTTGCCGCCGCGGCGCACGGCCTCGGCCAACGCGGCCTCGCAGGCGGCGACGAGTTCGTCCTGGCTCTGCGCGGTGTGCGGGAAGCTGGCCACGCCTATCGAGACCGTGAAGCCCAGATCCTGGCCCTCATGCACGACGATCTGCGCCGCGCATTTGCGGCGCAGGCCTTCCATGCGCGCGTGCGCCGTGGCCAGGCCCACGCCCGACAGCAGCACGGCGAAGCGGCCATCGTCGTAGACGCAGGAGGCGTCCATCGCGCGCGTGCCGCCGCGCAGCAGCCGGCCGATGGCCTCGAACACGCGCTGGCGGCCGGGCGCACCCAAAGCCCGGGCCTGCGCCGTGGGCGGATCGATGGCCAGAAAGACGATGGCGAACTCGCGGTGCTCGCGCGTGGACAGGTCGACCTCGCGGCGCAGTTGGTCGTCGAAGTGCGCGCGCCGGTACAGGCCCGAGGCCGGGTCGCGCAGCGCCTGGTCGGCCAGCTCGCGCTGCAGCAGTTCGTTGGCGCGCTGCTGCTGCTCGATCTGCTCCAGCGCCGCGCGCAGCTGCGCTTCGCGTTGGCGCTCGGGCGCCAGATCGCGCCAGACGCTGCAGAGCCACCGCTGCCCATCGCTGCACGCCGGGCTCGGCCAACGCAGCACGGAGAACTCACGGCGCTGGCCCGCGATCTCGAAACGGTGCTCGCTGGTCAGAGCCTCGCCGTGCGCCAGGGCCGTTTGCTCGGCTGCGCGCAACACGGTGGCCACGCTGGGCTCGAAGATCTCGGCATCCGTGCGCCCCAGCAGTTGGCGCAGGGGCAGGCCGAGCGCGGCTGCCATGGCCTCGTTGGCATGCACCCACAGGCCGGTGCGCAGGTCTTTCACCGCGAGCAGATCGCCATCGCGCTGCAGCACGCAAGGCAACACGCCCGCCAGCACCGGGGGCAGCTCGGTGTGGGCATTGAAGGCCGCGGCTGGCGCGTCAAGCATCGTGGTCATGGCTGGGAAAGGTCGACCCTCGAAGTCCGGGCCTGCTGCTGCACCAAACTACAGCCCGTGCCCTATCTTGGTGGGCGCCTCGGTGCAGAGCAAGCAGCGTTTGGATTCTGGCCCCTAGTTTGTTGCCGGCACCGCCACAAATGCGGGGTAAACACCCGACTGAAGGCCCGTGTGGAGAGCTGCGGCCCGGAACTTGCAAACGCTCTCGGGGTCCGCCCTTTGCCCCCAGCCCCACCCACACACCTGGCCCTCGATGAGCATCGCCCCCTACCTGAAGGACATCGGCCGCGGCGCGGCCGGCGCCCGCGATCTCGGCATGGCGGCGGCCGAATCCTTGATGGCCGCGGTGCTGGACGGCCAGGCCAGCCCGGCCGAGTGCGGCGCCTTCGTGATGGCCATGCGCATGAAGGGCGAGACGCTGGATGAACTGGCCGGCTTCCTGCAGGCCGTGCAGGCGCGCTGCCTGGTGGTGCCCAGCGACCGGCCCGTGGTGCTGCTGCCCTCGTACAACGGCTCACGGCGGCTGCCGAACCTGACGCCGCTGCTGGCCATGTCGCTGGCGCGCGAAGGGCTCAACGTGCTGGTGCACGGCCCCCTGCACGAGCCGCAGCGGGTGGCCAGCGCGGCCATCCTGGCCGACCTGGGCCTGGCACCTGCCCAGCACGCGCAGGACATCGAACGCGCCTGGGCGCGTCGCGAGCCCGCCTTCGTGCCCACGGCCGTGCTGTGCCCGCCGCTGCAACGCCTGCTCGAATTGCGCGCGCTCATCGGCCTGCGCGGCCCCGGCCACACGGTGGCCAAGATGATCAACCCGGTGCAGGGTGCCCCGGCGCTGCGCGTGGTGAACCACACCCACCCCGAGTTCGGCGCGCTGATGACGGCCTGGGCGCAGCGCCACGCCGTCGATGCGCAGTTGCTGCGCGGCACCGAGGGCGAGCCCGTGGCCGACCCGCGGCGGCTTCCCCGCATCGACACTTGGCTGGGCGGCGTGCACCGGCCCGAGCTCTCGGTGTCGGCGCAGGAAGGCGTGCTGGCCGAACTGCCCGTGCTGCCGCGCAGCACCGACGCCGCCTGCACCGCGCTTTACGTGCAAGAGGTGCTGAGCGGCTCGCGGCCGGCACCGGCGCCCCTGGCGCGGCAGATGGCGCTGCTGTCGGCAGCCGTGGCGGCGCTGCAGGCGCGGCCGGGCGGTCAGGCGCTGTCGGCCTGAACGCAGGCCGACAGCACAGCGAGGGACGCCCCGCCGACGGGCCGCTGCAACAGGGGGCTGGTGGCCGGAGCCAATTCCCGGTCTATAATCTTCGGCTTTGCTGGCAAACCTGCGTGTCGATCTGCAAGCGGTTTCGATCAGTGCCGGGTTACAGGAACTCTTCGTTCCTGAACCGGGCACCTCGGGGCCGTTCCGGAACATGGCCCCCGTGACCGCCCTTGCAGACACCGAGCGCGAAACTTCAGGATTCCTGACCCCATGACCACCATCCGCGTCAAAGAGAACGAGCCGTTCGACGTTGCCCTGCGTCGTTTCAAGCGCACCATCGAGAAGATCGGCCTGCTGACCGAACTGCGCGCCCGCGAGTTCTACGAAAAGCCCACCGCCGAGCGCAAGCGCAAGAAGGCTGCGGCCGTCAAGCGCCACTTCAAGCGCGTGCGCAGCATGCAGCTGCCGAAAAAGCTCTACTGAGCCTTTTCACCCGCGTATCCACACAAGCCCGCGCGGGACGCCGCAGCGGGCTTGTTTCATTCCGGAGCCCGCCATGTCGAGCCTCAAAGACCGCATCACCGAAGACATGAAAGCCGCGATGCGCGCCAAGGACAGCGAGCGCCTGGGCACCATCCGCATGCTGCTGGCCGCCTGCAAGCAGCGCGAGGTGGACGAGCGCATCGTGCTCGACGACACCGCCGTGGTGGCCATCGTCGACAAGCTGGTCAAGCAGCGCAAGGACAGCATCACCGCCTTCCAGCAGGGCGGGCGTGAAGACCTGGTGGCCAAGGAAAGCGCCGAACTGGCGGTGCTGGAGGGCTACCTGCCGCAGCGCCTGTCGGCTGACGAGGTGGCCGCCGAGATCGCAGCGCTGGTGGCCGAGCTCGGCGCCGCCGGCCCTGGCGACATGGGCAAGGTGATGGGCGCGGCCAAGGCCCGCCTGGCCGGCAAGGCCGACATGGGTGCTGTGTCAGCCGCCGTCAAACAAGCTCTGGCAAAGTGAACGACATGAGCCAACTGCCCCTGCGCCAAATCGCTGCCGACGTCTGCGTCGCCCCGCAACTCACGCCCGAAGCCATGGCCGAAGCCGCCGCCATGGGCTTCAGGAGCGTGGTGAACAACCGCCCCGATTTCGAGCACGGCCCCGACCAGCCCACCAGCGCCGCCATCGAGGCCGCCGCGCGCGCCGCCGGCCTGGAGTACCGCCACCTGCCGGTGGACGGTGGCTACCAGTCGCCCGAGGAGATCGCGGCCATGGCGGCGCTGCTGGCGGAACTGCCGCGGCCGCTGCTGGCCTTCTGCCGTTCGGGCGCACGCTCGACCAACCTGTACCTGCAGGCCCTGAACGTCTGAAGCCCCTGCAAGCGGCCCACCCTCTCGGGAGATGAGATGCGTGCCTTGCTGAAGCTGTCTGCCGGCATCGATGCCTTCAACGAGCTGCTGGGCAAGCTGGTGATGTGGCTGGTGCTGGCCGCGGTGCTCATCAGCGCCGGCAATGCGGTGATGCGCAAGGCCTTCGATGTCGGCTCGAACGCCTACCTCGAGATCCAGTGGTACCTGTTCTCGGCCGTTTTCCTGCTGGGCTCGGGCTACGTGTGGCTGCGCAATGCCCACGTGCGCATCGACTTCATCGCCAGCAAGCTGAGCAAGCGCACCAACACGCTGATCGACATCGCCGGGATGCTGCTCTTCACCATCCCGCTGTGCCTCATCCTCATCAAGCTCTCGTGGCCGGTCTTCGAGCGCGCGTGGGTGTCGGGCGAGATGAGCCAGAACGCCGGCGGCCTGATCCGCTGGCCGGCGCTGCTGCTCATCCCCGCAGGCTTCGGGGTGCTGCTGCTGCAGTGCGCCTCTGAGTTGATCAAGCGCGTGGCCTTCCTCACCGGCCACCGCAGCGAGCCGATGAGCGAGGTGCAGGAGCAGACCGAAGAAGAGCGCCTGGCAGCAGCCCTGGCAGCGAAAGGCCAAGCCCCCTCGCCGGAGGCCCGCTGAGATGACCGCCTTCATCGCCCAGAACTTCGTCCCGCTGATGTTCGCGGGCCTGCTGTGCTTCCTGCTCACGGGCATTCCGGTGGCCTTCGGCCTGGCGGCCACGGGGCTGCTCTTTGGCTTCATCGGCATGGAGGCGGGGCTGTTCCCGCTGAACATGTTCCAGGCGCTGCCGCTGCGGGTGTTCGGCATCATGCAGAACGACACGCTGCTGGCCATACCCTTCTTCACGCTGATGGGCATCGTGCTCGAACGTTCGGGCATGGCCGAGGACCTGCTGGAGACTGTGGGCCAGGTCTTCGGGCCGCTGCGGGGCGGCCTAGCGGTGGCCGTCATCCTGGTCGGCGCGCTGCTGGCCGCCACCACCGGCGTGGTGGCCGCGGCCGTCATCAGCATGGGCCTGATCTCGCTGCCCATCATGCTGCGCTACGGCTACAACCGCACCATCGCCACCGGCACCATCACCGCCAGCGGCACGCTGGCGCAGGCGATACCGCCTTCGCTGGTGCTCATCGTGCTGGCCGACCAGCTCGGCCGCTCGGTGGGCGACATGTACGCCGGCGCGCTGATCCCCGGGCTGATGCTGGTGGGCCTGTACCTGCTGTTCATCGCCGGCGTGGCACTGGTCAAGCCGCAATGGGTGCCGGCGCTGCCGCCCGAGGCCCGCATCTACCGCGAAGGCAACGGCGCCAGCGGCCATCGCTCGCTGCTGGTGCTGCTGGTGGTGTGCGCGGTGGCGGGCTACGCGTGGTCGCAGGTGCACGAGCCGCTGATCAACGGCTGGACCGAGCGCAGCACACCGGCCCCGGGCGACGAGGTCTTCATCCTCTCGATGACGGTGGCCTCGCTGCTGGCCCTGCTGCTGGCGCTGGCCAACCGGGTGCTGCGCTTCGGCCTGCTCTCGAAGCTGGCCGAGCAGGTGACCTTTGTGCTGATCCCGCCGCTGGTGCTGATCTTCCTGGTGCTGGGCACCATCTTCCTCGGCGTGGCCACGCCCACCGAGGGCGGTGCGATGGGCGCAGTTGGCGCGCTGGTGATGGCCTTTGCGCGCCTGCAGCTCACGATGAAGCTCATGCGCCAGGCGCTGGACAGCACGGCCAAGCTCTCGACCTTCGTGCTCTTCATCCTGATCGGCTCCACCGTCTTCAGCTTCACCTTCAACGCGGCCGACGGCCACTACTGGGTGGAGCACCTGTTCGACAAGCTGCCCGGCGGCGAACTCGGCTTCCTGCTGGTGGTGAACCTGCTGGTCTTCGTGCTGGGCATGTTCATCGATTTCTTCGAGATCGCCTTCATCGTGGTGCCCATCCTCGCGCCGGTGGCCGACAAGATGGGCATCGACCTGATCTGGTTCGGCGTCATCCTGGCGATGAACCTGCAGACGAGCTTTCTCACGCCACCCTTCGGCTTCGCGCTCTTCTACCTGCGCAGCGTGGCCGCGAAGAAGGACTACCAGGACCGCGTGACGGGCCAGACCATCCCGGCCGTGACCACGGCACAGATCTACAAGGGCAGCATCGCCTTCATCATCCTGCAGCTGTGCATGGTGGCGGCCGTCATCGCCTTCCCGGGGCTGGTGTCGGGGGGCCTGGAGAAGACCGAGACCATCGACGCCGACAAGGCCCTGGAGACCATGGGCCTGCCCGAGCCCATGGCCGAGCCCGGGGCGGAGGCGGCCGACCCCGCCGCGAGTGCCGCCAGCGCGGCCGAAGAGGGCCTGCCAGCCCCCGAGCCCGCCGCCAGCGAACCTGCCGAAGAGGACCCGATGAAGGCCCTGGAAGAGGCCATGAAGAAGGACGCGAAGAAGTAGCTTCGACGCTGCCCGCAAAAGGCACCCGAGAAAAGCAGAAGGCCCCGCATGCGGGGCCTTCTTTGTTTGGCGGCTGCCGGGGGCGGCTTACAGCTTCACGCTTTGCATGTAGCTGTCGAAGCGTGCCTCGGTGAAGCGGAACCACAGGTTCGCTTCACGGCGGAACGAGGCCATGTCGGTGTAGATCTTCTTGAACACGGGGTTGCTCGCGCTGACCTCGCTGTACAGCGCCATGGCTTCCTTGTAGGCCGCATCCAGCACCGGCTTGGGGAAGGCCACCAGCCGCGTCTTGTTCGACACCAGGGTCTTCAGCGCAGCCGGGTTGCGGGCGTCGTATTTGGCCTGCATCTCGGTGTGCGCAAAAGCCGCAGCACTTTCGATGATGGCCTTGTACTCGCTGCTCAGGCTGTCGAAGGCCTTCTGGTTGACGTACAGGTCGAGCTGCGGGCCGCCTTCCCACCAACCCGGGTAGTGGTAGATCGGCGCCACCTTGTTGAAGCCCAGCTTCAGGTCGTCGTACGGGCCCACCCACTCGGCGGCGTCGATGGTGCCCTTCTCCAGCGCCTGGTAGATCTCGCCGCCGGGGATGTTCTGCGACACCGTGCCCAGGCGCGAAGTCACCTTGCCGGCGAAACCACCGACGCGGAACTTCAGGCCCTTCATGTCGGCCACGGTCTTGATTTCCTTGCGGTACCAGCCTCCCATCTGCGCACCCGTGTTGCCCATCGGGAAGCTGGTGAAGCCGTAGCCGCTGTAGAACTCGCGCATCAGCTTCAGGCCGTTGCCGTCGTACATCCAGGCCGTCATCTGGCGGCTGTTCAGGCCGAAGGGCACGGCGCAGCCCAGGGCGAAGGCGTCGTTCTTGCCGAAGTAGTAGTAGGGCGCGGTGTGGCCCATCTCCACGGTGCCGTTCTGCACCGCGTCCACCAGGCCGGGCATGGGCACCAGCTCGCCGGCGGCGTGCACCGAGATCTCGAACTTGCCGCCCGTCATGTCCTTCACCTTGCGCGCGAAGGACTCGGCCGCGCCATAGATGGTGTCCAGCGACTTCGGGAAGCCCGAGGTCAAGCGCCAGCGCAGGTTGGCCTGGGCGTGCACGATGGCCGGTGCGGTGCCGGCGGCGATCACGCCAGCCAGGCCGGCGCCCTGAACGAAGGAACGACGTTCCATGCAAATCTCCTGTGAACTCGGTGGCGGGGGGCTCCCCAACGCGCCGGGATTCTAGGAGTGGCCCCGGGGGGCCCTGGGTGGGTTTTCCCGCTGGGCCGCGGGTGTCAGGCGCCCGCCATCTTCATGTGGCCGACCAGCACCGAACCCACGGCCTTGCTGCCCGAGTTGTAGACATCGGCGCCGATGGCCACGATGTCCTTGAACATGTCCTTCAGGTTGCCGGCGATGGTGACCTCGTGCACCGGGTGCACGATGCGCCCGCCCTCCACCCAGAAACCGGCCGCGCCGCGCGAGTAGTCGCCCGTCACGTAGTTCACGCCCTGGCCCATCAGCTCGGTGACGAAGAGGCCGCGGCCCAGCTTGCGCAGCATGGCGTCGAGGTCGTCGCCGGGCTGGGTGTGGCGGCTCGTCATGGCCAGGTTCTGCGAGCCGCCGGCGTGGCCCGTGGTCTTCATGCCCAGCTTGCGCGCCGAGTAGCTGCTGAGGAAGTAGCCCTGCACCACACCGGCCTTCACCACCTGCCGCGCACGCGTGCGCACGCCCTCGTCGTCGAAGGGCGCGCTGCCCTTGCCCTTGCGCTCGTGCGGGTTCTCGTGGATGTGGATGTGCGGCGCCAGCACGCGCTTGCCCAGGCTGTCGACGAGGAAGGTGGTCTTGCGGTACAGCGCCCCGCCCGAGGTGGCCTGCACGTAGGCCCCCAGCAGCCCCGCGGCCACCGTGCTCTCGAAGAGCACCGGCACCTCGGCCGTGGCCACGCTGCGCGATTTCAGGCGCGAGAGCGTGCGCTCGGCGGCGTAGCGGCCCACGGCCTCGGGCGTGGCCAGGTCGGCGGCGTCGCGCATGCTGGTGTACCAGCCGTCGCGCTGCATGTTCTTGCCGCGGCCGGCGATGGCAGAGACCGAGAGGTAATGGCGCGAGCTGGCATAGCCCCCACGGAAGCCCCGCGAATTGCCCGCCCAGAAGTGCGCCTGCTGCGCCGAGACCCCAGCGCCTTCGCTGTTGGTGATGAGCTTGTGCGTCTTCAATGCGGCGTCTTCGCAGCGCCGCGCGAGCTCGGCCGCGGCGGCGGCGTCGATGGCCCACGGGTGGAAGAGGTCGAGGTCGCGCGCCACTTCCTCTGGCGTGGCCAGGTCCTCAGCATCGGGCAGGCCGGCGGCCGGGTCTTCGGCGGTGAAGCGGGCGATGTCATAGGCGGCCTGCACCGTCTGCTTCAGCGCCGCAGCCGAGAAATCGCTGGTGCTCGCGTTGCCGCGACGCTGGCCGAGGTAGACGCTCACGCCCAGGCTCTTGTCGCGGTTGCGCTCGACGTTCTCGATCTCGCCCTTGCGGACGCTGACGCTCAGGCCCACGCCTTCTGAGACCTCGGCGCCAGCGTCGCTGGCCCCCAGGCCTTGGGCCAGGGCCAAGGTGTCTTCGACGATCTGCTGGAACTGTTCCTGGCGGTAGGCGAAGCCGGTGTCGGCGCGGTCGTTGCTCATCGGCATGGGGCCTCAATCAAGTCCACACTTATGATAACGACCCCCTATCCCAGCGCGCCCGGGCCAAGCCCCGCGCCTCCTACCATGGCACGACGCGCCGCCCCGCACCGCGGCCTCGACGTTCACTACGGCGAAGCCGAAGAAGACGCCGCCGACGAGCGCCCGAGCAAGACCCAGCTCAAGCAGCAGTCGCACGCCCTGCAAGACCTGGGCAAGGCACTGGCAGAACTCTCGCCGCAGGCCTTCAAGGCCATCGAGATGCCCGAGTCGCTGCGCGACGCCATCGAGCTCTACCGCCGCACCACCGCCCACGAGGGCAAGCGCCGGCAGCTGCAGTACGTGGGCAAGCTGATGCGCAACGCCGACGAAGACGCGCTGCGCCAGGCCGTGGCCGCCGCCACGCTGGGCACGGCCGAGAACGCGATGGCGCTGCACGAAGCCGAGCGCTGGCGCGCCGAGCTGATTGCCAGCGACGACGCGATGACGCGCTGGCTGCACGAGCACCCCGAGACCGACACGCAGCAACTGCGCAGCCTGGTGCGCCAGGCACGCAAGGACGCCGCCGGCCTGGTGGCCGAAGACCGCCAGCCCAAGAGCTTCCGCGAGCTCTTCCAGTTCATCAAGCCAATGCTGGCCGGCTGACGGTCGGCCCGCTGCCATCACCCCCGATTCCTGCCTCCCATGAGTGCTCTTGATCCCGTCCGCATCGGCGTTGTTTCCATCAGCGACCGCGCTTCCAGCGGCGTCTACGAGGACAAGGGCATCCCGGCCCTGCAAGACTGGCTTGGCCGCGCGGTGAAGAACCCCATCGAGTGGCACACGCGGCTCATTCCTGACGAACAAGACGGCATCAGCACCGCGCTGCGCGAACTGGTGGACGAGGTGCATTGCCACCTCGTGCTCACCACCGGCGGCACCGGCCCGGCCCCGCGTGACGTGACGCCCGAGGCCACGCTGGCCGTGGCCGACAAGGTGATGCCCGGCTTCGGTGAGCAGATGCGGCAGATCAGCCTGGCCTTCGTGCCCACGGCCATCCTCTCGCGCCAGGTGGCGGTGGTGCGCGGTCAGGCGCTGATCATCAACCTGCCCGGCCAGCCCAAGAGCATCGCCGAGACGCTGCAGGGCCTGCCCACACGCAGCCCGCCGGTGCACGGCATCTTCGCGGCCGTGCCTTATTGCGTCGACCTGATCGGCGGGCCCTACATCGAGACCGATGCCGAGGTCTGCGCCGCCTTCCGGCCGAAGTCGGCACAGCGGCCGCCCGCCGGGCCCTGACACCGACACGGGGCCCCCGAGGGCTCAAGCCGCGCCCGCCGCGGCCGAAAACCCGGTTTGAGCCGTCTCAAACCGCTTTCGCGCCCTGCCGATGTCCAAAGATCCGTCTCCGCCGGCGCGCCTGCTGCCCACCGTTTCCATCGTCGAGGAGACGATGCGCCAGGCCCGACGCGCGGTGGCACTGGCCCTGGTCGGCGCGGCCGTGCTGGCGGCGCTGCTGCTGGGCCAGCACCACTGGTCGTCCACGGCGATGCAGCAGGCGGCCGACCGCCACGCCATGGCGCACAAGCTCGTGGGCGAGGTGCGCGTGGCCGACCAGCAGCTCGCGCTGGCCGCGCAGATGGCGGCCATCACCGGTGAAGCGCACTGGGTCGAACGCTTCGACAAGCTGGTGCCCGAACTGGCACTGGCCATCGAACACGCCAGCCTGCTGGCCCCCGAGGCCGTGGCCGAGAGCTACCGCGAGCGCACCGCCGACGCCACCCAGCTGCTGGCGCGCATGAACGCCTCGGCGGCCGAGGCGCTGAAATCAGGCGCCTACGAATCGGCGCGTGCGCTCTTCGACAGCGAACGCTACACGGCGCAGTCGCGCCTCTTGCGCGCAGCGACCGAAGAGCTGACCCAGGCCTCGTTGACCGCCACCGAACAGGAAGTGCGCTCGCTGCGCCATGCCGCGCTGATCAGCACCGCCGTCGTGCTGGCGATCAGCGTGGCCCTGGGGACCGTGCTGTGGCGCCGCCTGACCAACGGCCTGGGCCGGTCGCGCGGCTCGCTGCTGGAGGCCGAAGAGCGTGTGCAGCGCCTGGCGGCCAGCGACCTGCTCACGGGCCTGGACAACCGCGCCGCCCTGCACGACGCCATGCAGTCGCTGATGGGCCGCGCACGCCGCCACCACGAGGGCCTGGCGGTGCTGATGGTCGACCTTGACCGCTTCAAGCCCGTGAACGACCGCCACGGCCACATGGTGGGCGACCTCGTGCTCAAGGAAGTGGCGCGCCGCCTGTCGCGCTGCCTGCGCGCCGGCGACCTGCGCGCGCGCTACGGCGGCGACGAGTTCGTGGTGGTGGTGGACGAGAGCGAAGGCCCGGGCAGTGCGCAAGGCGCGGCCGAGCGCATCGTCGAACGCCTGAGCTGGCCCATGCAGTTCGGCGAGATCGCGGTGAACATCGGCGCCAGCGTGGGCATTGCGCGCTTTCCGCAAGACGCCGAAAGCGACGACGAACTGCTGCGCAAGGCCGACAGCGCGCTGTACCGCGCCAAGCAGGCCGGCCGCAGCACCGTTTGCCTGTACGACCCGCGGCTGGACGAGGCCCTGGCCGAGCGCCATACGCTGGAGGTGGCGCTGCGCGAAGGCATCGCCGCGGGCCAGCTGGTGCCCTACTACCAGCCCATCGTCGACCTGCACACGCGCCAGGTGCGCTCGGTGGAACTGCTGTGCCGCTGGAAGCACCCCGAGCGCGGCCTGCTCGGCCCCGACCGCTTCATCCAACTGGCCGAAGACACCGGCCTCATCGGCCCGCTGACCATGAGCCTGCTGCGCCAGGCCTGCAAGGACCTGGCGCGCTTCCCGGCGCACTGGCGGCTCTCGTTCAACGTGGCACCGCAGCAGATCCAGGACGAGACGCTGGTGCCCGCGCTGCTGGCCCACCTGCACGAGGCCGGCGTGCCGCCGCAGCGGCTGGACGTGGAGCTGACGGAGACCGCGCTCGTCAACGACACGGCGCGCGCGCGTGAAGTCATCCTGGCTCTCAAGCGTGCCGGCATGACGGTGACGCTGGACGACTTCGGCACCGGCTACAGCAGCCTCAGCTACCTGGCCGAAATGACCTTCGACAAGATCAAGATCGACCGCAGTTTCGTGCGCACCCTGCGCAGCCGCCCCGAGAGCGCCAAGATCGTGGCGGCCATCGTGGGCCTGTCGCGCAGCCTGGGCGTGGACACCGTGGCCGAGGGCGTGGAGACCGAGGACGAGGCCGAGATGCTCAAGGCGCTGGGCTGCAAGAACGGCCAGGGCTACCTTTTCGGCCGCCCCGGGCTGGCCCGGGACGTGGGGCCGCTGGAGCGCGTGCCGGACGCCGATGCCTGGGCGCTGGTGGATTGACCCACCACCGCACGGCGCCGCCTCACTTCACCAGGCGGTTCAGGCGCTCGGCGTCGAAGGTCTCGGTGGTGTTGGCGTCCTGCGGCACGCAGTCGCCGGCGGGCAGTTCGCGCGCACGGGCCGAGAGCTTCTCGATGGCGGCCCACAGCAGCGCGATCTGGTGTTCGTGGCCCGAGGCGTTGTCGATCAGGCCCTTCATGGCCTGCGAGACCGGGTCATCGCCCTGCGTCACGCCGTAGGCGCTGAAGCCCATCTTGGCGGCTGCGGCCTCACGCGCGGCTTCGGCATCATGCTGGATGATGCGCGCGGGGTTGCCCACAGCGGTGGCGCCCGGCGGCACCGGCTTGACCACCACCGCGCTGCTGCCGATGCGCGCGCCATCGCCCACCGTGAAGCCGCCCAGCACCTGCGAGTTGGCGCCGACGATGACGTCGCGCCCCAGCGTCGGGTGCCGCTTGGCGCCCTTGCTCAGCGAAGTGCCGCCGAGCGTCACGCCCTGGTAGATGGTGCAGCCGTCGCCGATCTCGGCCGTCTCGCCAATGACGACGCCCATGCCGTGGTCGATGAACACACGCCGGCCGATGGTGGCGCCGGGGTGGATCTCGATGCCGGTGAGAAAACGCCCGATGTGCGAGGTGAAGCGCGCCAGCCAGCGAAAACCGTGGCCCCAGAACCAGTGCGCGCGCCGGTGCAGCACCAGCGCGTGCAGGCCGGGGTAACAGGTGAGCACCTCCCAGCGTGAACGCGCGGCGGGGTCGCGTTCCAGGATGCAGGCGATGTCTTCACGCAGGCGGGCAAACATGGCGGGCAGTGTAGCGGCGGGGTGGCGGGCGCGCTTCAGCGCGCCGCCTTGCCCACGGCGCGCGCGATGCCCCGCAGGATGTGCAGCTCTTCCTGCGTGAGTTGCGCGCGGTTCAGCGCCTGCTGCAGGCGCGGCATCAGCTTCTTGGGCGCAGCGGGGTCGAGGAAACCGATGTCCTGCAGCACCTGCTGCCAGTGCTGCAGCAGGCCTTCGAGCGCGGTGCCGTCGGCCAGGGCCGCGTCCACGGTGCGCGGTGCAACGCCATAGCCGCCCAGCGCCTGCCGCCATTCGTAGGCCAGCACCTGCACGGCCTGCGCGAGGTTGAGCGAGCCGTAACCGGGCGCGCTGGGGATGCTCAGGCAGGCGTGGCAGCGGTAGACGTCTTCGTTGAGCAAGCCTGTGCGCTCTGGCCCGAACACGAAGGCCACGCGGTGCGGCCCGGCCGCCAGCGTGGCGAAGTGCTCGCGCGGCGTGTGCGTGGGTGGGCCGAAATCGCGCGGCGTCATCGCGGTGGCGCAGGCCCAGGTGATGCCGTCCAGCGCCTCGGCCAGGCTGGGCACGATGCGGGCGCGCGTCAGCACATCGGCCGCGCCGCTGGCCATGGCCACGGTTTCTTCCTGGCTCAGCACGTCGGCAAAACGCGGCGCCACCAGCACCAGATCGGCAAAACCCATCACCTTCATCGCACGCGCTGCCGCGCCCACGTTGCCGGCGTGGCTGGGCCGCACGAGCACGAAACGTGTCGGGTCTGCCACGCTGGTCGCGGTGCTGGTGGCTTCGGTCGGGCTGGGCGGGGCGTTCACGGCCGTAAAATGCGCTTCATTGGTGGGCGGCATTGTCGGCGCACCTTGCTCTTTATCCCCTCCACGCCCGTCTTCCCTCTTCTGCACGCAGGTCGCCCCATGTCGCAAGCGCTCCACCCCATGCTGAACATCGCCATCAAGGCGGCCCGCACAGCAGGTTCCATCATCAACCGCGCCGCGCTCGACCTGGAAGTGCTGAAGATCGGCAGCAAGGGCCCGAACGACTACGTCTCCGAAGTCGACCGCGCCGCCGAAGAAGCCATCATCAACACGGTGCTGGAGGCCTACCCGGGCCACGGCATCCTGGCTGAAGAATCGGGCCGCGCCCACGGCGCCAAGCACAGCGACTACGTCTGGATCATCGACCCGCTCGATGGCACCACCAACTTCCTGCACGGCTTCCCGGTCTACGCCGTCAGCATCGCGCTGGCCTACCGCGGGCAGGTGCAGCAGGCCGTGGTCTACGACCCCACGCGCAACGACCTCTTCTACGCCAGCAAGGGCCGCGGCGCCTTCCTGAACGACCGCCGCCTGCGCGTGAGCAAGCGCACCCGCCTGAGCGATTCACTCATCGGCACCGGCTTCCCCTTCCGCAAGGGCGACAACTTCAAGCGCTACGTGAAGATGTTCGAAGAGCTGATGGCCAGTTGCGCCGGTCTGCGCCGCCCGGGCGCCGCGGCACTGGACCTCTGCTACGTGGCCGCGGGCTACTACGACGGCTTCTTCGAGACCGGCCTGAACCCCTGGGACGCCGCCGCTGGCGCGCTCATCATCACCGAGGCCGGTGGCCTGGTGGGCAACTTCACCGGCGAGAGCGATTTCCTCTACCAGCGCGAGATCGTGGCCGGCAACCCGAAGGTCTACGGGCAGATGGTACAGATCCTGGCGCCCTACACGCGTGTGATCAAGGAAGACGCAGCAGCCGAAGGCCCGCTGTCCGCCGCGGCCGCAGGCCTGGCGGCGGCCGATGCCACGGCCGCCGTGCTGGAGGCGGGTGGCGAGAGCCCTGCCGCAGTTGCCGCTCCTGCAAAGAAGGCCGTGCGCATCCGCAAGGCCGCCGCCACGCCCGAGGGCGACGACGCGCCGATGTAAAGCGCCGCGGGCCGCAGCGCGGCCGGGTCTCAGAACAAGCCGGTCAGCGCCCGCACCAGGCCTGCGCGCAACGCGGGCACCGCTTCCTCGAAATCGAGGTTCACCTTGTTCGCGGTGGACACGATGCGCGTCTGGTAGGTCTTCATGTCCACGCGGTCGGTGGTGCTCACGGTGTCGCCGCCGCTCGTGCCCTGGCGGTTGTTCAGCGCCGTGCTCTGCGTCGCGGCGCGGCCTTCGGGCAGGCGCTCCTTGATCTGCACGTCGGTGACGATGGAGAAGTACACGTCCTTCACCAGCGAGCCGATCACCACCTCGCCAAAGCCCCCGGTGGCCGCCCCCGTGGGCTTTGGCGAGGTGGTGATCGGCTCGCTGGTGAAGGACGTGTACTTCTCCATCGTCACCGACGTGCAGATCAAGGAGCGC